>OOGU01000215.1_pt1 | contig 13609 bp, 2 predicted proteins | sample 1670261 | NCBI WGS metagenome assembly OOGU01 (sample SAMEA98137168, study PRJEB22522) | marine metagenome | biome: marine biome; feature: marine water body; material: sea ice | place: Arctic Ocean | collected 04-Sep-2015 | depth 1.3 m
TTTCACACCCTCGTTTCTATTCTCGAGAGTGAGCCTGAATATTTCTCGTGTCATATTCCAGTTGAGATCGGGCGTGAAAGCTTTCTTGCCGTCGAAATCTAGTGGTGTCGCGATAATGGCGGGTACGAGGATGTGTCGCATCGGGATCAAAGTATCCTGTACTCGGCAATATGGGCAAAAGTTCCTGATCACAGGCGTGCGGATCTGGTGGCAAAGAAGACAAAACTTCTCAACACGTCCGGCCAGAGGAATTTGCCGTGAGCTCCTGGATAAACGAACGTCGGGGTAGTCCCTTTCGACTTCTGTCTCAGGTTCACCACTTGGTGGTGGCTCGTCATCACCCTGTAATGCACCCGGCAGGGTCCAAGGCAACGGTAGGTTAGTGCCCGTCGACAGCCTATCCGATGGATCAAGGGGTCCCAGCGGTGCGGCGAAGCGCACGGTTTGTCTCGAATCTTCTGTATAGATAATGAGAGCTGGTGCCGCTTCGGCTGTTTCAGGTGGTAATGGAGGCATCTCCGTAGGTGTAGCTGGTGCAGCCTCTGTAGCGGGCCGCGCATACCATGATGCAGGCGCAACGTATTCTTCGTTGTTTTCGATATCCGCCCACGCCTGATCGACGGCAGGCGCTGCACCTTGCAGTGCCCGCGCTGGAGGCGGGGAAAGCGGAGCGACCTGCGGTGTCATTGGAGCTTGTTCGAGCACATAAGTGTAACTCCATGGAACAATAGCGGTCGTAACCTTCGGAGGTGGAGGCGGAGGCTTTAGCATCGCCTTCAGTTGTTTGCTAGTCGGCACCGCGGTAGGCGGTAGAGGTTCGCGTGGTTCTTGTAGTGACGGTACCGTATGCGTCCTGGTCCACGGCGTAATCGGCGGCCTCTTAGCGGGCGGCCCTGATTCCTCTAGCGTAGGAGGAGGTGCCTTTCTTTTAGCGCGTGGCTCATCTATCGTTGGAGGCGGCGCTTTACGTTTTCCTTCCGGCCGCACGACACGCTCAGGACAGAGCGGTGGCGGTGGCTTCTTTCCTGCCGGCCGCACGACACGCTCAGGACAGAGCGGTGGCGGTGGCTTCTTGGGTGGAACGATCGGCGTCTTAGGCGCAGCTGCCAACCCACCTTGCAGTAGCGAAGGCTGGGCCGTAGGAGCGGCGGTCGGGACGTCGGGTAGTTCCCATTCGGAAAGGTCGGCTGGGGCGTGTGGCAGAGACCCTGTGGAGTCTGCACCGCCCGATTCGGTGTCGGAACCAATAGCAAAGTGCTCGGGTCCTCGCCTGGGAGCTGGCTGCACAGTAGCTGGCTGCGCAGTAGCTGGCTGCTCGGCTTGCGACCTCGCCTTGAAGGCATCGGGAACCAAAAATAGGTTGCGGCGATGTTTGTACCCTTTCTGCGGGAGTCGGGCGCGTTGGCGGCCAGTTCATCCGTATGATTTGTGAGCCCCACGGGACATTTGGCGCAATACCTGGTGGAGGTGTGCGAAAGCTTTGTTTTGCTGCGGCAGCGTAGGCGGCGCCGATGCCTGTCGTTGATGCTTGGGGCACCCCACCTTGCAGTGGCAGTGCCACAGCTTCAGCGGAATCGATCACCAGCCCGAGAGCTGTGGCGTCGTTAACTGACAACGGTATCGGTCTAGCGAAAGTACCTTGAGGATAGGCAGCGTACAAAGCGTTGCGCGTTTCCTCAATCATGTCCCTCATTTTGTCGAGGTTGTTTTCGGTCTTCGCAAAGTGCCAGCCATTTGGTACTTGAAGCATTTCTTCAAAGTATCTTGTGCCGTCAATGGTCATAATGCCTGATACGCGGCTAAGGGCAACGTTCTTCTGGACCATACTGTCCCATTCTTCGGAGAACTGCCATAGCGCTGCGGAACCACCCATGATGATTGCGGCGCGTTTGTGGCGACCAAGCAGAGCGCATAGCTCAATAACGAGGGAACTCATTCCACTCGTCTCGGAGTAGTCAAGCTGACGCTGGTTGTTCACAGCGTTGAACATGCACACTAGAATGGTGCAGTCAAATGAAGCAACTTGATCATTAGTTAATGCGCGTAGGTGCGCGATCATTTCTTGGATCCGTGCACCAGACGTGATGTGTTCGGTGACGTGAACTCCGTAGTTCTCATCGCGAACTCGGTGGGTCACCGTGACGATCTTACCTCCTAACCCCCCTGGCACGGAGCTGTTTGGGTACAGCTTGAGTGTAGAATCACTGATTATGTGAATCGTGCCGTTGGGCGGAATTCGCAAGGCCTGAGCCGCAATCTGCGGAGGTCTTAGATGCTCTTTTCCGCTTCTCCAATCGTTGTAGGATGCGCGAGGTACTTGGCCTGGGCGCGATCCTTGGGTAAGTTCGGATAAGTTGTTAGCGATAAGCCACGGTGAACGTAGCTCGCAACCGTGCTTCTTCATGGCGCTTAAGAGCGCTTGCGGTATTTCGTCTTCTTTTAGGACGCGCGCACTGAAGAACGATTCGTCCCGATACCATCGTAGTATCGACATAAGTGACGCACGCGCAACAGAGTGGTTAGAGTCGAACACACTTGAGAGCGGCGAAACGTTATCGTAGGGTAGCCCACTTCGCGGTGCGCTCACATTCGTAGTAAGAGCAATTGTCGGAGTAGACGAGGACGATGGTAACGACGTTGGTTGGGACGCCACACCTTGCAGTGCCAACGCCCCAATGTCGGAGGTCGGCGTAGGATTACTGGCGTCGGTTAGCGTTGGATTTGTGGCCACACCTTGCAGTGCCGACTCACTGGGGGTCGGCGTTGGTTCTGCTGGAGGTGTAGGTGCGCCTTCGGGCGTTGTTGGCGCCGCAGCCATAACGGCGAGTGGCACAAAGACTGCGGGAGCACAAACGGAAGGCTTGCGACCCAAAGGCTGTAAATCCTTAATATATTTGCCAGAAATAACCCCAACTAACATACAAACTGAGTTCCATTTCTCTCGGTTGACAAAATGTTTCGTGAAAATATCTGCTGCCATCACATCCGACATACAGTCGTGCAGATCTATATCAGGTCCAATGACTCTCTCATGGAGCCATGCGACGGAAACACAATGGGTTCGTTGGATATGTCTAAGCGTAGGCGCACGACCGGTAGTCATAATCCGGGCCGTGGCTTGGTTGTCTTGGTAGACTTGTAGTACAACTTGTGGGCGATTCAAGATCTTTTCCCATAGTGGTAGCGCCGGCAGCCCGGAAGTCCGGACGGCGTGGTCGGCGGCGATGATTTCGGCCTCGACGGTGCTTTTGCTGACACACGTCTGCTTCTTGCTTTGCGCGGCTAGCGGGAAGAAGCTGTGGGGTCCGTACAGGGCGAGGAAGACACCAGAGGTGCTCCTCATACCTACCCTGTCCCCTGCGAAGTCGGCGTCGGAGAATAAACCAAGCTCGAGTTGATTTGCGTCGTCCCCAATGAATCCGATCTGTCGCCAGGCCACTGAACCGTTGATATATTTCACAATCCGGAACAGTTTTCGATCACACAGTGGTGTCCACTTGGTAATCAGTGTGGAGAGCGCACCGACAGCCCTAAGGAGGTCTGGTCGGGCAAACCGCGCAATGTACATAATCTTCATAAGCACCTTGCAAGCGATTTTAGAAAGCTTTCCACGATCCGGCTCAGCCGCAGACGTCGGCCCACCGTTGGGCGGCGGACTCGTCTTCGGGAGCGCACCTTTCAGTGCCGCACCCTTGGCGGCCTTATTAGGTGTATCTTGGCCGTTAATGCCCTCGGGGGCCGGCTCCTCGATTATCACGAGCGGATCATTTGCTTCGTCGAGAAATGGCGTTGGGGCCGTTCCGACTTTAGCTAGCGCGTATCCTGATAGTTCGCAGAATACGGCAACACAATCTTTGGCGAACCTTTCCATATTGTACACAACTACCTCGACTTTCTTGTTCGGGTCGTAGATACGTGCTACGGGTTCGATTGTGGGTTTTGCCCCACCGGACTTTACGCCAGTCGCGGCACCCTGCAACGGGCGAGGGTGGTACGCTGGGTGGTTATCCAGTATGTCGTAGGCTCTTCCTGCTGTTGTGGTGAACCGTTCGTGAGAACACCCAAGAAAACGACCATCAACGGTTTCGGGATCCATATCGATAACACTGCGGATCGATACCCAAAGCGCGTCATGCGCACCGTGTTTGGCTGCTAACTTGAAATCGTCAACGTAGACAATTAACAACGAGCGAGTAGCTTCGTGCCAAAACACACCCTGCCATTCTTCGGCGAGGCGCGTAAATCCAATGGACAGTAGCTTCTCTTCGCAGTGTGCTTCCCAGAAGCCGCCGGCGTCGGCGTGGCCGTAGAGGGCCAACACTAGTTTGACGACGGGCCTATGGAATTTTCCAATCCAATGTTTGGGCCATCGATCTTCGGGTAATGCTACCCACGTTTCAGCGCCAAGCAGTAGTGCTTGTGTGTAAGCGCCGCGGGCATCGCCAGTCTTGACGCGGTACCCAGGGAGTGAGCCCATGGCATCAAGCGCCTTGGCAGCTTCAATGGAGGGAGGACTGGAACCTAATTCGCAGAATTCTGCCCAACTGAAGTCTTGGTCTTTGACATTGTCGCCAAGAAGAACGGAGCGACCCTTCATCTTACGTTCAGGATCTCCGATCTCAAGCTCGCTTCCCTTTTCGTGACAAAGTTCAACGATCCTACCGAAGTGGATGACTTTGCCAGATTGCTGCGCTTCTTTGCGAACAGCAGACGCTTCGCGAACGTTACCTTCGTCCCAGGCACCCGTGCCTTTCGTAGGAAACGGACGTTTGAGGAATCGTAATTTTTCCCATTCAGCGTCTAAAGCCTTGCGGGCTTTGGGGCAAGATTCCATCTCTTTGCGGGATAGCTTACGTGCGATACAGCATGGCGCGTGCCACGCGTTTTTGTCGCGGTGTGGTTCCTTTGCGTCGGGCTCGTTATCTCGTGGGAGCCTAGGAACTGCGTCGAGAAATATCGCGGGCGCGGCGCTGCCGGAGGCGGCGGCGGCGGCGGCGAGTTCTTCTTTGTATTCACGGATCGCTTGTTTCTTCTCCTTGGCGTTAGAATTCGTCCAGAGCTCGGGCTGGATGTTTGGAGGCCTAGTAGAGTTTTTAGACTTCCGAACTGGGCCACGTCCTGGGAATGATTCTAATCCAAGTCCCCTGGTATCACCTGAGGGAATCACCCCACCTTGCAGTGGCGATGACCCCGTAGGAGGGTGCGCCAATGAATGAGGGTGAGGAGGAATTGCTGAGGCGTCGATACGCGGGTCAGCAGGACCGTAAAGTAGGGGATAGTTAACTGGTGTGTCGTCGGCCTCGTCGTCGCTCGTGTCTTCCACAAGCTCGGGCACTTCGCCATCGGGGGCGTTGAAGACGTCGCCAGGTTCTATAATCCCTTTGTGTCGTAATGTCGCGACGGGAAAGACAAATTCTCCGCGGTTCGGTACAACTTCACGAACGCGGTGTATCTTCACCTTGTGCCTTGCAACGTTGTAGTCTTTTCGGAACGGAGCAAAGTCAGCAACTAGATAATCGCCACTCCATAATCCACCTGCGTGGACGTGGTAACCGATGAATAGACCATACCGGGTCTTTGGTCCCATGGACTCGACCTTCGTGTCTGGTTGCGGCATGTAATGGACATGGGCACCGAAAGGTATGTAAAGACCCTTAAAGTGACCTGACTTATGTCGTCGATTGTAGGAGGAATCTCCGTCGTAGATCGCAATGTTTGTAGCAAAGCAATAGTGTTCGGCTGCTTCTGGCCAAAATGACGTCGGATTGAATCCTGATTGAACGATTCCGCATCTACCACCTTCTTTGGTTCGCCGGACACAATTTTCGGCAACGCCGTTGGTTTGTGGCATTCCAGTAGTGGCGGTGGCACACCTCCAATGCAAAGCGCGAGCGGCGGAAACAAGCTCGGGTGCATTATCACTGTAGAAACTAGTAATCTTGTCCTTGGGACCAGCGAAATGCTGCATAGCTTCTATGGTGTGGTAGGTGGTTTTAGTAGACTTAGGGTACACCGCGAGCCACTTCGTGCCTCGGTCGTATAGTACAACAGCTACTGTGTTACAAGGGAAATCTGGATCGCCCTCGTCGTCGTCAGGACCCTGTCGCTCCTTGATGAAATGATCTCCTGTCACTTGTTCACCAAATTTAGTAGGCGGTGGTCGTGCGACCTCGTCTGGTACGAGTTTCGAGGTTTTTCTCCTCTTTTGCTTACGTTGCATCTTGGCTTTAGAGCAAACGAGGCAATGGGAGTTCTTCGGAGTGTGCGTCATTTGGTGCGCGCCCGATAGAGCAACCTCAATAGTATCCTTTGGCTGGGTGCTATCGACGATTTCGTCAATTGGAGGAGCCTCAACGTCGATTGGGGGCACCCCACCTTGCGGTGGCTGTGCATCTTCGACGGCAGGCAAAGCAACCTTTGTAGCACCAGCGGGAGGACAAGGTAGACCGAATTCTAGTAACTGTTGGCGCATAGCGGGATTAACGAATTCCCACGAGGAATGCACGAAGAGTACAAGAGACCAACGGTCACCGTTGAAAGTGCCTGATGAGTGGGTTTTTCTCCCATCGAACACCAGAGCTCGGTCACGAATGTGTAGCGGCTGTTTGGCGCCATCAATACGGAGGCGGCCGCCAGCGTAATCCCCTAATCCAATGGCGATAGAAGGAGTGCCAATGAGATTATTGTCTGTATGAGGAGCGCTAATCGTGTTGTGATTAATCTGCACGGACGTGAATGGAATGTTGCACAATTCTGGGTGCGAACGAACCTCTGTCACAATGTGTTTGATAAGATCACAATTGCGTTTGGTCTTAGGGTGGATAAATGCCTTGGTTTTGTAGTTGAGACCAATACATATTCCATCACCTGTGACGGCGCGTCTTGCGGAGGGAGCCATTTCAACCTCGAAGAGCGCATTCAAGATATTGTCGATACCTTGTTGTCGTAATTTGACTGGCTGTGGGTTAAATTTGCCAACCACAGTCCAATCTAGTTCTTTTCCCAACCACGGTTGATCTGTCAACCTGACCTTGCAGTCACGATTGGCGTCCTTAGCGGTCGCCGCAGGTGACTGACCAACAACAAACGGATAGTCGTCGTCGGAATTATGATCGTCGGATGGAGGTACGTCAGTGTCACATTCGGGCCCGTTGGATTCAAACTTGGGGTCCCAGGTGACTGACTTGTCGGGTCCTGTCGATATCGCGGGGGCAGAAGGATTGGTGTAGTTAGGCTCGTAGTCGTCTAAGTAGGGACAACAATCTCGAGACACTAGTTTTACAACCTTGCCACACGCTGTAGTGATAGTAGGATGAAGGGAGTATGGTAGCCAAACGAAGCTGTAACCATCTTCTACGCACCTTCGTCCGATAGAAAGGACATCTGGAGATGCTGCGAGGACATAAGGTACTGCGACCTCCCCGAGCTTTCCGATTTGCTGATCCACAACTTCTTCTCCAAGTACTAAGTCATTGGCGGTGGATAGCCTGATAGGCATAGGAGCCTTGTAGACGCTGTCTCGCTGGTTGTTAGGTATGGCGGCGGACGTAGTTAAGTCGAACCGGCATCCTGTATCCATTAACCAGGAACGGCGATTAGCAACGGGAAACGAGGTAGACGCGGCTGCAAGGGCGACGCTACCGGGTCCTCGTGCGGGAGTAGTACTGCGCAGTATAGAAACTGCGACAGCGGCAACAGCAGGTTTATTGCCTTTGGGCCCTTTGGCCTTGCCATCTTTTCCTTTTCCTTTTCCTTTAGGAGTTTTAGGAGATGAACTTCGAGCAGAACCAGAGTGCTTGTACTTGCAGTCTTTTCCGAACTTACAAGTGCCAGCGGCATGAAAGGTACACGCCTTCTGATCTTTGGGACCAGGAGTACTGGACCGGGGCGACGGGGACCTCCCACGATCTTTTGTGTGAGAGTACTTACAAGAGTCGCCTCTGGTACACGTGCCTTTCTGGAAAGCTTGGCAAACACCTTTAGGGGTGGTGCCTTTGCCGTCCCTGCTCGTGGAGCGCCCGCGAGGTGTACCCTTCGGGGTACCCTTAGGTCGCGCGGCACTCTTGGCTCGAGGATTGGGTTTAACGGTCTTGTCACCTTTTCCTTGCCGGGGCCTAGCTTCAGGGCCAGCAAGCGCCTTTTGGTGAGTGTTTTTGAGACCTCGGTTGAGAGCATCCTGCATGTGGTCCTCCCGTTTCATGGTGAGGTACCGACACGCGGCGTTCCAGAGCCATTCAAAAGAGTAGTCTGGGTCTCCGGGTATACCCTTGGCCCGTTTGTAATGGGCAATATCCTCGGACATTGGTTTAAAGTACTGTAACTGTTTGAAGTACCAGAACTGAACCAACTTTGGGTCTGGAGTGGCGCTCAGCTCACTCATAACCATGTTCCAGGTGTTGTGGAACCCCTCCAGATTGTCTCCATGCAACGTGCAGGCTTGGAGGTGATTCATGTCGTACATAACCTGACCATTGGTCCCGGACGCGTAGTACCGAAACACAATGGAGAGAAGAACTCTTCCCCGCACAACGCGACCATTGTTAAGAGCAGTCGTGTTGTGTTGCGTTATTTCGCGACCGATTTCGCCCCGCGCAATCTTGGTGATGGCGGCGGCGAGTTTGCGGTCAAGGGAAATCCAACCGGTACCTGGTTCCATAAGGTCTTCGGGATCTTCTGTTTTGACTTGCAGGATCCATGCCTGAGCCAAGTCATCCTGCCGCCCAGCGGCGGAAACGATAGCGTGGATCGTATTGCCTTCCCAGGCTCTCCACTGGCTACCTTCTGGAAACGGGAGTAGTTTGACTTCATCCGCTTCTTTTGTAGTACTTCTTCTGTAGAACCTTGCTCCATCGTCGATGTCGTCTGGGGGCATCGGAGGAGGGCCAGGAGGGCCACGAGGTTCGTTAGGATCGTTGGGATCAGGAGGGGTAGGAGGACCGCTATTGTTAGACGGGCTCATGTTATACCAATCTTGTTGGCGTGGATTCCCTCTTCCTCCACCACCGCCGCCACCACCGCCGCTACCACTGCCACCGTTAGGTTGTTGACCGTAAGGTGGTTGGTTGGAGTGCGAGGGATGGCTGCGCGACCCACCTTGCAGTGGCGCCGAGCTGGCGGCGCCTTGTTGAGTGACAGTAGGGGCAGTGTAAGTCTGGGTACCTGAAAGTTGGTTGCCAGTAGTTACTGCCGTCGGAGTCACGTGGGTGAGGTCAACGGGGAAAGCGTAAGTAGAAACTTCACTTCCTCCTACACCGTGCGTCGAAGCGTAGTGGGTGTTTGTGGTGGAAGGACACGTATTAGTGTTCCCAAACTTGTTTGTTATCGATTGTACACCTGCGCTCACGAGAGATGAGATAAAGCCACGATCGGTCTTCATGCTGCCAGCGTTGGATGCAACGTCCATATAGTCGGCACTCTCTGGTGAAGTGTGTTGGGGGCTTTGGTTCGGAGCACATGCTCTAGCCAATATCGCTACCCTTTCCTGCTCTTTCTGGGCAAGGACTTGCGCATAGTGTTGTTCTTGCGATCGTAATGTCAACTCCAATTGTTGGACACGATGGTTAAGCACATTCTGTTGGTCGGCACTTGACGCGGCGTAGTGTCTGTCTACGTCGGCGGCACGAAGTTCTGACTGCCGTTGGAGCTGTTCTCGCTCACGGTAGTGATGTTCGGCCTGTTGGTACAAAGCTTGTTGCGCTTCGTTAGTCAAGTCGGCACGCATAGTAGCCATAAGCTGGTTGTGTTCTTGCGTGGCGTTTTCTGCCATATTGTTGACCAAATGATGATGATTAGATTCGGCAAGACGTACGACGTTCTCAACCACAACTTGGGTGTCGTGATGATTAGTTGTTGAGACTGTTCCAAAGTTGCAACCGTCGTTGTTCACAACCGTTTGATTGATCGTGAATATATTCGTCGGAGGCGACTCACCTTTCAGTGGCGAAGCCGATTCGGGCAACCCACCTTGCAGTGGCGTTGCTTCTAAGAGAGGCAACCCACCTTGCAGTGGCGAAGCCACCGTTGAGGTAATGGGAACAATAGTCGTTTGTTCACTAGTGTAATGTCGATTGGAAGACTCGGCGAAAGTCGCTGAGGACGTTGGATGGGACGACCTACCTTTCAGCAGCGTCGACGCCATGTCGGTAGTCCGTTGGGCGTGGCCAAAGTCTCCTTGTTCACTGCACACGTCGTCAAGACGGGCAATAGAGCTAGCTTTTGAGCCAGCGTCGAGGTCAAGCTTTGCTTGTTCTTCTTCGACTCGGGATTCGGCCAGTTCGCGTCTCAAGCGCGCTATATCGAAACGTTTCTTTCGTTCCGCGGTCGAAATCACCGAAATTTCACTGCCTGAGCTAATTGTGCGAGGGGCAGTAGAGCGCACCTCATTGGGCGCGGTCGCTCGGGCCGCAAGGGCTGGAGCGATAGGTATGCTAGCCGCTTCGGCTAGTGTAAGTTTCACCTTCTTCGGGTCAGTTTCGTGGGCAAACACGCTGCCAGAAGTGGTGCTGTTTTGCATTGATGCATCAGTCTGCTCAGACGTAGGAGCACTAAAACCCGTATGGGAGTGCGTCATTGCGTCGAGTAGAGTAAACCTTTAGACGTGTTGCGTCTGGAGGCGGCGTACAACCCTTTGTACGGCTGATAACCTATAGAATCTGTTAGATTCCACGTATTGTAACCCTGGGGCTCCCCAGGTCAAGATGGGGTCCAATGGGATCCCTGTTTTCCGTTCCAGCGGCCAACCAAGGAGTCGCGCTATCAATGAGACCGCGCGCCAACGCTAGGATGGGCAATAATGCTAAGATTAGCAAGAGCTGTGCTGGACTGAGCCAAGTATATACAAACGAGGCACAGTTCATTGTTCAAAGTTTTATACTAAGCCTTCAACGTGTTAAACGGTCAAAAATACCCCTGTAACAACGCATGTTGGAACACACCCCCCCTCGTAGGAGGCTTGGGCTAAGACTCATTCAAGCACAATATCGTTGTAGCTGTATCGTTGTTGGTACCCAGAATTGTCGGTAGTAGCGAATTACCAATTGTCGGAGTAGCTGTAACACGATAGTAGTAGTTTAGTGGTGTTGTCGACACCTTTGGTGTAGCGAACAACTTTATTATCCGCGCGATGAGGCTGAACTCGGCGGGAGTTCCTCAACGCCATCTAAACGCGCCCAGGCACCTGATGGAAATTGTAACCATTCTGGTGTGACTGGGTTATGGGAGTTGCACGCGGCCCGATACTCTAAGTCCCTTTGCCAACGGTCGGTATGCGATGTAAATTCGCCTTGTCGCCGGGCAGAGGCATTGAGCTGTCGAATCTTCTGAGCGCTTATTTGCCTGCGCGTAGTAAGAAGATCGCCAGTATTGGGCGCGTCACCCGACCTTGCAGTCGCAGCAACGCTAGGCGTCGCGACTGGTACGGTGGAGGATGCTCCGCGTTCACTGTAGCGCCAAGGGGGAAACATTAGTGTTCCTTCCTCGTCGGCGGGGCGCGCATTGCGCGCGCTCGGTAGTGTATTTATAGCATGTCCTGCTAACTCTACAATGTTATGGAATTGTAGTGGTGTAAGGCCGTAGCAAAGGCGTAATTCGCGTTTGCGTTCGTCAGCATCTAGGACAAAGCCTTGGCGGTCGTGGACGCCTGCCCATGTTAGGGCTTCCCAGCAGCCGAAGCACCTCCAACACCCACGTCGGTGTATCGTGCCGCAGTCGAGGCAGTGTAGGTCAGTGCCACTGGCACAGTTTAACTGCTCTTGCGTAGGTCTGCTGTAGAGAGTAAACTTCGGTGGCGCTATTAGCGTCACGCGTAGTATGTATTGCACACCAATTAGATCAGGTATAAGTATGACTCCGGCAGCGCTGCGGTAGAGCCTGATATTATCCTGAAGCAATTTCCCGATGTCTAAGTGAATAGCACAGTCGGTGCCGCGTCTGCGGAATTTGTCGGGCAGCTCACCTTGCAGTGACGCATGGGACGTAGAACAATGTGTAGTGTTCCGTGTCTCACGGTGACTGTTGTCGGCTGGCCCGCCAGGAATAAGGCCGACTGAAGTTTCAGAGCCTAAAATCTGGTAGAGTTTGCTTGTAGCTGTGTGGTGCACAAGGACAAGGATGTCATCCCTGTCGGTGATGCGCGTATGAGCGGCATCGAGGTTAATCTGCCGTGCTATTTGGCCGCTCTGGCCCTGCACGTTGCGGATCATTAGGTCGTTGAAGAGACCTGAGCCGTTGCGGCTGCTTGCTTGAAAGCGAAGCTTGACTTGCGTCGACACTATAAACATAAGGTCGGCAATGTCTGGGTTTGCACTGCGACGGCGCACGCCGTCGTTTCCGAGTGCGAAGACTATGTCTTCGGCGAAGGCGTAGCCTTGCGCGTTGACTGGGAACGTTCTGTTGTGGCGGAGAAGGACGTTGAGCCGTCTAGACCACCCGTCCCACGTGCCTGCATCGTGATATACTCCGCGGAAGTTCCTGCCGATGGATAATCTGCAGTTCTGAATCCCTTGCGGCATATTGCGGGTGATTGCTTCACCTGCTAATGGCTGCGTAGCAGTAATCGTATTTGGATGCACGTAGTTAGGCTCGCTCCAAGGCGCCTGTAGGTTGTTTGGCCGTAAGGTCGCGCGTTCGATGCGAGCTGCTGCGGCAGGGCGTGTCACACGGACATCGCTGGAGACCCAGCCAGGAGGCTGCTGTGGAGAAGCAGAGCTTGCGGCTCGAGCGTCTCTGGTCTCAACTTCTTGCCTTGAAGTAAGACCTGGTTCTGCTGGACCATATATTTCCCGCCACCTTTGCGATATCACCCACATTGAAGAGTCGGATTCGTCTGGTTCGGCGAGCGGGGCGGTAGCGACGGGCGCAACCGCGATCGGGTCTGCAATAGAAGTGCCCCCAGCCGTCCTTGCAGACGCACTGGGCGCCTGAGTAAGAGGAACGATTGGGCCGGGTAGATTCCATTGTTCGTGGTTGTCGTCGGGCAACAGGATCATTTGGGCAAGTATGGTAGTAACGACGTCAGTCGGACTTAGTTTACCAATGTCGATAATCCATTCGGCCTTGCGTGCATATGTCTTGTCGACGAGCGCGTAATGTTCGTACTCGCGGCGCAAGGCATAAGAAGATTTCGTCATATGAGGGATAAGCCGTTGCTCGGCTTGTTGCATCACCTCGAGGGTTGAGACGTCATCATCAGGCAAGACTGCAATCAAGTCATCGTGTTCCCACTGATTGACACTCCTCAAATGTCGTACCTTGCATATGGTAGAATTGGGAGCCCGCAAATAGAACGTCCACCACTGTTTACGTTTCGAGATAACGTGGGATAACGCGTTAAGCCCTGTGGTGTGTCGGCCTAGGAGAACAATCAATCCTTGGTTGCCGTTCACTTCGTAAGTGGCTGAATCGGCAAGCACTCTAGCACGTTCAATAATGTGTGCGTAAAGGCTTCCTTTATTCACGGAGTCGGGCCCGTCGGCACATTGAAGTGGCCAATCGCCACAAGCACCTGTGAGTTCAAGTTCAAGGTTAGTGCAAGTGGTACAACCTTGGGCATCTGCCTCAATAAAGCTGTTAACGTCGATGTTAATAACAGGGCACCAGCCTTGAGCAGGAA
>OOGU01000217.1_pt1 | contig 13487 bp, 4 predicted proteins | sample 1670261 | NCBI WGS metagenome assembly OOGU01 (sample SAMEA98137168, study PRJEB22522) | marine metagenome | biome: marine biome; feature: marine water body; material: sea ice | place: Arctic Ocean | collected 04-Sep-2015 | depth 1.3 m
CCCACACATCACCACTCCGCCACATCGCCTCATCCTGAGTTCAGGTAATACAAAAGTTCTTTGTATAGGTCATACCAAGACATTTTGTATTGACTGCACTTAGGATTCAATTTATTTTGGTAGAAATCTAACTTTTAAGAATGTCTACGGAGTGGATGGCTACTGCCTTCCAAACACTGACAACAAATTATCCAGAGTATCGCAACCGATGGATTTCTGATGACAAATGGATGGAAATCATTCGAAATAACTACATTGACGACCCATCAAAGGAGAAGGAAGAGGAGCTAAAATTTTCCAGGGCAAATATGATCAGAGCCATCGGTGCTAGATGGAAGACTACAATTGAAGACTTTACGCAAACCAACCAAAGTGGGATATTCCGTCATCGATACTTTGTCAGTTTTGAAGTCGAGAATGATAAGGGGGGAATGGTAGCAAAAAGAAGACAAGTGACCTATTTGTATGCAACCAAGCCAGGGCAAGACTATCCTAGAAAACCGAGAGTTGCCGAGGTTTTCAAAGGTGAAGATGAAATGGATTACTGCATACGTGGCCTAAAAAAGAGAAAAAGAGCTGAAGATGAAGTCGGCGAAACAATTTCTGCTACCACCAACCATCAAGCTTCAATTGATTATTATGATACTAGCTACTGGAATAGTGGGGAGGCAAAAAATCTATTTGTTCCACTGGTTGGAGAGTCGGTATCGGACTGTCTGGAAAAACGAATATATTCTTTGCGTCAGAGCAATTATCTCGAAGCTTCATGGGTTGATGTTGTTGATACGTACAACAAAGATGGATTGTGCAAGCCTGCAGCGGTTTTCAAGATCCGACAACAGTGCCAGCTCCTATGCCAAGCCTACATTTTTGCTCTAGATTGGATGAACCAACAAAATGACTATGATGTTCCGAACAAGACCTGGAAAGAATGTTGTGAAGCGGCTTGCAAACACTTAAACCCTTGTGGAAACTTGGCAGCGACAACTGGTGAGACTATTGCCAGATGGAACCGAGAATTTCGAACAATCAACAAGTTCCTACATCCCAATCCGATAGTAAGAAGTGGAAAAAGTCCAGAGCCGTCCCTTTTCGAACATTTTCCGGAGTCAAAAGATCTCATCAAAAGATTTGCAAACGGAAATTTGGCTGATTTGACGACAGAGCTACTGAGAGACTTTATCGTCACCAAGTTACTTCCTGGCTTATTAAAAAATATAGCCATACATGATGAACGAAAAGAGCTACTGTATTTCTATTCAGAAAATTTGCCAGCAATATCAACAGTTCGACGATGGATGCAACGACTTGGTTACAAATACTGCACCCAGAAAAAGTCGTTTTATGTTGACGGTCACGAGAGAGCGGAGCAGCGATTTCATTGGAAGGAATTCACCGAAGAGTATTTACTGAAGCTAGAGCCATATTGTCATCGATGGCTTCAGGTTTCCAAGGCTCAACTAGATATATGGTACACTGACAAAGAAATCAACTTCGATCGACAATATTATAGTTGTGGCTATCACTATGAAAACGACGACGGTGATGAGTATGTCGAGTTCCATGTTGATACAAATGAGTTTATTCATGAAGAGGCTTCAAGGCGATTTGAATTTGGAGGGACTACTAGCATTAGAGTCAAAGATGAAGTATTTCGACCTATCATCATCTTTGGTCAAGATGAGTCAGCATTTCATCAGTACCTACTGAAATCAAAGAATTGGAGGGGACCAAAAGGGGAAACTGCCCTGCTTCCAAAAAGTGACGGCATTGCTGTCATGGTATCAGCAATCATAAGCCGTGATACAGGGTTTAACCTTCAACTTGATCCAACAAAGCTAGCCGAAATAAACTTTTCAAGGCGAGGGAAGAAGTATGTTGACGAGGCGGCAGCAAACGATGTCCTGAATAATGCGGAAAAGCAGGATCTGAAAGAGTCTCCGTTTGTGAAATACTTTGAGCTTGGAGCAAACAATGAAGGCTACTGGGGCTACAACCATATGGTGCTGCAGCTGGAAGACTGTGCTGATTGCCTGAAGGCAGTCGGCCCTCATCTTCAATTTGTTTTTTTGTTCGACCACAGCAGTGGGCACTCTAAAAAGAGACGAGGTGGCTTGGATGCAAGCCACATGAATTACGGGTTTGGTGGTAGTCAGCCGACCATGAGAAGCAGCAAAATTGTTGATCGGGATGGCTTTCTAGGCCCATATGATTTTATTTTACGAGTCGGAATGGAGCAGACAATGAGACTTTCGCCAAGTGACGTAGGACCATTTTGGATGACTGCAACAGAAAAAAATGAAAGAAGGTTAGACCGGGCAAGAACAGAAGCAGATCCACGAAAACCACGAAACAAGACAAAGAGGGACTTGGCTGCTGAACTGAGCGTACCTGGCCATGTTTTAGACCCAACAAAGTTCCGATTGGAAAAGCTACAAGAAATGGCTTCTGCCCAAGACATTCCATTAACGAAGATTGTTCCAAATGTTGAAGCAGGCTGGGTAGGGAAAGAGAAAGGGCTTCTGCAAGTATTATGGGAGCGCGGGTGGATTGATGAGTCTCGTTTGGACGATTACGCAATAATCAAGAAAGATGACGCTGATGGGGCAGTTGATGAAGAATTAAGCCTCCAATGCCTTATGGAGTCTTGCCTTGACTTTGCAAATGAAATTACGGAACTGCAGTCGATGGGAGAAAAAATGGGTGTTAGAGTGATTTCGACGACAAAGTTTCATGCAGAGATGGCGGGCGAGGGAATTGAGTACCTTTGGGGAGTCTCCAAGTCGTGGTATCGTTCCAAGCCACTAAAATTGAAATCGAAGAAAGCTTCATTCTTGCAACTGGTCCGAGGATGCTTAGATCCAAAGCTGATAACAAAAGAAAAAGTGAGAAGCTTCAGCAAAAGGGCAAGATCCTACATTTGTGCCTACTATGCATTAGAGCACACAAAACAAAACATCAACAACAATGACAATGAGACAATCAACCATGATGAAATGGATCGCCAATTATTTTGCACAAAACGCTGCTGATTTGGCTGTACGATCCTACGTGCAGTACAAAATCTACGTGAAAACTAGACTACGTGAACACAGCTGTAGCCTACGGTAGGAGTACTGGGTACACTCCGGTATAGGGACCATGTTTCACTACGTCACGCTTGCCAGATATTCCACCCGTTTACATACGGACCGAACTGATCCGGGGGTCATTATTCTCCCCCATTGGTCATCGCATGCCGGCCTTGGCATCCAAATCAATTTCCAATATTAGTTTTAATGAATCGATAATACATATTTAATTAATTAGCTTCTTAAGCTTTCACAACTTGTCCAAGCGTCTCATAGACGCAAATTTTATGTCATCCACGATGGCCCTTTCTGCCCTACCAGTGAACCTTCACCAGGGAACTTTCACCAGTGAACACTTACCAGTGAACGTTCACCAGTGAACCCTCACCAGTCAGCCTTCCCTAGTGAACATACATCAGTGAACATTCACTATTTTGGAATTATTGCCAAATCCATGACCTGGAACGGCAACCAACTCGCCGGTTCTTTACCTCGCATTGTTGGCCACGATTGTTCACAATTCGTCTTGCCTGGTTTAAAATTGGTCTTTGGTGTTCACTGTTGGTCTTGAAATGCCGACTTGCCGGTTCTTTTTATCCCATTCTCGGTCACGATTTGTCTTGCCTGGTTATAAATTGGTCTTCGATGTTCACTGCCGGTCTTGAAATGCCGGCTTGCCGGTTCTTTTCGTCCCATTGTTGGCCACGATTGTTCACAATTCGTCTTGCCTGGTTTAAAATTGGTCTTGAATGTTCACTGTTGGTCTTGAAATGCCGACTTGCCGGTTCTTTTGATCCCCTTCTCGGTCACGAATTGTCTTGTCTGGTTTTAAATTGGTCTTCGATGTTCACTGCCAGTCTTTCAATGCCTAGGTATATTGCTCCTTTCTCACACTTTTTGGAAAACTCTGTTATAGTCGCTTCCTCTCCCAATTATTTTGCTGATTGTCAACATGTACCGCCACTACTCACCTCATTCTCGTTTCTCCGATGATCGTCTGGATTGCCCTTTTCTCAGGACAGGTGGCGTCTTTCATCCTTTTCCAACCTCTAGGCGAGGCGGTCCTGGCTTCGACCTCCCTCGGCATGGCGGTTCTGGCGTTGATTCCTTTTCAGATGATTGTGGCTTTTACTATTTGCCCACCCGGCATGGTGGCTCTGTCTTTGATGACCCTTCTTGGCGTGGTGGTGCTGGCTTTGGCGACAACTGCTTGGGTGCCAGCATCAGAGTCGATGGCCTTCTTCGCGACCGTGCCTTCGACTACTCGCCCATTCGGCATGGTCATGGTGGCGGCTTTGGCTTTGAAGAACGCCGTTCTATCTTAGACGGCAATTTGAGCGGGCGTTTTGGCTTCCATGGCCGTATGCCTGATTCTGGCAGTGACTACTCGCCAATTCGGCGTGGGCATGGTGGCTCTGGCTTCGTTGCTCCTCGGCAGCACGGGCATGGTGGCTCTGGCTTCGCTGCTCCTCGGCGTGGTGATTCAGGCTTTGACACCAATTTTGGTGGCGGTCCTGGCTTTGATGGCCACGACGACGATCAACGGATTCAGTACTCACCGAATTGTGGTATTGGCAGCTTTGATTCCCCTCGGCGCGATATTAGCTCTTGCCGGGCCAGTCGATTCCCCTTTTTTGATGAAGCCAGTGTCCCCTTGGATACCGGCGAGGATGTCTCCATTCGCCGATGGCCCCGTATCCCACTGGATGCCGGCGAGGATCTCTCCACTCGTCGACGGCCCCGTATCCCACTGGATGCCGGCGAAGATTTCTTCACTCACCATCGGCCCCGTATCCCACTGGATGCCGGCGAGGATCGCTCCACTCGCCGACGGCCCCGTATTCCACTGGATGCTGGTGAGGACCTAACTACTCGTCGTCGGACGGATGCCACTGACAAGGATCGAAAAAATGATGCTGATGATATCAAAACTCACCGTCACCACCTGCCGCCCCATCGTCCATTGGATGCCACTGGCCCCATTCGAGATGATCCTCCTTCTGCGGATTCTGTTCACCGCGCTGAAGACCCAGAAGAACTAGCTCCTGCTGTTACCGGAGGATCCTACCCTGATTTTCCGCAGAGAAATCCGTTTCTACCTTGCTCAACCGTTCGAACTTTACAGGAAAGAAGCGCCTTTTGTTCCAACGTGTTTCGTGTTGGATCTCGTTTTGGGTCTCTTCTGGAAGAATCCATCTACAACTTGGGGTTTGTCTACGAGGAAGGTGACGTTGATTTCAGGAAAGCCGATGCAAAAGGCCGGCTCACTAATCTAGGAAAACTAAGCCTTCAGCGTTGGAAAAGCGGCATCTCTGCTATTCACTTCCTCTTTCCGTCTCAAAAACAAGCGAGCAATGTCCGCACGGCCGAGGGTCCACATTACCAAGCTACCTTCCGGGACTTCATCCTAGCGATGCGGGAGTACCGCGGACCGGATATTCGATTCGTTTTCTATTCTCCCAACTGCAATCATTCCACTGATTACTTGTTTGTCCTCAATGGGGCAGCTGCGCGCCAATATACATCGGCAATCACTTGGGAGAGGGTGAAGAGACGAATCCCGCTTGACTGCCGTTCCGTGAGTACGTCGTCTACACTACGGCAGGCGGCTGGCAACTTTGCAGACTACGGATTTTGCACATCACAAAATTCAAATCGAAAGGAAAGCTTCACTGGTCACGCAATGCCGGCACTGAAACCGAATTCCACTGAGCCAGAGATCGTTGGAGCGTTCGTCGCACTCACTACCTTTGCTTCCAACACGCGGCCATTGTGGAGGCTGGATAATAACCACTTCGCTTTGATCGAGGCTGCTACACTGAAAGAGTTTGCTCAAAAAATTCATCCGAATAATAAAATTCCATCCATGCACTCAGCGGTAACAAACCAAGAGCATCCTTGCGGGTGCCATAATGATGCAGCAGCCAATTCGAAAGACCATCCTGATGTTGTATGTATCTCAATTATCGAAGGAGAGGAGCGAATCTCATGCAATGCTCAGCAAAGAAAGTCGATCGATGACTACAAGCTTCGATGTTCTGAATTTGGAGGACCATTATCGGCTATCGAACGAGTGTACGGGGAGATGAACGGATGTCGACGTTCGGTTTCTTCTGCTCTTATGGCAGGCGAACAAATCATGCATGTTCCTGGTTTCTTCACAATTCGGAATGAATGCAACATGGATCCAACGTCGTACAGCATGACCGTCTTGGACAGTACTGTTATGCTTGGAAGACACCACAACCTAAGTCTACCAGAACTTCATTCGGTACAAATGGCATATCACGTCCTTCCACACACCTGCATGTTCTTTGGAGTTGCAAGCCGGATGCTCTTAGAGGTCGAGCCAAATCAGATACCATCCTCCTACCGAAAAGGCTATGGTTTCGGTTTCCTCCTTGCCAGTATGATGGTTGAGTTATTCATGCGTACCCGTGAATCAGGAATCCGCCAAGACTTTCGTCGGTTCAGTTGTTACAGGGAGCCGTTGGTTCCGACTCGCGATCGATGGGAGGAGATGGCCCATGAGACAACTGTTTACTGCCTTCATGTCTTTGCCGCGTACGGACAGCCCTCTTCGAAGAAAGTGAGAACAGATCAATACAAAAAAATTGTGGCTACCATCTCAGACATTTGGGACGGTACTGGAACACTCGGTGCCAATCATTCGATCAATCAGAAGGCTTGTCTTGGGTTTCTTCCGGCTTGGTGCAGAGAGGCGGCTACAGTGGAACCTAGCTCCCGTGTTGTCAAGTTCTTCAATGAGAAATACAAACTACGAAGAAAATTGAACCGAACGGAGTTGGATCGCTTTCTTTCGACTGTTTCTCGACGATTAGAAGTCGTATTCAAAACTCAGTTTACGGAACGGATTGTTGAAAATGTGCTATGCAAGACGTTCCGTGCTCTCAGTAAACAGGATGCAAAGAAGGGGCCATCATGGTGTGATACCCTACTTCCAGGACAGCTTCTATACAAATTCGAAAGTAATTATATTTCGGTTATTTCTCCAAGTGGCGAGACAGAACGGATGGAAGAGAAGGCAATTGTGACTCGGCTTCCTTATGGTGATCGACTACTGACTATGGATGAACTAGTTTCTGAACTTGATCTGCCCAGTACCATGCCGTCGGAGTCCCGTCGTCGCCGATATCTATTTTATGAAAAAGTGTGGTCTCCAAAGGCGCAATTCCAAGTGGATTTCAAGGTACCACAGGCTGTTCCACTATCAAAGAAGGCAGGGGAGATCACAAAGACTATCCTATCCAAATGGCTTGGTTCTCGTCCAATTCCTCGTAAGCGAAAGAGAACGGCGGCCTAAAGATACACCAATAAAGACTATCCTATCCAAATGGCTTGGTTCTCGTCCAATTCCTCGTAAGCGAAAGAGAACGGCGGCCTAAAGATACACCAATGAAACAAATATTCTTATTATAATCGCTCAACAGTTCTTCGAGGCATAACTTCTACTTTTCTTCGACAAGTTCTCCTCAACGTTCATGTTGACTGTTCGGCAATTGTCTATGTTCCGTTTTGGTACGGACGATCTTCCAAGTTCCAAACGCAACTCATTTGCCAAGTTGTTTAGTACCTCCGTTGCCTTTTGGATACTTCTTTTGGATTTGAGGGTATCCAAGCATTGAAGGACTTCATTTATCTGTGGCTTAAGGATGTCTCGGGCGGAAGCTTGTGACGATAATTCTTCCACGAGTAGGCTACTCGCAAAAACAGTCTCTTCCTCCTCATTGTTCTGATCTACGGTGTCCTGGTCCTGATCCGAAGGGTACCCGTTAATAATGTAACTCTCCTGCGTCAAGCCCTCCCCAGTAATGGTCGTTCGCTGTGCGTTGCCATCTTGAACTACTTGATGATTGGGGAGTAGCCGGTCGAGTTCTTCAACAGAATAATTCTTCACGCGATCAAGAGCCTTCCTTTGTTTTGTGACCGGACGATATGAGGTCACGAATGGCATGGGCCCGGGTAACCTTGGACCCGATACTTCCGTTTCCATCAGTGCCAACATCGCCGTCGTAATGGTTTGGGTCTTCGGCTTGTGAGCGAATTCCTGCCAAGTAACCCACCAACGTGGAGAGACATCATGATGGGTTGGACCATTCCAGTTTGGAAAACAATCTTCCATTACAGCCATTGCGTGAACACAGGTCAGCCCTACTCGTTGCTGCGTACCGCAATCACAACATAAGAACTCATTCTGATTGTTCACAACCCGTATACGCGTGAAGATTGGTAAAGGCGAGTTCTTTTGAATTGCTTGACGGTCTGTCTCGAGAGAATAATCGTTTTGTCCCACATAGTGAACCTCCCATGAAGCAATCCCCGTCCGACGGACAGAATAATCATGTGTCCTGGCAATAGCACGGGATAGAATTGATTCGGCCAAAGTTGTAACATGATTTGCAGTTGGAGATTGGCTCCAAAGAGATTGTGATGAGGCAGTGTAGGTTGACTCTGACTCCAGTTGCGTTCCTTTCATTGACGACTGGAGAGAAAGTTTTTGGCCTGCCACATGAATTTTGTGGCTGGGGAGGACAGCCGCGGCATGTTCCTTGATTCCAAAGTTGGTGCCTTCATGGGCGCTTGATGTTTTAACGTTGAAATAACGCAGATACTTCTTTTTGAAGAAAAGAAACACCTGATCATATACGATAACATAGTTTCGGAGAAAATCAGAAACTTGATCGATGATATATTGCTGGCCGTCGCATGCATCAAGCACTTCTGGACTGGCCAAATAAGCGAAGAGAAGCTGCTTTGAAATTGTATACTCATCGTCAGATTCGACGCCACCGGGAGTCATCCAGGAGTAGCACCAATCTTTAACGCGTTTCTTGAAAAGATTATATTTGTCACGCTTTGCGTCTTTGACAGCTGTCTTTCCGGGTCCATGGGCTTTCCATCCCTGCTCTACGATGTGCCAACCGCAGCCGCCATCCATGGCGTTTGGCATATAAGACAGAATAGCCTTGGACAGCTCGGCCCGCTGTTGAGGATCCCCATCGACCATCACAAGGCGTGTCCTGCGGAAAACATGAGCATCAAATAAGCTACTCAGTACAAACTTGAAAACCCAACGGAAAGCGAACCTCTTCTGATTTGGGATCCAAGCACGAAGAAATACGACTTGCTTTCCTGTTGATGTACGGCAAGAAAAGGTTAACAAATGGTTGTTTGTGTTGTTGGTATCACAAGTACAGTCGGCGTGGAATACTTCTGGGAATAGCGAGAATATCCGGATGTCGTACTTGTTTGCCCACGCAACGGCAATGAAAATTCTAGCATCTTTATGCACTTGTGGGTTCTGCCGGGTCATACTGGCACTCTCGCGTGGTTCAATGAAATCAGGATCGTCAGTGTGGTTAATCTCGGCAAACCCTTTAGTTCGATCAACATTAAGAGTGGATATAAGAGCAGTTGCTCCGGTATCAATCGGCACATCCCACAGTGATTGATAGGAAATCTCTTCGGTCGCTTCAAAGAAGTCTAGCAAACTGTCAGTGTCAGATTTCTTTAGCCCGTCGGATAATGGGTAGGATGGTTCGGAAGTAAAGTATGCTAGTTGAGCCTTCGTGATGTACTTGCCAAGTTTGGAGAAGACATAATTGCGGCCAACAGCAGATCCGATGCATGCATCCGACATTGATCGAAGAATTTCTTTTTCCTTCTGGGGAATGAGTTGCATTGGCAGGGAACATTTGGAGAGGTCCCCCTTGATGTGATTCTCGTGATTGGGGCAGCCGAAACCCTTCTTCTCTACTGTGACGTAGAACCCAAAGAAGTCCCATTTGATGGTGAATTTGAAGGGACACAACTTGTCGCTGGTGAGTGCCTTGGTGGTACGGGTTCTCTTAGATTGCGACCTGCCTTCAGTTCGTCTACCACCCTTGTCCATGTTGATGCAATCATCTTGCCGAGGAGCATTGTCCTTCTTCGCCAAGGGTCGTGGCCTGTATAAACGGTTGCGAAGCTTGCATTGGAAGGTACGATTGTCTCTACCACCATTGCACACGACAGGCGATCCGGAGGTGTGAGCAGCTAGCTGAAGTGCATCCTTGAGTTGCATCCAATGTGGATTTGTTGTAAGAGATTCTCCGTGAATGGGGGGTTTGTCATACTTTTTGGGGTCGAGGTAAAGACGACCGACAGAGGGGTGCAAGGAGGACCAACCAAGATAGTCACAAATGTCAACTTCCTCGATAGATGACTTGTCAAGGGGTAAACCGACCATTGGTGTGTATACTGGAAGGGCACGGAATTTGATAGAACCGGACCATTTTTCATTCAAATACATCCTTGATAGATCATCGACGGCATCAAATAGAAAGCGGGTAGGAGCAGATGAAGGAGAAACCGTAGGAAGAATCATATCAGAAAAAGGAGCAACCGTAGGAAGAACCCCAGTGGTGCCGACCATCGCCATGGTGAGATATGAGATATTGAGTAGAATGATGGGGGCAGCATTGGGTTGGCCGGCGTTTAATGTCCAAAGAAAAATGACGGGAGAGCTGGCCGGATAATAATGCGAGGGGGTAGTATGAGGTAAAACAGGGGGAATAGGTGATGGGAGAAAGGGGAAGGACCAAACCGATTGGGCAGGCGTGACGTAGTGAAACATGGCGTGTATACCGGAAGAGTATATTCAGGGAATACCACCGTCCGTTCCACCAGGTAGTTAGAGTAGGTTTTCTCTCTAAATCTTCTCCTTCTCCTTCCTTGCTAAGTCCACAAAAACCAAACGTAATTCCTCAGTAGTAAGCAACAGACTACATCTTTCCCCCAAAACCTTCTCGTCTTCACTTTAAGTCCAAAAAAACATATGTGATTTCCAAGTAGTAAGCAACAGACTACAAAATGATAATAGTAGACTACTAGCCTACTACAATATTCACGCCAAGCTAGTTTCGAACATTCAAATGGACTAATTAAAATATAAAACTAGCTAGCTAAACTCTCAACTGCGGATGACAACCATTGTAGGTCCTGCGATCTCGTCGCATCATGTTGATAATGTGTGAAACGGTCATAGCAGCGCCGTATACTTCGTAGATTCGGTCAATCGCGACCTGCGCCGTGTCGCCTGCTCGTACTAGAGAAGCAATCACATCCCAGACAACCTTTCGTCTGTGGTAGCTGTATTTTACTTTCCCTCGTTCGGCTGGCGTAAATAACCTGGCGGGCTTCCGACCTCCGATCCCAACCTCGTACTCCTGCCACAGTATGAAGAGAGTTCTCGGCGTTGGAGACAGTGTGCTCACATAGTTATTTCCAGCATCATCATTCTCATTCTCAACATTCATGGCTCTGACTCGTTGCGCTGGTTGAACAGCGATGCGACGGATATTTCGGTTCAGCCGAGTAAAATTTCCTTCGATTCGCTGAGCATGTAGGGACTGCTGCGTTCTCAGCTCTTGTATCTCACGACGTAGTCCCGCATTCTGTGAATGCAACGCAAGCAGTTCTTCCCTCGTACTCCCCATTTGTCTCCTTGCTCCTGGCTGGTTAGCATCTGCATCATCAGGGCCTCCAATTTCCTCAATATTTAGTTGGTCATCATCTCCCGTGACGACAAGTAACACTTTTTTCACTGGGTTTTCACCCTCTGGTAGCCTCCTTATAGCTGCGTATGCCGTCATAATACGATTCGACAATGCAGGTGGCAAGATTTCTTTTACTTCCGCGTCGAAAGATGCCCAAAGGAGTGCCCTGCCAAGTACCATGCCAACTTCACGAGGAAAACGCCGACGAATATTCGGGACAACAAACTCAGCAAGCCAATCGTCGGAAACCCCACAGTCAGCCTTCAATGCATACATACAAGGTCCGCCTATGCATAGTTTTGATGCTACTTTTGCGTCAGGATAGGGCAGTACCATGTCAACGTAATCATCGGATTGTCGCTTCTTTCGTCTCCATCGTCCACGATGATCCGTATCATCCTTTGAACACCCAAATCTTCTCGCATGCGTAGCAGGCAACTTGCGTACACTGTGCGTGCCAACCGGGCCTTCTTTGATTCTTTCGAAATCGCGGTGCTTGTAAACCTCTGCCATTATATCCGCCACCCTCTTCTTGGATTTGATGGGATCGTCTTCAACGATGTTGAATAAAAGCGTCCCTAGCATCCCATTGCCACTACCAATCCAAACTTCAAGATACATTGCCAGCGCGAGAAGGATGCAGTACTCTCGCCTCATCGAACCAAGTAGGATTTGTTCGCCAGCATCTCGTTCTTCGTTGACATTCTTCGACCAGCACATATGGACTAACAGCGAAAAAGAAAAATGTAGATTGGGCTTGATGTCCTCAAATTCAAGCTCCATCGCGTCATCCAGTCTAGCGATAAGGTTGTACTGGACCTTGTTTACACAAGGGGCCAGAAATCGCTTGATCGGATCCGGGTCTCTCTCCAAAATAGCGAGTGACTGCTTGAACTCGCGATGTTCGAGTGGTCGCCTGGCTGAGGATTTTTTTCCGGTCTTCCGAACTTCCTCTTTTTTCACTTTTTTTATTCGATCGATGATCTCGGAAGACTTGGTTGGGTTGCCCGCTTGCGTCACTTCGTTCCAGCCCATCCTCTTGTTTGGCATAAAGTAGCTAAGTGCCTTCTTGTAGAACTCGAGTGACGATGACCGACCATGAATGGGATGGTCGTCTAGCCCTGGATCGGGCACTCCGTACACTTTCTTGCACATCCACCTTTCGATGTCCCTCGGCTTGATTCCGACAAGAATATCTTGTTCAAAAACAGTTTCTCTTGGATATGGCTGGACCCGTTCATGATAGAAAGCCATGAACTCGAGAAGGTAAGGTTTGTAGGCAATCGATACATCATTGATAGCACGTCGGCGCGGCATGGTAGAACTGCTTTGTTTTTAAATTTTAGAATTTTAAATTAGTGTACTCGTACTAGCTACTCCCGTCTTCGGTGGAAAATGTGGAAAATCACTAGTATGAGAATACCACTTTCGCTTCTACCCACGAGTGGAAGCCATACCCCTATATTTGGCACCATACGTCTTTTATGGATGACGTACTACCTTGCTTGCGGTACTGGAGGGGTTGTCCCACGTAGAAATACCACGTGGGTGGAAATTTGTATCTAACGAGGAGGTATAAAGAATGTTTGTCCATGTTTATACTTTTGAGTGATACTTGCATCAAAAACAAATTAACACGAGATTACCGCGCGAAATTACATCCCGGTACTTTTTAAAAGTATCGGCTTTTCTTATACCTCTACGTAGGGGGGGGGTCAAAACACCCCCTTTGTTTATACATTTGAGGTACACGTAGATGTAGCCTAGCGCTTGTACCTGTATGCGTGTTCGTCTTGGCCCTTTTGCTTTGACCTGTTTTCTTGTTCCAGGCTGGACCTTATGGTAATCCATGCCATTT
>OOGU01000219.1_pt1 | contig 13474 bp, 8 predicted proteins | sample 1670261 | NCBI WGS metagenome assembly OOGU01 (sample SAMEA98137168, study PRJEB22522) | marine metagenome | biome: marine biome; feature: marine water body; material: sea ice | place: Arctic Ocean | collected 04-Sep-2015 | depth 1.3 m
GCGGCGGGCTCTCGTCTCTCGTAGCGCTTGGTGGCGGAGGCGCGTCACGCCGTCGCGCGCCGGTGGCGGGGCGGCGCGGGGGGCGCATTATGGGGCGCCTGGGCAGGCAACTGTGTCTACACGAGGTGCTGGAGCGTCCAGCGACACGGGCTGTCAGCGCTCCAGCAGGGCGTGCGGTACCGGGCGGTGGGCCTCGTCGCGCTGGGCATGAACCTGATCGTCATCGAGCTGCTGGTGCGCGCCGGGATGCCGGCGGTGCCGGCCCAGGCTGTCGCGATCGCCGCGGTCATGCCCGTGAACTTCCTGCTCAACCGCCGCTGGTCCTTCCGGTAGGGCGAATGCGCATCGGGCGACGAGCCGCCGTCGCCCGATGCGAGCGAGGTGGGTCGCGTTCATGGCGAAAACCCGGCGAAAATGTGGCGAAAATCAGGCGCGCAATGAAAAAAACGTAATGATTTCTATGGCTTGGCGTGTAATTAAGACCTGTCTTGATCCTCGTGTCCCGGCCTCTCATGTCGAGGCCAGGGGAGCGCGTTGAACGATGCTGGATGATATGGTCCGGGCGCGCGTCCTGAACCCACCCGAAGTCTGAGGAGTTGCCCCGCATGGGCCGCACACTTCCGAGCATGCTCGAGATCGCCGACCCCGACGACATCCGCCGGAAGCTCGACGCCCTGACGGGCGGCGACGATCTGGCGCTGCGCAGCGGCGTCGTCGGCGTGCTGAAGTCGGCGCTCGCGGAAGGCCGCGCCAAGTCGCATGAACGGCTGGAGCAGGGCGCGCACAGGGGCCGCGCCTGCGCCGAGAGTCTCAGCTATCTCCAGGACACGATCATCCGCGAGCTTTACGGCTTTGCCACGCGCCGCGTCTTCCCCGCGCCCAACCCGAGCGGCGCCGAGCGCCTCGCCATCGCTGCCGTTGGCGGCTATGGCCGCGGCACGCTGGCGCCCGGCTCCGACATCGACCTGCTTTTCCTGCTGCCCTACAAGCAGACCCCCTGGGGCGAGAGCGTCGTCGAATACATGCTCTATGTTCTCTGGGATCTCGGGCTCAAGGTCGGCCACGCCACGCGCTCGATTGCGGACTGCATCCGCCTTTCGCGCGAGGACTTCACCATCCGCACCTCGCTCCTCGAGGCGCGCTTCGTCCATGGCGACAAGGCGCTCTTCGAGGAACTCGAAAGCCGCTTCGACGCCGAGGTGGTGAAGGGCACGGGCAACGAATTCGTCGAAGCGAAACTCGCCGAGCGCGATGTCCGCCATCAGCGCGCGGGCGAAAGCCGCTATCTCGTCGAACCGAACGTGAAGGAAGGCAAGGGCGGTCTTCGCGACCTCAACACGCTGTTCTGGATCGCGAAATATGTCTACCGCGTGAAGCAGCCCTCCGACCTCGTCAAGGCGGGCGTCTTCACGAAGGAGGAATACCAGACCTTCCGCAAGGCCGAGAATTTCCTCTGGGCGGTGCGCTGCGAGCTGCACTTCCTCACCGGCCGCGCGGAAGAGCGCATCACCTTCGACCTCCAGACCGAAATGGCCAGGCGCCTCGGCTATCACGGCCATCGCGGCCTGAAGGCCGTCGAGCGTTTCATGAAGCACTATTTCCTGATCGCCAAGGATGTCGGCGACCTCACGCGCATCTTCTGCGCCGTCCTCGAGGATCAGGAAAAGAAGAAGAAGCCCTCCATCGGCCGCTTCATGCAGGCCATGCGCCGCAAGAAGGTCATTCGCGGGTTTTCCGTCGAGACCGGCCGCCTGTCCGTCTCGAACGTCGCCTTCTTCGAGAAGGACCCGGTCAACATCATCCGTCTCTTCCACGTCGCCGAGCAGCACGGCCTCGACATTCACCCCGACGTGCTGAAGCTCGTCACCCGCTCGCTGAAGCTTGTCGATGCGAGCCTGCGCCGGAACGAGGAGGCGAACCGTCTCTTCCTCGAAATCCTCGCCTCGAAGAAGACGCCGGAAATCACGCTGCGTCTGATGAACGAGGCGGGCGTGCTCGGCCGCTTCGTGCCCGACTTCGGCCGCATCGTCGCGCTGATGCAGTTCAACATGTATCACCACTACACGGCGGACGAGCATCTGCTGCGCGCCATCGGCATCCTCTCCGAAGTCGAGAAGGGCAAGGAGCGCAACGAATATCCGCTCGCCCACGAACTCATGGGCAAGCTGAAAAGCCGCAACGCGATCTACATGGCGATCTTCCTGCACGACATCGCCAAGGGCCGCGACGAGGATCATTCGGACGCCGGCGCCTCCATCGCGCGCAAGCTCTGCCCGCGCCTCGGCATGGGCCCCGGCGACACCGAAACCGTCGCCTGGCTCGTGCAGAACCATCTCGTCATGTCGGACGTCGCCCAGCGCCGCGACATCGCGGACCCGCGCACGGTCCGCGACTTCGCCGATCTCGTGCAGAGCCCGGAGCGTCTGAAGATGCTTTATGTGCTCACCGTGGTCGACATCAAGGCGGTCGGCCCCGGCGTCTGGAACGGCTGGAAGGGCCAGTTGCTGCGCCAGCTCTATTTCGAAACGGAAGCGCTGCTGCAGGGCGGCGAAAGCGCCTTGAACCGCAAGGCCCGCGTCGCCGAAGCGAAGGAAGCGCTGGCCGCGCGTCTCTCCGGCTGGTCGAAGGCGGCGACGGAGCGCTACCTCAAGCGTCACGGCGACGCCTACTGGCTCTCCACCGACACCGACATGCAGGAGCGCCATGCCCGCTTCATCGAGGGCGTGAAGGACGAGCCGCTCGGCATTTCATCCGCACCCGAACCGACGCGCGACGTCACCGAGATCACGCTCTACACGCAGGACCATCCGGGTCTCTTCGCGCGTTTTGCGGGCGCCTGCGCCGTGCTCGGCATGAACATCGTCGACGCGAAGATCTTCACGACCCGCGACGGCATGGCGCTCGACATGCTCTGGGTGCAGGACCCCGACGGCGGCGCCGTTCAGGAAGAACGCCGCATCCGCCGTCTGGAGGACACGATCCGCAAGGTGCTTGCCGGCGAGATCCTGCCGCCCGACGCGATCGAGCAGCGCTCGCGCCGGCAGCGCCGCGCCGATGCCTTCTCCGTCGCGCCGCAGGTCTTCATCGACAACGACGCGTCGGACGCCTACACGGTGATCGAGGTGAACGGCCTCGACCGTCCGGGCCTCGTCCATGCGCTCTCGCGCGCGCTCTTCCATCTCGGCCTCACCATCGGCTCCGCCCACATCACGACCTATGGCGAACGCGCGGTCGACGTCTTCTATGTAAAGGACGTGATCGGCCACAAGGTCACGAACGCCAACAAGAAGAAGGCCGTCGAGCGTCACCTCCAGGAAGCCCTCGCCGACCCGATGAAAAAGGCCCGCCCCGCCAAACGCGCCAAACGCGACGAAACCGTCGCGGCGTAAGCCTCATCCTCAATCTCTCCTTCCACCCTCCCTATCCTTGGCGGCTTGTCCGCCAAGGCGGACAATATGGGGGAGGGTCAAACGGCTGCAAGCCGTTTGGGGCGGGGGTAGGCACGCTGACTAATCCGTAAGCAGATTATTTTGCCCGCGTCTTTGCGCGCTCATAAGCCGCAAGCTTGTCGCGCCGGCCGATGGCGAGCACAAGGATCGTCACCGTCTTGTCCTTCACCTGATAGACGAGCCGGTAGCCCGCGCTGCGAAGCTTGATCTTGTAGCAGTCTGGCAGTCCGTGCAGCGCGTCGGGGGCAACGCGCGGATTTTCAAGCCGCTCGGCAAGTTTCCGCAGTATCTGCGCCTGGAGGTCCCGCGCGAGCTTGTCGAGTTCCTTCTTCGCCTTCGGATGAAACTCAAGAAGATAGGCCATACTCGGCCTTGAGCTTCTCTATGCTGGTCTTGAGCGGTTTCTCGCCATCGGCAAGCCGCTGTCTCGCAATCTCCGCAAGTTCCAGTTCGTCGATCCGCCTTAACAGCGCCTCGTAGTCTTCCGTCGGGATGCAATAAAATTCCGGCGTGTTCCGGTTCAGGATCGCAACGGGGCCATCCGCCTCCCGCACGACGCGGCTCGGATTGGCCTTGAGTTCGGTGATGCTCGCCGAGCGACCCGAAAGAATGCGATTACCCATGATCGTCGCTCCTGAAGCTCATGATGAAACTTAATATAGGTTCTTTAAAAGACCGATTAAAGATCTTTTATTCGGTCTCAATTCCGTTTATCGTATTTTTGCCCGAACACGGCTAGAGATTTGGGACAAGCAGCGAGCCCCGGTCCCATGACCTCGAATCTCCGATGACCAGATGAGCCTCCTCCGCTCCGCCGCGACCGTCGGCGGCACCACGCTGATCAGCCGCCTGCTCGGCTTCCTGCGCGACGTCATGATGGCCGCCGCCCTCGGCACCGGGCCCATCGCGGATGCCTTCTTCGTCGCCTTCCGCTTCCCCAACATGTTCCGCTCGATCTTCGCCGAGGGCGCCTTCAACTCGGCCTTCGTGCCGCTCTTCGCCAAACGCCTCGAGGGCGAGGGCGAAAACGCCGCCCGCCGCTTCGCGGAAGACGCGCTGGCCGTCCTTCTCCTTGCTCTCGTCCTCATGACGATCGCGGCCGAGCTCGCCATGCCCTGGATCATGCTCGTCTTCGCGCCGGGCTTTGCGGACGAGCCGCAGAAATTCGCCTGGGCGGTCGAGTTCACGCGGATCGCCTTCCCCTATCTCCTCTTCATCTCGCTGACGGCGCTTCAGTCCGCGATCCTGAATTCGCTGGGCCGCTTCTTCCCGGGCGCCGCCGCCCCTGTCATGCTGAACGTGACCTTGATCTTCGCGATCCTCTTCCTCGTGCCGCTGACCGACAATCCGGGCCGCGCGCTTGCCTGGGGCGTCGCCGCCGCGGGCGTCGTCCAGTTCGTCTGGCTCGCCGTCTCGCTCTGGCGGGCGGGCATGGTGCTGCGCTTGCGCCTCCCGAAGCTCACGCCCGATGTCCGCCGCCTCTTTCGCCTCGGTGTCCCCGGCGTCGTCGCGGGCGGCATCACGCAGGTGAACCTCACCATCGGCACCATGATCGCCTCGCTGCAGGCGGGCGCGGTGTCCTGGCTCTATTACGCCGACCGCATCTATCAACTGCCGCTCGCCGTCATTGGCATCGCCATCGGCATCGTCCTCCTGCCGGAGCTTTCGCGCCGTCTCCGCGCGGATGACGGCGCGGGCGCGAGCTGGAGCCAGAACCGCGCCGTCGAATTCTCGATGCTCTTGACCGTCCCCGCCGCGGTCGGCGCGGGCGTCCTTTCCTTCGACATCATCCGCGTCCTCTTCGAGCGCGGCGCCTTCACGCGCGCGGACACGGAAGCGACCTCGCTTGCCCTCATGATCTATGCGGCGGGTCTTCCTGCTTTCGTCCTCATCAAGGTCTTCCAGCCCGCCTACTTCGCGCGCGAGGACACGAAGACGCCGCTCCGCTTCGCCGCCATTTCCATCGTCGTCAACATCGCGGCGTCGCTGGTGCTGTTTCAGTATTTCGGCTTTGCGGGCATCGCGGCCGGCACCACCCTCGCCGCCTGGACGAACACGGGCCAGTTGGCGACCCGACTGTTCCGCAAGGGCGAGTTCGCGCCCGACCAGCAGCTTGCCCGCCGCCTGCCATTGATCGTCATGGCGTCGGCCGGCATGGGCGCCGCCCTCTGGTTCGGCGCCGGCGCGCTCGCACCCTTCTTCGAAAACGGATTGCTCGTCAGCATCGCCGCGCTCGCCGCGCTGATCGCGGGCGGCGCCCTCGTCTACTTCTTCCTCTGCGAGGTCACGGGCGCGTCCCGCCTCGCCGACCTCCGCCGCGCCTTCGGGCGCCGCTGACGCCCCCTTTCTTGACAGGCTGCGGCCCCCGGGCTGGGATGGCGGAGGGCGGACGACGGGGAAAGGGGGCCGCATGACCATTGGGCGGCTTCGTGCCGCGAGCCGTGCCGAGAAATGGCAGCTCGACTACCTCTTCGATCTGAGCTTCCAGGCCTGGCTCGTCCATATCGGCGTCGTCACCGCGGTGATGGCGCTGCTCGTCTATGTCTGGCCGGATGAAATATGGCCTTTCGTCTGGTACGCCGCCATGTGCGCCTTCTCCGGCGGTCTCGCGGCGCTTGCCTGGCGCTACACGCATCGTCGCCCGGCGGATGAGCGCGAAGCCCGTCCCTATGGCCTCGCCCATACCGCTCTCACCACGCTTGTCGGCATCACCTGGGGGCTCGGCGCTTTCGGCGCGGCGACCGGCGATTTCCATCATCTGCTCGTCTATTCGCTGGCGCTCGGCGGAACCGCGCTCGGTGCGGTCTCCTCGCAGCATGTGCTGCCGCGCTCCTGCATTGTCAGCCTCTGGACTTCGGTGCCGCTGCTCGGTTTCGCGCACATCTTTCACGACCCGGGTTTTTTCGGCGCTACGATCTTCGGCATGATCATGCTCTATGCGGGCGTGCTCTCCATTCTCACCGTCCGCATGCTCCGCTTCATGCGCACCAATGTCGATCTCACCCGCTCGCTCGATGCGAAGCTTGGCGAGATTACCGAAATGGCTGCGGAGCTGGAAGAGGCGCGGCACGAGGCGGTGGAAGCCAATCTGTCCAAGTCGCGTTTTCTCGCTCATGCCAGCCACGACCTGCGCCAGCCCATTCACGCCATAGGCCTCTTCACCGCCTGCCTGCGCGATCTCGACCTCGATGCCGAGGCGCAGCAGCATGTGAGGAGCATCGACAATGCCGCGCGCTCGGTGAGCCGCCTCCTCGGGTCGCTGCTCGACATTTCGCGTCTCGATGTCGGCGGCATCGAACCCCAGCCCGAACGCTTCGCGCTCGAGGAGTTTCTGCGCGGCATCATCCGGCAGAACGCCGACGCCGCGCGCGACGGCGGCGGCGCGATCGAGATGGAAACGGCAGACCTCTGGGTGGACACGGATCCCGCCCTCCTCTCCACCATGATCCAGAACATGGTCTCCAACGCGCTGAAATATGCGCCCGGATCGAATGTGCGGATCGTCGTCCGCCGCGAGGGAGACCGCGCCGTGCTGGAGATTTCAGATGACGGTCCCGGCATCGCCGAGCAGGATCTCCGCCACATCTTCGACGAGTTCTATCGCGCCGAAGGCGGGGACGCGCCCAAGGCGGATGGCCTCGGTCTCGGTCTCGCCATCGTCCGCCGTCTCGCGGGGCTTCTCGGTCTCGAGGTGGAGATCGCATCCGCCGCGGGCCGGGGCACCACGTTGCGCATCTCGGGCCTCCCCTTGTCGGAGCCCGGCGCCGTCACCGTGCCGCGCGCCCATCGCCAGCATCCCCTGACGGGGCTTCGCGTCTGCGTCGTCGATGACGATGCGGAAGTGCTGGCGGCGACGGCGACGCTGCTGAAGCGATGGGGCTGCGAAGTGGCGGAATTCACCGGTCTGCCGGAGGCGGCCTGCGGCTGTGATGCCATCGTCAGCGACTTCGATCTCGGCGGCGATCTCGACGGGCTCGATGTCATTGCCCGGCTGCGCGAGATGGAGGGATGGGAAGTGCCGGCCGCCATTCTCACCGGCCGCTCCGAGCCGGAGACGCTGAAGCGTCTTGCCGGCTCCGGCATCCCTCTCCTGCGCAAGCCGGCGCACCCGGCGGAGCTTCGCGCGCTCCTGACCGGCTTCGCGCTTGGCGATGAAGCGCCGGAGGACGAGACCGCCGCGTCCTGACGGTCTATAGCAGTTTCATCGCTACGCCCGCCGCCGCCGAGCGGCTGGCGACACCGAGTGTCCGAAGCAGCGCCGATACATGCATCCGCGCCGTCACCGGCGAGATGCCGAGTTCGCGCCCGATTTCCTTGTTGGTCATTCCCGCTGCGACGAGCTTCAGCACTTCGCGCTGGCGCGGCGAAAGCTGCACGTCGCTTTCGCCCGCGCCCGTCCTTGCGCCGCCGGGCGTCGGCAGATGCGCTCCCGCGGACTTCACCACGATCTCGCCGTCATGGATCGCGCCGATCGCCTCCGCGATCTCGTCCGGCGGTACCGCCTTGCCGACAAAGCCGTCCGCGCCCGCCGCCATCACCACGTCGATGGTTTCGCTGTCATCCGCCATCGAGACGATGGCGAGTGTCGCGCGCGGGAAACGCCGCCTCAGCGCCGCGATGGAGGTCTCGGCGGCAAACCCCGGAAAGATGAGGTCGAGCACGAACATGCCCGGCGCGGCGCCGCTCTCCGCCAGTGCCAGCACTTCCTCGAACGTGCCTGCCTCCTCGATCTCGGCTCCGGGCGAAACACGCGACAGGATATGGCGCATCCCCATCCGGAAAACCGGATGGTCGTCGGCCACGATGATGCGTTCTGCGCTCAAGCGTCCTGTCCCCTGATGCCGCCTTGGAGGCGAGTCTATCCATGGCCGTGGTTAATGGCACCTGTACACCTGTACATCTGTCGTCCGGCCCGCCCGCCGCTGATTATGCCGCTGATTTTCTTCAATGACGGGCTGTGGGGGCCGATCATGGGCGTGGCAAGCGGAAATCGGGTAGCGACAGGGCGGCGCACCATGCGTGTCACCGCTTGGCGCTTCATGCGTCTGCGGCGCAAGGCTGTGCCACCGGCCATCCTCCGGCGCAATCTGACGCGGCGGCTCCTCTCCAGCGTCGGCGTTGCCGCCCTTCTCGCGGGGGCGAGCCTCGCGCTTCTTCCAGCCCCCGCCAGCGCGGACACCTCATGGACGGGCGCTGCCGACAGCGACTGGAACAACGCAGCCAACTGGTCGAACGGTCTGCCGGTCAACACTTCGGGAACGACCAGGATCGAAGGGCCGGTCGCCGCAACTGTCGATGGCGTCAGTGTGGCGGACTCTGGCCGCACCAATATCGGCTCCGCCACGCAGGACGGTTCGCTCATCGTGCAGGGTGGCGGTACGCTGAATGCGGGCGTATTTGAGCTCTTCGGATATAATGGCTTCAGCGGTACCGCAACCATCCGTGGCGCCGGGTCCGGGATATCCACTTCGTCGAGCCTCTTTGTCGGCGCCTACACGGGCGTCGGCCATATCTTCATCGAGGACGGCGGAACGCTGACCACCCCCTACTCTACATATATGAGCCAGTACAACGGCTCGCTCGGTACCGTAACGGTGACTGGTTCAGGTTCGACCTGGAACAGCACCTATGAGGTCAATCTCGGCGGTGCCGAAGGCAATTACAACGCGACGGGTATCCTGACGATCGCGGATGACGGCCTGGTCAACATAAACAACGGCAACAGGAATCTGAATGTCGCCAAATCGGCCGGCTCCACCGGCACGCTGAATATCGGCGCGGCGGAAGGCGATGCCGCCGTCGCGGCGGGATCGTTGCAGGCAAAGAATGTTGTCTTCGGCGCGGGCGACGGTACGCTCGTCTTCAATCATACGGAAACGGATTACACCTTCGCTCCGTCCATCTCGGGAAATGGCGGCGTGCACCAGCTCGCGGGCACCACCATCCTCTCCGGATCGAATAGCTGGTCGGGAAGCACTCTGGTCGAAGGCGGTATTCTGCGCGCGGGCGCGGCGGGCGCTCTTTCCGCCAACGCCGCCTACACGGTCAATGGTGGCACGCTCGATCTCAACGATTTCGACCTCACCGCAACCGAACTCTCGGGCACGGGCGGCACGGTCGATCTCGGGACCGCCGAACTCGAAGTCGATCAGGACAGCAACTCCGTTTTCGATGGCCTCATCGCGGGGACGGGCAGTCTGGTCAAGCTCGGTTCCGGTATCCTCTCGCTCACCGGCGCGAGCACTTTTTCCGGCGGCACGACGCTCGGCGGGGGTACGCTCCGCCTCGAAGACGACGAGGCCATCGGTACCGGTGCGCTCACCGTCACCGGCGGCACCCTCGACTATGATGACGGCATCGACCTGTCGAACGACATCGATCTGCGGGCACAGGCAACCCTCAACGTCACCACCGGCTCCGCCACCCAGTCCGGCAATATCGGCGAGACGGGCGGCAGCTTCGGTATCGTGAAGTCCGGCGCGGGCATCCTCTCCCTCACCGGCGCAAACACCTACACCGGCGCCACCACTGTTTCCGGCGGCACGTTGCGTGCCGGCAGTGCCGACGCTCTTGTCTCCGGCGCCTACATCTTGAACGGCGGTACCCTCGACCTCAATGACTTCGATCTTTCCGCCTCCGGACTTTCCGGTGCAAGCGGTACCGTCGATCTCGGCAGCGCCGAACTTGAAGTCGATCAGGACAGCGACTCCGTTTTCGGCGGTATCATCTCGGGGGCTGGCAGTCTCGTGAAACTCGGCTCCGGCATCCTCTCGCTGACCGGCGCGAACACCTATTCCGGCGGCACGACGATTTCGGGCGGCACGCTCCAGGGCAACACGTCGAGCCTCACCGGCAATATCGTCAACAACGCAACGCTCGCTTTCGATCAGACATCGGACGGTTTGTTCTCCGGCGTCATCTCCGGAACCGGCACCGTATCGAAAACAGGCGCTGGCGTCCTCACGCTCTCGGGCACCAACACATTCACCGGCGGCACGACGCTCGGCGAGGGCACGCTGCGCCTTGAAGACGACGACGCCATCGGCACCGGTGCGGTTACGGCCACCGGCGGTACACTCGACTATGATGACGGCATCGACCTGTCGAACGACGTCGATCTACGGGCACAGGCAACCCTCAACGTCACCACCGGCTCCGCCACCCAGTCCGGCAATATCGGCGAGACGGGCGGCAGCTTCGGTATCGTGAAGTCGGGTGCGGGCATCCTCGAACTCACCGGCGCGAACACCTACACCGGCGCCACCACTGTTTCCGGCGGCACGTTGCGTGCCGGCAGTGCCGACGGTCTCGCCTCCGGCGCCTATGTCCTGAACGGAGGTACCCTCGATCTCAACGATTTCGATCTCTCCATGTCGTCGCTCTCGGGCGCAAGCGGAACCGCGGATCTCGGCAGCGCCGAACTCGAAGTCGATCAGGACGGCGACTCCGTTTTCGGGGGTGTCATCTCGGGTGCTGGCAGCCTTGCGAAGCTCGGCTCCGGCATTCTCACGCTTTCGGGCGCGAACACCTATGCCGGCGGCACCACGGTTTCGGGCGGCACATTGCGCGCAGGCAGTGCGGGTGGTTTCGTCTCCGGCGCCTATGTCCTGAACGGCGGTACGCTTGATCTCAACGATTTCGACCTCTCCATGTCCGAACTTTCGGGCACGGGAGGCACGATCGATCTCGGCAGCGCCGCGCTTTCCGTCGGGAGCGGCAACACGTTTACAAACTTCGCGGGCCTGATCGAGGGGACAGGCAGTCTCGAAAAGACAGGTACGGGAGAACTGACACTTACCGGTATGAACAGCTACACGGGGGGCACGACGATTTCGGGCGGCGCGCTGGAAGGCACCACGTCGAGTCTCACGGGCGATATCGTGAATAACGCCACGCTTGCCTTCACTCAGGCGTTTGACGGCATATTCGGCGGTGTCATATCCGGTACGGGTAACCTCGTGAAATCCGGTTCTGGCGTTGTGACCATGACGGGCGCGAACAGCTACACCGGCGGCACGACGATTTCGGGTGGCGTGCTCGAAGGCAGCACGTCGAGCCTCGTCGGCGAAATCGTGAACAACGCCACGCTCGCCTTCACGCAGGCATTCGACGGCACGTTCGGTGGCGTCATCTCGGGCACGGGCAGCCTCGTGAAGTCCGGTTCCGGTGTTCTGACCCTGACCGGCACGAACAGCTGGTCCGGCGGTACGACGATCAGCCACGGCACGCTCGAAGGCAGCACGTCGAGTCTCACCGGCGACATCGTCAACGACGCGGCGCTTGTCTTCGCGCAGGTGGGCGACGGCACCTTCGCGGGCGTGGTCTCGGGCGCCGGCAGCCTCGAGAAGACGGGCGCGGGCACACTCACGCTCACCGGCGCGAACGGCTATACCGGCGGCACCACGGTTTCCGGCGGCACGCTCGCAGGCGATGCGTCGAGCCTTCAGGGTGACATCGTCAACAATGCCGGCCTCCGCTTCGACCAGTCGGCCGACGGCACCTATGCGGGCGTCCTCTCCGGCAATGGCGATATCGTGAAGTCCGGTGCGGGCAGCCTCTTCCTTACCGGCGTCAGCGGCGCCTTCACGGGCGGCCTGGAGGTGCTGGCGGGCAGCCTCATCGTCGACGGTACCTTCGCGGGCGACCTCCTCGTCTCGGGCGGCCTCCTCGGCGGTTCGGGCACGGTCGGCAGCACCACGCTCGGCGGCGGCGCGACGCTTGCGGCGGGCAATTCGATCGGCACGTTCACCGTCGCGGGCGATCTCGCCTTCTCGGACGGGTCGGCCCTTGTGGTCGAGGTGAATGACGGCGGCGATACCGCGGGCGTCAATGCCGACTTCGTCCATGTGACCGGCGCGGCGACGATCGGCAGCGGCGCGGTCGTCGAGGTCGCGCCGGTGAACGGCACGGATGACGGCACCACCTATGCGCCATCCACCGTCTACAGGGTCCTCACCGCCGATGGCGGCATCAGCGGCGTCTTCGGCGGCGTCACAGCGGGCTTCGCCTTTCTCACGCCGGAACTCTCCTACGACGCCACCAGCGTCTTCCTGACCCTCACGCAGATGGCGGCCTTCGAGGATGTGGCGTCGACCTCGAACCAGCAGGGCGTCGCGGGCGCGACGGAGGCGCTCGGCGCCGGCAACCCCCTCTATGACGAGATCATCGGCATGTCGGAGGAGGAGGCGCAGGCGGCTTTCGACGCACTCTCGGGCGAAGCGCATGCAAGCTCGACCGGCGTTTTTTCCGGTTCGGCCGGGATCGTCCGGCGGACGATCTTCTCGCGTCTCTTTTCGCGCTTCGGTGCGCCGCGCGGCTTCGCGGCGGCGGAAGGCTATGTGCCCGCGGCGGGCGACGAAACGCCTCACGGCTATACGCTTTGGGGAGAACTCGTCCGCGGCTGGGGCGAGACGGACGGATCGGCGTCGGTTGCCGGCATCGAGCGCAATGCGACGGGCTTCCTCGGCGGCGTCGACCGCGAGGCCGGCGAGGGAAGCCGCATCGGCTTCGCGCTCGGCTACAGCCATGCCGCCTTCGACGTCTCCGGGCGTTCCTCTTCGGGCGAAAGCGACAACTTCCATCTCGCGGGCTATGCGGGAACCGAACTCGGTCCCGTCGATCTGAAGGCTGTACTCGGCTACAGCTACCAGATGGCGGAAAGCCGCCGCCGGGTTGTCGTCGGCGGCGTCCTCAACGATCTTTCTGCGGATTACGGCGCCCACACCTTCCAGGCATCGGGCGAGGCCTCCCTCGATCTGGAAGCGGGCTCCGTCACCCTGACGCCCTTCGCCGGTCTCGCCGTCGTCCATGTCGAGACGGAAGCCTTCACGGAGACGGCCGGCCCGGCGGCGCTCTCCATCGCCTCCCCCCGCCCTACCACCTGCATCTCGGCACTCGGTCTGCCACCCGCCCGCCAGGCGGGGCCGCGCCCCCTGTCCTGTTCTGCCTCCGGGCCCCCCGTCCTCGGCTAGCGTGGGCCCCGCGCCTCTGCCGCCTTCCACTCCCCGTCCGCTGCCACGCGCCGC
>OOGU01000228.1_pt1 | contig 13141 bp, 8 predicted proteins | sample 1670261 | NCBI WGS metagenome assembly OOGU01 (sample SAMEA98137168, study PRJEB22522) | marine metagenome | biome: marine biome; feature: marine water body; material: sea ice | place: Arctic Ocean | collected 04-Sep-2015 | depth 1.3 m
TCTGCAACGCCCACCGGCTGTGAGAAGCGCAGGGCACCAGCCGCCGCAGGCGGCTGGCCACGTTCTCGGGCGCACTTTCTTTTCGCCTCTTTTCTTTGTGCGAGCAAAGAAAAGGGGCTCGCCCGGCGGGGCGAAACCCGCCAGTTGAGACCCTGCTAGCAACAAAAAAGCCCGAACAGGCTCACCGCCTGTCCGGGCTCGATGCATTCGACCGACTGGTCTACCGTCGCGCCAGCCGCTTCACATTCGCTGGTGTGAAATGGTCGTTGTCAAAATTCCGCTCCCGCGCCTCGTCTTCCTCGTTGTTCATCGAGAATGCGAGATAACGGCTGTTGAGAATGTCATAGGCGACTTCGATGGCCGGGGCCGAGAAGCCCTGCGCCTCGCCGAACTGTTCACTCACGCCGTAGGACGGCAGCGTGTGCTGTTCGTGTACACGCCAGAGCTGGCCGCGCTTGTCGTAGATGTCCTGGTGAACAACGGTCCAGGTGTCTTCATCCACGTAGAAGATGCGCTTGTCGTAGATGTGGCTTGTGCCGTCGCGCACGTTCGCTTCCACAACCCAGACGCGGTGCTTCTCGTAGCGAGTCAGGTCCTGGTTGATGTGACCGCGGCCCAGGACGTCCTCGTACTCGTACTCGTCGTCGTGAATCTTGTAGGCGTTGTACGGGATGATCATTTCGCGCTTGCCGATCAGCTTCCAGGTGTAGCGATCCATCGCGCCGTTGTAGCTGTCGAGCTGATCGTTGGTCCGCAGCCCGTCAGAGCCGGTGCCTGGGTTGTCGTAGCCGACATTCGGCGCACGCCGCAAACGCCGCTGACCTGGGTTGTACAGCCAGGCCCGCCGTGGTTCCTTGACCTGGTCCATGGTTTCGTGGACGAGCAGGAATGTTCCGGCCAGGCGTGCCGGGTCTCGGATCTCCTGCATGAAGTAGATCAGCACGTTCTTGAGCGAATCCGGTGTCGCTTCCTTCAGGCTGTAGTTGAACTTGAAGTCCTCGTGCAGTTTCACCAGGTTGTATGCGCCGGAGGACGTGACCGCGGCCTGGACGTTCCAGCGGCTGCCGGACATTCCACGGAAACGCGTCTTGTGGTTCCAGATCACCTCGCGGCCAGATTGCGGGATAGGGAACGGGATGCCGATGATGGCGTCGATTAGCGCTTCGCCGTTGGCGCCCAGTGAGGCGCGGGTGGCGTTCTCGAATGTGGCTTCATAGACGAAGTCAGGTGCGCCGTTGCGACGGCGTGTCGCGTACAGGGGCATTTTGAAGTCGTCGAATTTCTTGAACAGCGCCAGCTGACCGGGCGACAGCTGGTCGCGGTACTTCGACAGGTTGGCGCTGGTGATTTCGGCGATCGGCTCATCGTCCGGCCAAGGGTTGTAGAGCCGTGTGCCGAAACCGTCGTATCTGTCTGGTGCTTCGCTGCTGGGCAGACCACCACCCCAGGCAGGAATGGAGCCGTCGGCGTTACCGGCTTTTTCAGCGCCTAGCGGCGTCAGATCACCGCCGTCCTTGAGCCGGGCGGCCTCATCGGACGATACCTTTGCGGTGACGCTGAGTGGTACGAGCAATGCGAGCGCGCAGGCCCGCTGAAGAGTGCTTGGCATGTGTGTCTCCTCTCGCGACCCGTCGGGTCACGGGTTTGTCCCCAGTTAGATTTTGATTGTGTACGGTGGAGTGTGTCAGCGAACGCAGGCATTCGCCACCGTTGTTTCGGCGAGCCGGGATACCGTCCCGGCTCGCATTCGTCTTGCTAGAACCAGACGACCTTGTCGTCGTGGCCGAGCATGGCTTCGACTTGATCCCGGTAGCGGTCTTCTAGCTGCGGCCGCTTGATCTTCATGGTCGGTGTGATGAGGCCATCTTCGACACTCCATTCCTCGCGGGTGAGGAACAGCTTGGACACACGTTCGTGTGGCTCGAGTGTCTTGTTCAGTGTCTCGACCTTGCCGGCGAGACGCTTTGCGATGTCGGCATCAGGGTCTTCGCTGTCAATTCTGACGATGCCCACGGGCAGTTTCATGCCGCTGCCGATCAGGCAGATCTGGTCGATCGCCCCGTCGGTGGCAAGCTTGTCTTCGATCGGCGCAGGATCGACGTACTTGCCCTTGGATGTCTTGAACGCGTCCTTGATACGGCCGGTGATGTACAGGAAGCCGTCCTTGTCGATACGGCCCTTGTCGCCGGTGTGCAGCCAGCCGTCAGTCATCGTTTCGGCGGTTTTCTCTTCGTTCTTGTAGTAGCCGAGCATGGTCGCCGCCGAACGTGCCAATACCTCTTCGGTTTGGTCGTCGATCTTGATCTCGACGCCCGGCATCGGCCGGCCGACCGAGCCGATGCGGTTCTCCGCTGGCGTATTGGTCGTGCAATACGCGGAGTTCTCGCTCATGCCGTAGCCCTGGCAAATGGTCACGCCCAGCTTGGCGAACCAACTGATCATGGCTTCCGGCATTGGTGCCGCCCCGGAGACAACCATTCGCGCGTTCTGAAGCCCCAGCCCCGAGATCACCTTTTTGCGGATCAATCCGGAGAGAATCGGGATGCGCAGCAGGCGATCCATTTTCTTCTGTGGCAGCTTTTCGAGAATGCCGGACTGGATACGCCCGTAGACCACCGGCACGCCATAAAAACGGGTGGGGGCGACCTCGGCGAGCTGAGAAGCCAGCTTGTCCAGCGACTCCATGAAGGAGATTTCCGCACCGACGTAAAGACTGCAGAGTTCCACAACACCGCGCTCGAAAATATGCGCAAGCGGCAGGTAGGAGAAGAAGCGTTCGTCGTCACGGAACTCGAGTCGATTGATGACGCCGCCCATGGTCTCCCGCGCCGAGCGCGTGCTGAGCATGACGCCCTTGGGGTTGCCCGTCGTGCCCGATGTGTAAATCATCGTATGCACGCTGTCCGGCTCGTTCGGCTCCCAGTCCTGCAAGGGCGCGTGTTCTTTGATCAGCGCGTCCCAGCCATGATCGGTCTCCGGCACTTCCGGATACGGCAGGCCGATGGTCTTGACCGACTCCGGAATGCCTTCGGCGAGTTGCGGCGCATCCATCAACGGACCGAAAAACAGGAATTTGGTTTCGCTGTGTTCCAGCACGTACCGGGTGGTTTCGGCCGCTTGGTTCGGGTAGATGCCGACGGAGATGCCGCCCGCCATGCCCACGGCAAGATCCGCCATCACCCAGTGGGCGGTGTTCTTGCCGGTTAGCGCAACCGTTTCGCCTGGCTTCAGGCCCAACGCCTGCAGCGCTGCCGCCATGCGGCGAACCTGATCGGCGACTTCAGCCCAGGTGTATTCGCGCCATACGCTGTTGATCGGCTGGCGCAGATAAATTGATTTGGGACGTGTCTCCGCCCAGTGGAACAGCATCGCGACCGGGTCGCGATCATGTTGCACCGGTGCACTGGGCGCGGATACGTAATTATTCTTTATGGTCAAAGACTGACCCATGCGTCCCCCTTCTAACGTCGTTGTCGGTTGGTATGGTGGTACCGGCCAGTCCGGCCGCTTCGACTTGGCGGATCCGGAATCGCGGGCTCGGCGGCGTGCTCGCGATCACGACGAAAGCCGAGGTCGGTGAGACGCCCGGTTTCCGAATGTACGATGTGGTACCCGTAATGGGGCCATAGCGTAGAACGCTTTGCCCGATTGCGCCAATGGCCGGGCGGCGGGGCGCACCTTCCGCGGTGACGGGTCGTCTGGAGTGCCCCGCCCGTGAGTGTCCGATTGGCCAGACCGCGTGCCGGTCTGCTCCGGCCAGGCCAATGGCCGCGGGGGGGTATTTTCGTTATCGTGCGCCGCAACATGCAGGATCGCCTGCAAATGGAATCGATGAGAGGCCGCGCGTCGCGCGCCCGTCGGTCCGCCCCATACTTTTCTTCGAATCCGATGGAGTGATCAATGAGTGATTACCTCGTGAAGCTGGCCAGCCAGCCCACACTTCGCAATGTCATCAAATCCGTGGGCCTGCCCACGCCGGTCGGGTTGAGCCGTGGCGGCAAGCAGTACGCAGACCAGCCGCTGGCTGGACTGCAGGTCCTGGTCGGTACCGTTACCGACGGCGTTGTTGCCAAGGCGGTCAGGGCTGACCTGGACGCGGCCGGTGCGACGCTGGCTGCCCAGGCCGCCGATGGCGCCAAGTACAATGGATTGGTGCTCGATGCGACCGACATGGAGGGCATCGATGGGCTCAAGCATCTGTATAGCTTCTTCCATCCGGTCATGCGTCAGATCGCGCCCAACGGTCGTGTCGTCGTGCTGGCGAGCGAGCCTGCCGAAGGCGCGACTCCCCAGGCCGTGGCCACGGCCCGCGCCACCGAAGGTTTCGTGCGCTCGGTCGGTAAGGAAATCGGCAAGCGTGGCGCCACGGCAAACCTGATTCACGTGGCCAAGGGCGCTGAAGACCGTCTGGCGGCACCGTTGCGGTTCTTCCTCAGCGGTCATTCGGCTTACGTCGATGCCCAGCCGGTGCATGTGAGCGCCGTGGTGAGCGCTCCGTCCTCCATGCCGCTATCGGGCGTGCTGAAGGGCAAGGTCGCGCTGGTGACCGGCGGCGCACGCGGCATCGGTGCCGCCACTGCCGAGCGTCTGGCGGCCGAAGGGGCTCATGTGGTTTGTCTCGATATCCCGGCCGATGAAGAAACGCTCAACACCACGGTCGCCAAGATCGGCGGTGCAGCATTGCCGATGGACATCACCGATCCCGACGCTCCGCAGAAGATCGCGACCTACTTCAAGGAGCAGCATGGTGGCGTGGATATTGTGGTCCACAACGCGGGTGTCACGCGTGACAAGACGCTGGCGAATATGAAAGAGCACCTGTGGGACATGGTGCTGTCGATTAACCTCGGCGCCATTCTGGCAATCGATGAGGTGCTGCTCGGTGACAAGATCATCAATGACGGCGGGCGCATTGTCTGCCTGTCCTCGATCGGGGGCATCGCCGGCAACATGGGCCAGACGAACTACGGCGCGACCAAGGCCGGATTGATTGGTTATGTCGCCGCGCAGTCGGGCGAGCAGGCGGGTCGCGGTATCACGGTGAATGCCGTGGCGCCCGGTTTCATCGAAACGCGGATGACGGCCGAAATGCCGTTCATGATCCGTGAGGCAGGTCGCCGGATGAATTCGTTGTCGCAGGGCGGTCAGCCCGAAGATGTTGCGGAGCTGATTAAGTTCCTGACCACGCCCGGTGCCGTGGGCATCACCGGTCAGACCATCCGCGTCTGCGGCCAAAGCCTCATCGGAGCCTGATCATGGCTGCTGCAAATCTACAGTACGACGCGCCGCCCTCCGTTTGGGTGAGCTTCGCCAAGGCTGCCAAGCCCGGTGCCGTGCGGTTGCGCAGCGGACAGGACATTCCTCGCCTGGAGGCGCATCTGGCGCCTGCGCCGGCCTCCACCCGCACGGTGAACAAGTACCGCAAGCTTTGCGGCTTCGACGCCAACGGCCTGCTGCCGGTCACCTTCCCGCATATCATGGCGGCGCCGTTGCACATGGCGGTGCTCACGCATGACGCCTTCCCGCTGAAACTGCTGGGCGCAGTGCACATGCGCAATGCCGTCCACCAGTATCGCGCATTGCATGAGAACGAGCCGCTCGCCGTTCATGTGGCTGTCGAAGGTCATCGCCCGGTGGACAAGGGGCTGGAGTTCGATCTGCAAACGCGGATTCTCGACACCGATGAGCAATGCGTCTGGGAGAGCACCAGCACCAACCTGATCCGCGATCCGGCCAAGAAATCGGGCGGCGGCAGCAAGGGCTGGGAACCCCCCGCCTGGGATGATTTTGCCGTGGTTGACCAGTGGAAGGCACCCGGCAATATCGGGCGCCGCTACGGCGTGGTGGCCGGCGACGTGAACCCCATCCACATGCACCCGCTGGCCGCGAAGCTGTTCGGGTTCAAGCGGGCGATCGCCCACGGCATGTGGTCGTTCGCAAGCTGTGTCGCGCGCAGCGGCGGTGAGGCGATCGAGGGTGCCTGTTCGTTGGACGTGTCTTTCAAGCGTCCGTTGTTCCTGCCTGGCACGCCCGAGCTACTGAGCCGGACGGTCGGTTCCGAGCAGACCTATCTGCTCACCAACCCTCAGCGCTCCACGCTTTATCTGGAAGGTACGATCCAGCCCGCAGGTTGATCAGGGTGCTGTGTCGCTACGCCCGAGAGGGCGTGGCGACCGCCGATTCGTGCTGGGTACGCTGCAGGAAACGGAGAATGTCGGGCATTAGTCGCGTGGGCCGGGTGCGCAGTTCAAATGGCGATCTGGCCACGATGAATTCGGCATTGGGTAGTTCTTGCGACAGTGCGCGTGCATCCTTCAGGTTGTGCAGCCAATCACCTGCGTGGCCGATCACCAACGTCGGCGCGGCCAGTCGTAGTCGCTCACGCAGCGGCGGGACAACCGGGCCGACCAGGACGCCGTGAATGATCGCGGCCATCGCATCAGGGTCCTGGGACACCGTGTTCAGCACGCTTTGCCAGATCCCTTGACGGGGCGTGGGGAGGCGACGCAGCATCCGGGACCAGGCGCGCCATGGCTTGGCCCCGTAACGGACGCCGACCATCAGCGGCACCAGCATCAATGCGGCCGCCGGCGCGGCCCGCTCCATGACCGGCATCTCCAGAAACAGTCCACTGATCCGCTCTGGTGCGCGAACCGCTGCGTGCAAGGCGGTGATCGCACCCAAGGACACGCCGCCGACCACGGCGTGTGACCAGCCAAGCTGGTCCAGCAGGGCAATCGCCTGCTCGCCGAAGGCATCAATGCGCAATTCCTGTGCGCGGCCGGGCTTTTCGCTGCGTCCGTGTCCCAGCAAGTCGAGCAGGGCGACGCGATAACCCGCTTCTGCCAAGGCCGACGCCAGATCCCGGTTCAGCAAGGAATCCATCAGAATGCCGTGCATTAGCAGCACCGGCGCGCCGTCTTTCGGCCCGATTAATTCGTAGGCCAAGCGGCGCCCGTCATGGATGAAGGCGCCACAGTCATAAAGTGCAGTCATTTCAATGATTCTAGCCGCGCTGGGCTGACACCGCCCCGTCGGCGACGGGCTCCGATGGGGCGGTCACGATCAGTCGGTCTGGGGCCGGCGCATGGTGAATCGGGCGATGGCGGGCAGCAGGAGAATCGCGCCGAACATGTTCGCGGTGAACATGAAGACCAGCAATATGCCCATGTCGGCCTGGAACTGCAGGGCCGAAAACAGCCAAGTCGCGACCGACAGGCCGAGCGCAATTCCCGTGAACACCACCGCCTTGCCGGTTTTCCCCAGGGTTTCGTAGAGCGCCTGTTCGATGGGCTTCCCATTCTTCACACCATCTTCCAGCGTGGCGTAGATGTAGATGCCGTAGTCGACTCCGATGCCGACGGCCAACGCGACCACGGGCAGGGTCGCGACTTTCAGGCCGATTCCCAAATAGGCCATGACGCCGTAGGCCATCATCGAGACCAGCGACAGCGGCAGGACGATGGACAGCACCGAGGAGAGGTTGCGGAACGATAGCCAGATGAATCCGATGACCACCACGTAGACCCAGAACACCACCATCAGCTCCTGGTCCTCGACCACCTCATTGGTTGCCGCCATCACCCCGACATTGCCGGTGGCGAGCCGGAAGCTCACGCGGTCGGTGTCAGCGGTTTCCTCCTCGTACTGCTTCACCGCATCGACGATGCGGGTGATGGTCTCGGCGCGGTGATCCTCGGTGAAGATGAAGACAGCCATGGCGGAGCAATCGCCGTTGAGCAGGCCGGAGGTGGTTGGCACCAACGCGGTCGACTGCGCCAGCGAATACTGATTGCGGGGCAGTACTTCGGCGGACAGTCGCGCCTCGTTCAGGCCCCGGTAGACCATCTTGGCGTAGTCGAGCACCGACAACGTAGAGGCGACGCCTTCGATGTTATCCATTCGCCAGGCAAAGCGATCGATCTCCTCGACGACGCGAAAATCCACGCAGCCGTCGGCCTCGGTTTCGGCGATGACCTTGAGAATGTCGATGCCGATGGAAAAGTTGTGGCCGATGGCGCGGGCATCCTGATTGAAGCGGGAGTCCGGCCGGAGTTCGGGCGTACCTTCGAGGGCGTCGCCGACCTGGAGCTTGGGGTACATGTAAAAGGCCCAGCCCAGCAGCAGCACGGCGATGCCGATGGCGCAAAGCGCGGGGATCGGACGGGTGATCTTCGCCACGAACTTCCAGGTGGGGGCCAGCAGATTTTCTCGGACCTGCTGTTTGCGCTCAAAGGCTTCCAGATCGCCGATGCGCATATAGGTCAGCCAGGCTGGCATCAGAATCTTGTTGGTGATGATGATGGCTGCCACGCCGAACGCGGCATTGGCGCTCATCTCCTGGATGATCTGGATGTTGATCAGCGCGATCGTCGCAAAACCGGCCACATCCGTGATCAGGGCCACGGTGCCGGGAATGGCGAGCCTGCGGAAGGTTTCCAGCGAGGCATCGAAGCTGCTGCGCCCGGCGCCGACCTCGCCGACCCAGGCGTTGACGTACTGCACGCCATGCGACACGGAAACGGCGAGCACCAGGAACGGCACGAGGATCGCAAACGGGTCCAGGCCCAGGCCGAACAGCGACAACAGGCCGAATTCCCAGATGACCGCGACCACCGAGCAACCCATCGGCAGGAAGGCCATCTTCAGCGAGCCGGTGTAAAGCCACAGGAGCAGGGAGGTCATCAACAGCGCGAGGCCAAAGAAACCCACGACCTCCAGGGTGGCATCGGTGATGTCGCCGACGACCTTGGCGAAGCCGACGATGTGCACCTTGATGTTCGGGTTGTACTCCGGATTGTCCATCGCGACGATCTGCAGATCGCGGTTGTCGAACGTGGCGGTCTGGGTCTCGCCGGATGTCTGCGGCAGGGTGACGGTTTGCTCGCCGAACCAACGGACCAGCTTGCCCGGTTCCTGGTAGGTGCGACCAACCACGGTCCCGGCCTCCATGTCGCCACTGGCCTGCTTGAGCTTGAACTCCCAGACAGTCGGGCTTTCGATGCGGCCGCGAATGGTTTCCAGCAGGTGTGCGACATGGGTGTAGTCGACCTGCTCGCCGGTCTGCGGATCGACTTCCAGCAGTTCCGAGACGACCAGCGCGCCCTTTTCATCTTCCGACACCAGGCGGCCAATGACCTGGGCTTTGCCGACGTTGGATTTGATGGTGCGGAACATCGGTTCCGACGGCGCATAGTCCGACGGAATCACGTCGCCGCCTTCGAAGCCCTGCTCGGTGATCTCGACGAAGCGCACGTTCGGGGTGAACAGGCTCATCACCCGGGGCCTGTCGATGTTGGGCAGGAAGAAGACGTCGTCGGTGACCTGCTTAAGCGTCGACAGGAACTTTTCGTTGTAGATCTCGCCGTCGGTTTGCATCAGGGCGACGAGCACCAGATTGGCGCCACCGAATTCGCTGTAGTACTCCTGGAACGCGCCCATGTAGGGGTGTTCCATCGGAATGGTCTTTTCGTAGCCCGCATCGGGCTGGATCTTGGCAGCGTGGTAGCCGAAGAACAGCGTCAGGGCCACGAGGACGAACAGGGTGATCGCCGGACGACCAAACACCACCGGTTCGACGACGTTGAGAATGGCCCGTGCGACGGGCGAATTGGTGAGCGAAGAGCCTTCCGAGGCCATGGGTTCGTCTCCCTGTGGATGCGGGTGATGCACCGTCTAGTTAGTGTCGTGGCTCCCCGAGCCGCGTCGTGCTTGTTCTTTTTAAGTGCTGCCTGCGGGCGATCAGTGCCACTCGACGCCCTGGCGGCCAACGGTCAACAGTGCGCCGTCAACCGGAAGCACCCCGGCCAGTGTGTCGCCATTCGGGTTTCTCTGGACCGTCCAGGCCGCGTTTTGCGGATCACCTGTCATGATCAGCCCAGCATTGCCCACCAACGTGATGGACCCGTCCGGCATGGTCGTGGCGCCGAAGAACGACTCGTTGGTCGGAGTCTCCAGCCGCTCCCAACCCATGGCACGAATCGCTTCGGATTCTTCGACATTGGCCGCCATGAAGGGGTCGTAGTCCATTGGGCTCTGGGTCTCGACACTCGCGACGTCAGGGATCTTGTACAGTCGCCCGCGCATGCCGTAGACCACGGCGCCACCCTGACCATCGGGGATCGCGCCGAAGAACGAACCGGTATAGGGCGAGACCAGCATCTCCCAGGTTTCACCACCGTCGGCGGAGCGGGCCGCCAGCCCCTTTTCACCGACGATGAGCAGCAACGTCTCCGAGACCCGTACGATCTGGCTGTTGTGAAAGCCGAGAAACTCGATGTCGGATTCGACCCGATTCCATTGCTCGCCACCATCGGTCGTCTTCAGCATCAGCCCGTAGCTGCCGACAGCGAATCCGGTCTGTTCGTCATCGAACATCAGGTCGTAAACAATGGCCGGCCGGCGCGCTTCGCCATCGAAATGCTGCAACGACCATTGTTCACCGCCATCGGTGGATTTGAGAATGGCACCATCGTGGCCACCGATGTAGCCGACCTGCTGGGTGGGAAAATCCAGCGTCACCAGCATCGAACGCACCGGGCTGGCGACCTGCTCCCATTGCTTGCCGTCGTCGGAGCGCAGGATATGGCCGCGCATGCCGACGGCCAGATAGCCGTTGTTGGCTTGGGTCAGCCCGACCAGAATGCGCTGCGCGGCGAGCGGCATCGCCTCCGCCGGCTTCATCCGTGGGTCGTTCGTCGTCTCGGCTTCAGACGCCTGCGCCACGTTGAACGTGGCGAGGCAACTGATCAGCACGGACGCAGTCAGTCCGCGCAGCATCATTAACGGCGGCCCGCGACGCGAGCCAGTCCTTGAGGCAGGAACATGCGGTCTTCGTAGCTCACATCGAAGTCGGAGATCTGATCTTCGTTGGTCATCGCGGTAGCGAAATAGCGACCGGTCTGCAGATCGTAGATCAGTTCCGGCGAACCCGATGTGGTGGGCACGAACGGGAAGGTCGTCAGATGCGCTTCCTGAAGCTTCCAGAGCTGGTCGCGGTTGTCGTAGCAATCGACCACGGCGATGGAAAAGGAGTCTTCATCGACATAGAAGGTGCGCTTCTTGAACTGATGTCGCTGGCCGTCCCGCAGTGTGGCTTCCACGACCCAGACGCGATGCAACTCATAGCGGGCGTAGTCCTGATTGATATGCCCCTTGCCCAGAATATCGTCGTACTTGAGCAGCGGGCTGTTCATCTGGCCGGAGTTGTACGGAATGTACATTTCCTTCTTGCCGAGCAGCTTCCAGGTGTAGCGGTCGAGCGCGCCGTTGAACACGTCAATCTGATCGTTGAACTGCTCGCCATCGGAGCCCAGTGAAGGGTTGTCGTAACCCACGTTCGGCGCGCGGCGCGTGCGGCCGATGCCCGGATCGTAAAGCCAGGCGTTGCGGCCACCGGAGGATTGGTCGGCCGTTTCATGCACCAGCGTAACCTGGCCGGCGACGCGTGGCGGCGAAACGACTTCCTGCAGGTAGTAGGCGATCAGTTTGTTGGAATCATCGCTCTGGTCGTTGAGGTTCGCGTACTTGAACTTCACGTCCTCGACGAGCTTCGAGATCTTGAAGTCACCGTCCTGCGCGACGATGGCCTGGTTGTTGTAGCGCTTGACGGCGGAGCCGCGGAATTTGGTCTTGTGGTTCCAGATCACTTCCGCGCCCTGCTTGGGGATCGGGAAGGGAAAACCCAGCTTGGCATTCTTGACCGAGTCCGTGCCTTCCAGCGTGGCGCTGGTGGCATTGGCCTTGGTGGCTTCGTAGATTTCTTCCGGGAAGAAGGCCGTGCGTACGGTCGGGTAGACGATCATCTTGTAGTCGTCATACAGCTCGAACATTTTCTGATGGCCGACCGTGAGCTTGCTCGCATGCTGCTTGTAGTTTGCCTTGGTAATCGTCAGCGTCGATTCCAGCGGGTTCTTGTCAAACTTGTCGGCGTTGCGCTCGATTTCGTCAAAGACCAGATCCTCGATCTTTTTCGGGTCTTTCTTGCGCCATTGTTCCAGTTCGTCGCGGCTGAGATCCTGGACCTCTTGCGAGAACAGTTCCTGACCAATCCAGGCGGGGATCGTGCCGGCTTCGTTTCCGGCGCTAACAGCGCCGATCGGGGTCAACTCGTTACCGAGTTTTGCGGCCTCGTCGGCGCTAACGCCGGCCAGAACGGGTAAAGAGACCGCGGCTGCGGTCAGAGCAGTCAATCGGCGCATGGCTCCTCCATGTGACTTGGTGACGGCATGCTACGGATGGCACGCCAAATTCAGCATAACAGCGATCACTGTAAACGTTATGGCGTGAGTGACCAACACGCCGGTCTGGCTCGGTCAAGCCGCAGGGGCAGGTGATTTTCCGCGTTGCCGCATGCGTTGCCGGTACTGGATCGGGGTTTCGTCCCGCCAGCGTCGGAAGGCTCGGTAAAACGTGCTGGGTTCCGAGAATCCGGTCAGGTAGACAATCTCGTCGATGGATTGGTTCGTGCGATAGAGCAGCCGGCAGGCCAGCCGCTCCCGGTAGCGGTCCAGCTCCTTGTTGAAGCTCGTGTCTGCGGCGGCGAGCCGACTGCGCAGTTCGCGCTGGGGCACATGCAGACGCTCGGCCACCTGGGCAAGGCTGGGCGTGCCGCGCTCCAGCTCGCGAGCAATGGCGCGGCGCGCGGCGATCACGAAGTCGGTGGCGTCAAGTTCCTTGAGGCGATCCTCGGCGACCCGCTCATGCAGCTCCACCAGGCGCGGTTCGGCGTGGGGAGAGGGTCGATCGAGCACGGCGACATCGAAACGAATGCAATTGTGCGGGCTGTCGTAAGCCAGGTCACATTGCAGATACTGCTCCGCTTCGGCGGAGGACTCCGGCGCCGGGGCGGCGAAATCGATCCGCCGCGGGGTGAAGCTGCCGTCGGTCACGCTGCGAAAGAATCCGATGATGCCCTGGCTCAGGCATTCGTAGAGATGGCGATTGGCATTCACGGCGGGCAACGCGGAATCGATGGTCAGAATCGCGGTTTCACCGTCCAGGGAGAGACTTCCCATTGCGGCGCCGGACAGCAGCGCCTGATAGCGCAACGCGCGATCCAGCCCCTCGCCGAAGGTCATGCTCGACAGAAACAAATACTCCAGCACCTCGCCGCCACCCCCCCTTGCCCGCCGAACTACAG
>OOGU01000229.1_pt1 | contig 13133 bp, 12 predicted proteins | sample 1670261 | NCBI WGS metagenome assembly OOGU01 (sample SAMEA98137168, study PRJEB22522) | marine metagenome | biome: marine biome; feature: marine water body; material: sea ice | place: Arctic Ocean | collected 04-Sep-2015 | depth 1.3 m
GTCGCGTCGGGGGGGGGCGGGTGGGTGGGCGGCTGGGCTCGGTCGGCGGTGGGGGGCGGCATGGCGGCGAGAAGAGCGGGCGGGGCGGACCAGCCGGTGAGGTCGGGGGGGTCCGACGGGCGGCAGATGAGGGCGCCCTGCGCGGCGGGGAAGCCGAGCGCGGAGAGGGCGGCGAGCGTGGTTGCGTCCTCGACGCCGACGGCCGTTGCGCCGAGGCCGCGCGAGGCGGCGAGGGCGACGCGCTTGCCGACGAAGCCGAGGCCCGACTGCTTCAGGCGGCGGGCGAACTGGATGATCGACGCGCCGCCGATCTTCACCTCGTCGAAATAGTCCGGCGTCAGCACGTCGTCCGGCACGATGACGGCGCCGCCGCCATCGAGCGCGGTGCGGAAGCCGAGACGGCGCAACGCCATGAGCGTGCGTTGCGCTTCCTCGCCGTGGCGGGCGAAAGCGCCTTCGGGCACTTCGAGAATCAGCGACGCGGGATCGAGGCCGTGTTCGCTCATGATTCCGTCGAGCGCGCCGGGGAGCCCCATGTCCGCGAGATCGGGCGCGCCGAGATTGATCGAGAGCGGCCAGTCGAGCCCGGCGCCGCGCCAGCGGACCAGGGTTTCCGCAGCGGCGCGCGCGACGAAGCGCGTCAATTCGCCGGAGCGTTCGCGCCGTTCGATGAAGGAGAGGAAGAGGCCGGGCGGCAGCAGGCCGTAGTCGGGATGGTTCCAGCGGATATAGGCTTCGGCGCCCAGCGTCCCGCCGGTGGCGAGGCAGAGCTTGGGCTGACAGACGAGAAACAGGCGGTCCGCCTCGAAGGCGAGGTCGATGTCGCGATTGGTCAGGCGAAAGGAACTGCTGTACATGTCTTTTCCGGACGGTATGGCACCGATGGAGACAAGGTGATCCGAGTCTCTTTACCGAGTGCTTAACCGGCCGGCACGAGCGGCGGACAACGTCGCCATTGCATGAACGAGATGCATCAAATTCGATGCAAAGGGAGGTAAGAATGGCGGAAGGGCACGCAAAAGCGGGCGGAGACGCGCTGATTCCGGCGGCGACGATCCTGTTGTTGCGAGATGGCACAGAGGGGCTCGAAGTCTTCATGGTGGTGCGTCATCACCAGATCGACTTCGCATCCGGCGCGCTGGTGTTTCCGGGCGGCAAGGTCGACAAGCTCGACATGGCGCCGGGCGTGCGCGAGCGCGCGGACGGCATGGAGGGGCTCGACGACTGGGAGTTTTCGATGCGCGTCGCCGCGATCCGCGAGGCCTTCGAGGAATCGGGCGTGCTTCTCGCGCGCAACGAACAGACCGGCAGCGTGGTCGATGCGGGCCGGTTGAAGACGCTGGAGCCTTACCGCGATCCCCTGAACAGGGGCGAGGTCGGCATCGCCGATTTCCTCGCGAAGGAAGGATTGCGGCTCGCGGGCGACATGCTGACGCCGTTTGCGCACTGGATCACGCCGAACATGATGCCCAAACGCTTCGACACGCGCTTCTATCTCGCCTGCGCGCCGGAGGATCATCTCGCCGTGCATGATGGATCGGAATCGGTCGACAGCGTCTGGATCCGGCCGGAGCTTGCGCTTCGCGAAGCGGATGCCGGCACGCGCACCATCATCTTCCCGACACGGATGAATGTGGAGAAGGTGGGGCGGAGCCCGAACGTTTCCCATGCGATCGAGACGGCGCGCAACACGAATGTCGTGACGGTCGAGCCGGTGGTGACGAAGAACGAGAAGGGCGAGCCGGTGCTGAAGATTCCGGCGGAGGCGGGCTACATCGTGACGGAGGAACCGCTTTCCGCCGTCGCCAATGTCGCGAAACCGAAGGCCGGCTGATGATGGGCGGCTGGAGCAACGCGCTGTTCGACGGGGTGCTGGCGCTGACGGCGCTCTGGGGCGCGATGCGGCTCTACCGGCTGCGGGCGGCGCCCGGCATGATGTTTGGCGCGGCGGCCTTGCTGGCCGTGTTCCTCGCGGCGCTGTCCGGAACGTTGCGCTATGGCGGCATCGAGGCATTGGCGGGCGCGAACGACGCGCTGTCGCTGGTCTCGGCCATCGTGAGCCCGAGCTGGGTCATCGGCGCGGTGCTGCTTTCCTTCCGGGGCGGGCAGGACATGAGCCGGGCCATCGTCATCTGGGCCGTGCCGGCGGTGGTGGCCGCGCTGTCGTTCCTGCCGCAGACGGCGATGCTGGGCGATGCCTATGCGCAGGTCGTGGGGCTCGGGATGCTGTGCGTTCTCGTCGGGGCGGGCGTGATCGCCGCCATCCGCGGACGCGCATGGGCGGGCGCCGCGCTCGCGATTTCGGCGGCGGGCTATGCGCTGGCGGCGCTCGCCATGCTCGGCGTCTTTGGCGGCGCGGAGACGGCCGCACTCGACGTCTTCCATATCGGCATCGCGATCTGGGCGGGCACCTTCGCCTGGGGATTGCCGGAGACGCGGCGGACCGCGTTCGCTCAGTAGAGGAACTGCTCGGTGATGATGCGCTCTTCGAGACCGTGATCGGGGTCGAAGAGCATGAGCATGTCGATGGAGCCGTCTTCCTCCACTTCCACGTCGCGGACCTGGCGGAACTCGGAATGGTCGGCCACGGCGCTGACAGGACGCTTTTCGGCTTCCAGAATTTCGAAGCGCAGTTTCGCCCGATGCGAGAGCAACGCCCCGCGCCAGCGGCGGGGACGGAAGGCGCTGATCGGCGTCAGCGCGAGGAGCGCGGCGTCGATGGGCACGATGGGGCCTTGCGCCGAGAGGTTGTAGGCGGTGGAGCCGGCAGGCGTCGCGACGAGCACGCCATCGCAGACGAGTTCTTCCATGCGTGTCTTGCCGTCGATGGAAATGCGGATCTTGGCGGCCTGATAGGTCTCGCGGAAGAGGGCGACCTCGTTGATCGCGAGGGCCTCGTGGCGGCTGCCGTCGGCGAGCGTCGCGCGCATGCGAAGCGGATGAATGGTGGCGCATTCGGCGGCTGCGAGACGCTCCATGAGGCTGTCGTCGCGATATTCGTTCATCAGGAAGCCGACCGAGCCCCGGTTCATGCCGTAGATCGGGATGCGGCGCTGCATGTGTTGATGCAGGGTCTGGAGCATGAGACCGTCGCCGCCGAGCGCGACGATGACATCCGCCTCTTCGGGGGAGGTATCGCCATAGCGCTCGCTGAGCGCCTTTCGGGCCGCCTGCGCTTCGGGCATGTCCGTCGCCACGAAGGCGATCTTTTCGAATTTCATCGTCTCTTCCCGGGGCGATTCCTCAAGAGACCGGCAAAATGCCGGAAGACAAGGAGGTAAGCATATGGGAGCCGATACGCAAGCCAAGGATGAGGACGGGTTCATCTTCCTCTATTCGACCTTCGGCTCGGTGGCGGATGCGGAGCGGGCCGCGGAGGCGCTGGTGAAGGAGCGGCTTGCCGCCTGCGTCAACATTCACGGGCAGATGCGCTCCGTCTACGAATGGAAGGGAGCGGTGGAGAAAGAGGACGAGGCGGCGGCCTTCATCAAGACGCGGGCGGCTCTGAAGGGACGCGTCATGGCGCGGCTGCGCGAGCTTCACCCTTACGAGGTGCCGGCCATGCTGGTGCTGCCGATTGAGGGCGGGAATGCGGATTATCTGGAGTGGGCGCGGGCGCAGACTGTGGGGTGAATTTCCCACCCTCCCCTTGAGGGAGGGTCAAACCGCTGCAAGCGGTTTGGGGAGGGGTGCAGTGTCACGGTTTCGTGTGCGACGAGATTGTCTGCTGAAGTTCCACGCTTACCCCGCCCCGAAAAATTCTTCGCTTCGCTCGAATTTTGTCGACCCTCCCTCAAGGGGAGGGTGGGAAGGAATCGGGTGCAGTGGAATCTTCAGCCGCCCGTGAGGGACATGTGGCGCGAGACGGCGGGGCGGTTGTGGTCGCGGTCGATGATGAAGTCGTGGCCCTTCGGCTTGCGGGTGATGGCTTCGTCGATGGCATCGCTCAGCAGATCGTCGGCCTCGCTGGCGCGCAGCGGCGCGCGGAGGTCTGCCGCATCGTCCTGGCCGAGGCACATGTAGAGCGTGCCGGTGCAGGTGAGGCGGACGCGGTTGCAGCTCTCGCAGAAATTATGCGTGAGGGGCGTGATGAGGCCGAGCTTGCCGCCGGTTTCCTTTACGCGGACGTAGCGGGCGGGGCCGCCGGTGCGCTCGGTGAGGTCGTCAAGCGTCCACCGTTCGGCGAGCGAGCGGCGGACCTGAGAGAGCGGCAGGTACTGGTCCGTGCGGTCACCGTCGATGTCGCCGAGCGGCATGGTCTCGATCAGGGTGAGGCCGTGGCCTTCGCCATGCGCCCACTCGATCAGCGAAGGGATTTCGTTTTCGTTCACGCCCTTGAGCGCCACCGTGTTGATCTTGACCTTGAGCCCGGCGCGCTTCGCGGCGGCGATGCCTTCTAGGACTTGGGGCAGGCGGCCCCAGCGCGTGATCTGCTGGAAGAGGGCCTCGTCGAGCGTGTCGACCGAGACGTTGACGCGGCGCACACCGGCGGCGAAAAGATCGTCCGCGTAGCGCGCGAGCTGGCTGCCGTTGGTGGTCAGCGTGAGCTCTTCGAGCGCGCCGGTTTCGAGGTGGCGGCCGAGGGAGCGGATGAGCGTCATCACATCGCGGCGGACGAGCGGTTCGCCGCCGGTGAGGCGGAGCTTGCGGACGCCCTTGGCGACGAAGGCGGAGCAGAGGCGGTCGAGCTCCTCCAGCGTCAGCAGGTCCTTCTTCGGCAGGAAGTTCATGTGCTCGGACATGCAGTAGACACAGCGGAAGTCGCAGCGGTCCGTCACCGAGACGCGCAGATAAGTTACGGCCCGGCCATGCGGGTCGATCATCTGGGGCGCTGCCGGGGCGTCCGGGAGGGGCGTTTCCATGTCCATGACCGGAATATAGCAATTGGTCAGCCGGATTTCGCCCCCTCTGTCGATAAGGTTTTCGTGAGGGCTTTTGCGGGGCCGCGCGGACCGGGTTAGCCTTCGCCACAAAGAAACGGGGGAGGCCAATGGCGGATTATATTCTTTCCATCGATCAGGGCACGACGAGCACGCGGGCGTTGCTGTTCGACAAGTCCGGCTCGCCGATGCGGGTTCGGCAGAAGGAATTGCGGCAGATCTTCCCGAAGGATGGCTGGGTCGAGCATGACGCGGAGGAGATCTGGGCGGCGACGCTGGAGGTCTGCCGGGGGGTGCTGACGAGCGGGACGGCGGCGGCGAACATTGCCGCCATCGGCATCACCAACCAGCGCGAGACGACAGTGCTGTGGGACCGGGCGACGGGGAAGCCGGTGCATAACGCCATCGTCTGGCAGGACAGGCGGACGGCCGCTTTCTGCGCGAAGCTGAAGGAGGAGGGGAAGGAGGCCACCGTCCAGGCGAAGACGGGGCTGCTGCTGGACCCCTATTTCTCCGGCACGAAGCTCAGGTGGCTGCTCGACAATGTGGAGGGCGCGCGCGCGAAAGCCGAGAAGGGCGAACTCTGCTTCGGCACCATCGACTCGTGGCTGATCTACAACCTCACCGGCGGCAAGCGGCATGTGACCGATGCGACAAATGCCTCGCGGACGCTGCTCTTCAACATCGAGACGAATGAGTGGGACGATGAGCTGCTGAAGCTGCTCGACGTGCCGCGCGCGATCCTGCCGGAGGTGCTCGACTGCTGCGCCGATTTCGGCACGGCGGAGAAGGAGTTGCTCGGCGCGGCGATCCCCGTGGCGGGCGTTGCGGGCGACCAGCAGGCGGCGACGGTGGGGCAGGCCTGTTTCGAGCCGGGGCTGATGAAATCGACCTACGGGACGGGCTGCTTCGCGGTGCTGAACACGGGTACGCGGCGCGTCGAAAGCCGCAACCGGCTGCTCGGCACCATTGCCTACCGGATCGGCGGCGAGAGCACTTACGCGCTTGAAGGCTCGATCTTCATGGCGGGAGCGATCGTGCAATGGCTGCGCGACGAGATGAAATTGATCGACAGTTCCGCCGAGAGCGAGGCGATGGCGCGGGACGCGAACCCGGCATCGGGCGCGGTGCTGGTGCCGGCTTTTACGGGGCTCGGCGCGCCTTACTGGGAGCCCGATGCGCGCGCGGCGCTGTTCGGCATGACGCGCGATACCGGCGCGAAGGAAATCGTGCGGGCGGCGCTCGAAAGCGTGTCCTACCAGACGCGCGACCTGATGGATGCGATGGGGGCGGACATGAAGGCGGCGGGGCTGACGAGCCCGCAGGCGCTGCGCGTCGATGGCGGTATGGTAGCGAACAACTGGTTCGCGCAGAACCTCGCCGACATTCTGGCGCGGCCGGTGGAACGGCCGGAAATCACCGAGACGACGGCGCTGGGTGCGGCCTATCTCGCCGGGATGCAGACGGGGTTCTACGGCAGCATGGCGGATGTCGCGAAACACTGGCGCTGCGAGCGGGCGTTTGCGCCGGAGATGGCGGAGAGCGAGCGGGCGGAGCGGTATCAGCGCTGGCAGGGATATGTGCGAAGGGTGATCGGGTAGACGGGAAATCCGACCCCGATCGCGCTATAGTCACTCACAAGAACGCTGATCCCGGGAGGATGACATGGCGTCGGACGATCTCATCAAGAAGCTGAAGGCGGCGCTCGGCGATGCCGGGGTGCTGACGGGGAAGGATGCCGAGGAGAAGGCCGTGGGTGGCTGGAGCAAGCTCGGCATTCCCGCGGCGGTGCTCAGGCCCGCGAGCACGGAGGAAGTCTCGAAAGCGCTGAAGCTCTGTCATGCGGCCGGCGAGGGCGTGGTGCCGTGGGGCGGGAAGACGGGGCTCGTCGAGGGCGGCGAGGCGGACGGGCATGTCGCGCTGTCGCTCGAACGCATGAACAGGATCGAGGAGATCGACACGCTGGGCGGCACGATGAGCGTGCAGGCGGGCTGCGTGCTGCAGACGGTCTGCGAGGCGGCGGAGGCGAAGGGGCTGATCTTCCCGCTCGATCTCGGCGCGCGCGGCTCGGCGACCATCGGCGGCAATATCTCGACCAATGCGGGCGGCAACCGCGTGATCCGCTACGGGATGACACGCGACATGGTGCTCGGGCTCGAAGCGGTGCTGGCGGACGGCACGGTGATGACCTCCATGAACAAGCTCATCAAGAACAATGCGGGCTACGACCTGAAGCAGATGTTCATCGGCTCGGAGGGGACGCTCGGCGTCGTGACGAGGGCGGTGCTGCGCGTCTGGCCGAAGCCCTTGTCGCAGGATACAGGCTTCGTCGCGGTCGATAGTTTCGAGGCGCTGCCGAAATTCCTGCGTCATATGGAACGTGCGCTGGGCGGTACGCTCTCGGCCTTCGAGGTGATGTGGGAGGATTTCTACAAGCTGGTGACGATGGAGCCGGCGAAGGGCAAGCCGGTTCTCGACCACGGGCATCCTTACTATGTGCTGGTGGAATCCATGGGCGGCGACCAGGAAGCCGACAGCGCGCGCTTCGAGGCGGCGATGATGGAGGCGCTGGAGGCGGGCGAGATTTCCGATGCCGTGATCGCGAAGAGCCAGGCGGAGCGCGATGCGATGTGGGCGCTGCGCGACGATGTGGGGCAGGTTGTGCACACCTACCCGATGTTCACCTTCGATGTGAGCCTCAAGCTCGCGGATATGGAAAGCTATATCGCGGAGGTGAAGAAGGGCCTTGCCGCGAAATGGCCCGAAAGTTCGCTGATGGTGTTCGGGCATCTGGGCGACGGGAACCTGCATGTGATCCCCGGCCGTTTCCCGGATGCGAACCCGGAGACGCGGCGCGGTGTCGAGGCGATCGTCTATGGCGAGTTGCGCGACCGGCAGGGTTCCGTCTCGGCGGAACACGGGATCGGGCTCGAGAAACGGCCCTATCTCGACTGGTCACGGAGCGCGGAGGAAGTGGCGCTGATGCATCTCCTCAAGCGGACGCTCGACCCGAAGAACATTCTGAACCCCGGCAAGGTGCTCGAGCCCGTGCCGACGGCAAAGGCGGCGGAATGAAACGGATTGCGATGACGGCGGGTGCGGCGGTGCTGGTTGCGGCGGGGGCCTATGTGGCATGGGCGTCGTCGCCTGACGCTTGGGCGGAGCTGCAGGCGAGAGCGGAAGCGGCCTGCATGGCGGCGTCGGGTCTTGACGAGCCGGAGGTTGCCGCGCCGCCGACAAATTTCGAGAAGCATGTGTTCGTTGCGGTGAAGGGCATCTGGCCGAAGCCGCCGATGGAGGGCCGCGAGGCCGAATGGGTCTGCCTCTACGACAAGGAACAGGACGCCGCGGAGGCGCGGGAGCCCGGTTTCCCGTGATCCATGGCCGCCCGGTTTGCGGCGGGGCATGGGGCGTGGCAGACTGACCGGAACGAAGAATCCGGTTTTCAAGAATGACGAGGAAGGCGGTCCCCATGTCCGTGGCGGAGGATTTCAGCGGCGCTTCGGTGCGCGATCAGGTATCGGAAGAAGAGTGGCAGGTGCGCGTGGACCTCGCGGCGACCTACCGGCTCGTCGCTCATTACGGCTGGAGCGACCTCATCTATACGCATATTTCGGCGCGGGTGCCGGGGCCGGAGCATCACTTCCTCATCAATCCCTATGGCATGAGCTTCGACGAGATCACGGCGTCGAGCCTCGTGAAGATCGATCTCGACGGCAAGATCGTCATGCCGACCGACTACATGGTGAACCCGGCGGGCTTCACCATTCACAGCGCGGTGCATATGTCGGTGCCGGATGCGAACGCGGTGATCCATACGCATTCGGACGATGGCGTGGCTGTGTCGGCGCAGGCGGACGGGCTGCTGCCGCTCAGCCAGACGGCGATGATCGTGCTCGGCGACCTCGCCTATCACGACTATGAGGGCATTGCGCTCGAGCATGACGAACGCGAGCGGCTGGTGCGCGATCTCGGCAACAAGCACTGCATGATCCTGCGCAATCACGGGCTGCTGACGGCGGGGGCGAGCTGCCCGGACGCATTCCTGCGGCTCTATTTCCTGGAGCGGGCCTGCACCATGCAGGTGCGCGCACTGGCGGGCGGCGTGAAACTCACCATGCCGAACCAGGGCGTGCCGGAAAAGACCGCGGATCAGGCCATGTTTCACGAGAAGCACGGCATCGGCAATCTCGCCTGGCCGGCGCTTCTGCGCACGCTCGACCGGGTCGATCCGTCCTTCCGCGATTGATCCCCATTCGGGGCCCCGTGCGCTCCAACGTCATTCCAATCCGGATGCGGGGCCCGTGCAGGGCGCCCGCATCCCTCATGTATTGAAAGAGGTCCGTCCATGGTGAAGTTCGGTGTGGGGCAACCGGCGCGGCGCGTCGAGGACATGCGGCTCGTTTCGGGCAAGGGACGCTTTACCGACGACATATCGCTGCCGGGGCAGGCCTATGCGGTGATGGTCAGGAGCCCGCATGCGCATGCGCGGATCACCGGGATCGACGCCGAAGACGCAAAGGCGGCGGCCGGCGTGATCGCCGTCTATACGGGCAAGGACGCGGAAGAAGCGGGGCTCGGCACGGTCTACTCTCCTGCAGCCGACATGCTGAAGAACAAGGACGGCACGCCGATCTTCAAGACCACACGCAACCTGATCGCAAAGGACAGGGTGCGCCATGTCGGCGATCTGGTGGCTGTAGTCGTCGCGGAGACGCCGGCACAGGCGCGCGACGCGGCGGACCTCGTGATGGTCGACTATGACGACCTGCCGGCGGTGGCCGACACGGCGGGCGCGATTGCAGACGGTGCACCCGTCATCTGGGAAGAAAACGGCTCGAACCTCGCCTATGACTGGTCAATCGGGGAGGCCGAGGAAACCGAGGCGGCGCTGAAGGCCGCGCATCACGTGACGAAGCTGAAGCTCGTCAACAACCGCATCGTCGTGAACGCGATGGAGCCGCGCGCGGCGCTCGGACACTACGAAGCCGACCGCGATCACTACACGCTCTATACGGGTAGCCAGGGCGTTCACGGGATGCGCAACTACATCGCGCAACATTCGCTCAAGATTCCGGTCGAGAAGCTGCGCGTGGTGACGGAGGATGTCGGCGGCGGCTTCGGGATGAAGACCTTCGTCTATCCCGAATATCCGCTGGTGCTTTTCGCCTCGAAGATGCTGGGGCGGCCGGTGAAATGGACGGCTGACCGCTCGGAAAGCTTCCTGAGCGATACGCAAGGGCGCGATCATGTGACGGAAGCGGCGCTGGCGCTCGACAAGGACGGCAAGATTCTCGCCGTGCAGGTTTCGACCATCGCCAATCTCGGCGCCTATCAGAGTCAGTTCGGGCCTTTCATTCCCTCGCTCGCGCCGCGCGGCATGCATGTCGGTGTCTACATGGTGCCGGCGATGCACAACCGCGTGCGGGCGGTCTACACGAACACGGTGCCGGTCGACGCCTATCGCGGCGCGGGGCGGCCGGAAGCCTCCTACGTCATCGAAAGGCTGATGGAGAAGGCGGCGCACGAAATGAACCTTGCGCCCGACGACCTTCGCCGCCGCAACTTCGTGCCGCAGAGCGCGATGCCGTACGACGCGAAACCGTCGTTGCCGTTCGACTCGGGCGATTTCGAGCGCAACCTCAACGACGCAATGAAGAAGGCGGACGTCGAAGGCTTCGCGGCGCGGCGCAGCGCGGCGGAGAAGGACGGCAAGCTGCTGGGTCTCGGCTACAGCTATTATGTCGAGCGCACGGCGGCGGGCATGTCGGACTATGCGAAGATCGCCGTCGGCGGCGAGGACGGGCTCGTCCATGTCTGGACCGGGCAGCAGACGAACGGGCAGGGCCACGAGACGACCTGGACACAGCTCATCTCGTCACGGCTCGGCGTCGACGTGGAAAAGATCAAGGTGCATCTCGGCGACAGCGACGTGCTTCCGGGCGGCGCAGGCACGGGCGGCTCGAAAGCCGTCTACATGGTCTCGGGCGCGATTTCGGATGCCTCCGACAAGCTGATCGACAAGGGCCGCGAGATCGCGGCGAACGAACTCGAAGCGGCGAAGGCCGATATCGAGTATCGCGGCGCGGACGGAGAACCGGTCTTCGCCGTGGCCGGCACGGACAAGACGATCGATCTCTTCGCCGTTGCGAAGATCGCGGAAACGCAAGCCGATATCGGCGAGTTCGCGGGCGACGGCGAATACACGCAGAAGGGCAATACGTTTCCGAACGGGGCGCATATCTGCGAAATCGAGATCGACGGCGATACCGGCGTCTATCGCATCACGCGCTTCACGGCGGTGGACGATTTCGGGCAGATACTGAACCCGATGCTCGTTGCGGGGCAGGTGCATGGCGGAATCGTGCAGGGGCTCGGGCAGGCGATGGGCGAGCACGCTGTCTATGACGCGAACGGACAGCTCGTGACCGGCTCCTTCATGGATTACTGGATGCCGCGCGCGGGCGACTTCCCGGATTTCAACGTGAGCTACAACGAGATCCCGTCGACGTCGAATGCGCTCGGCGTGAAGGGAGCGGGCGAGGCGGGAACCGTCGGCGCGCCCGCCGCGTTCATCAACGCGATGATCGACGCGCTGCGGCCCTACGGCATCGAGGAAATCGATATGCCGGTGACGCCGCTGAAGCTCTGGAACATCCTGCAAGGAGGCCGCAAGGTCGCCTGATTCTTCGCCTTTTGGCGAAACCGTGGTCAGGCCATATGCGCATCGGGATCAAGGGACCGGGAAAATACCCGCAAAGTCAGTCCTGTTATGTTGACATTTTGTCATTTTGATCCGACGCTTTTGTCATGACGATGGAGGAAACGGGTTCCAGAACCCGAGAAGCCGCTGAAGCGGCCGTTCTGGACGAAAAGGAGAGGGACGATGTCTCGCCCGCGAAAGCGGCGGGGGCAGGTGGCGCTCCTGTGACCGGTGCCTCGCGGCGGAAGTTCGAAAGCCGCCGCAAGCTCATGGCGGCAGCGCGCAAGCTCTTCGTCGAGCGCGGCTATCACGAGACGCGGCCGCAGGACATTTCCAAGGCGGCGGGCGTCGGCCACGGCACTTTCTATCTCCACTTCGAAGACAAGCTCGACTGCTTCCTCGCCTTCACCGAAGAGGCAGCGGACGAGCTTCATGAATTCGTCGAGCAGCATCATGCCGTGGCGGGATCGCTCGAGGAAGGGATTCACGAATTGCTGACGGCGGTGTTCGAATATTCGGACGAGAACCCGGGCGTACTCGGCGCGGCGCTGACCGATATCAGCGTGCTGTCGACGGGCGACACGGGGCGGAAAATGCCGGTGGACCGCTGGGCGGAAGTCTGGGCGGAACTCCTCGAAAAATGGAAAGAGGAAGGGGAGGCCGCCGCCGATCTCGACGCGCGGATGGCGGGCTATCTCATCGTCGGTGCGATCAAGCAGGGTGGTGCCTATGGCTACCGGCGCAGGCTCGACCGCAAGCGGATGATCGACGGAATGACGAAATTGTTTGTGCGGGCTCTGAAGAAATAACGGCAACAAAAAATACGGCCCGAAGGGGCCGGGCGGAGGGACGGGAGGCGTGGGCGCGAGGGCGCTGCTTGTGCTTGAGCGCGGCGAGCTGAAGCAGCGGGGCGTCGACGCCGCGCTGGTCCGCGGCGTCCAGGCCGGCGTGTGCATCGAAGATCGCTCCGTTGACGGCATCGACCGCCTGCTGCACGCCCTTGCCCCCGAAGCGCAACTTGTCGCCGTCGCGCAGCTCGACCGCCTCGTGCGCGCCCGTGGAGGCGCCGGACGGAACGGCGGCCCGGCCCATCGCGCCATCTTCCAGCACGACGTCCACCTCGACCGTGGGATTGCCCCGGCTGTCGAGGATCTCGCGGCCGATGATGTCGATTATGGCGGTCATGACGGTACCTTATGAGTTGCGGGCCGCGCCCGCGCATGGGAGGGTTCGGCGCCTTTTAGCCCCTCTTGCGGGCTGCGCAAAGACCCGAAAGGGTAGGGCCGGCGAGGCGTCACATAAGCGTTAAGAGTGGGCTGGCACGTCTTCATGACGGACACTGCGGCATTGGTACTGTTTTCCGGCGGGCAGGATTCCACCGTCTGCCTCGCCTGGGCGCTCGACCGCTACGTGCAGGTCGAGACGCTCGGCTTCGCGTACGGCCAGCGTCACGCCGCCGAGCTTGAGCAGCGCGGCCGCCTGCGCGACGGCACGCGCTTCGAACACGCGGCTCCGGTGCGCCCGCCGAGTCTCCGACCACGGCCGCGATG
>OOGU01000233.1_pt1 | contig 13034 bp, 13 predicted proteins | sample 1670261 | NCBI WGS metagenome assembly OOGU01 (sample SAMEA98137168, study PRJEB22522) | marine metagenome | biome: marine biome; feature: marine water body; material: sea ice | place: Arctic Ocean | collected 04-Sep-2015 | depth 1.3 m
CCCGCGCCTACAGCCGATGTGTCGCTGGTCCAGCCCGACCCGGACCACCACCACCGGCGAACCACCCGCCGACGACCGACCGACCGACGACCGACCGACCGACCGACCGACCGACCGACGACGACGGCGACGGCGACAGCGGCGAGTGTTGGCCTAAACAGTTGCGCTGTGTATCATGTGGACTGTTTCTTTTGTTCTGTCGCTCGAGGAAATGCAAAGTCAATCCATCAAGGTCAAAACACCTATCGCCCAAGTCATTGCAACCGAAGCGCTTTGCTCGCTGCAACCCCACGCATAGCACCACATGTTGCGAACAGGCAATTCGCCGTCGTGGTTCATCGCCTCACCGACAGCATGTGCACACACAAAAACTATACAATTGCTTTACCTGCACAGGGCTAGCCATGGCGCACAGGATGGCGCGCGACGCCGAGATGCCACCTCAGTCCATGATGTACTGCTTGCAATCAATGTGTACGTAGACTGAGTTCTGCTGGATCCATTCCCATGCGCCCCAGTCAGTGCAGCCGTGCCAGAAATCATTCGACGTCACGATCATGGGGCAAGCATCGACAAACAGTGTGTAACACCGATCGTTGCATTGAGACTGTGCCATCGTAACGGGTCTCGGACCAGCCTGAAACAGAGCTCTGTTAGAGCTCACCAAATTCCAATCGCCTTCATCAAACACAATGCTTTCGAAGTCGCCGGTCTGCCAGTCCCTCAAATTCGGTGATTCGATGTTCTTGCACTGGATTGTCAGACACTTATCAGAACCAAACCACCGAGCGGCACGCTCGGTTTTGCCACACCCACTGGGTCCGTCGTAGATCAAGAGTTTGAATCGGCGTTGACGCTGCTTCTCCATGGCACTGGGCACCGCCTCAAGTGCCATGGCAGCGGGCGTCCGCCGCAAGGACGACGAAAAGCACTTGAAGCGGTACTGCTCCATCCACTGCAACTCCGTAGTCGTTACTGCCTTGGCGGTGCTATCGCCCCAATCTTTGCACTGCTTCTTCCAAGCGGCGTCCGCTTGAATCCGGTACTCTGCCTGCATCGTCTCCTCGATCTCTCGAAGACAGGCTGGGGTGCGGTCCCGGCACTGCACGACCTCCACCTTGGCGTCTCTCGTACTGATTTTGCGTTTTCGCCACAAGTCCTTCACGGTGGCGCTGTTCACTGGCATCTTTGAGAACTTTGGCCATGTGGTACACATCGCGATCTGGCCAATCTTAGGAGCTTGCAAGTAGTAGTGCCCGTTCCTGACAGACTTGTCTCGCCCTCCAGCTCCCTTCACCCCTTTGCACCACGCTCTGTTTGGCGTGGTGTTGTCAAAGCCAAATCTCAATGCTTTGCTTGCAATGGTGTAGCTGGGCTCATTCCAGGAGGCGAACGCGTGCAGGTGCACCCTGCCAAGGGAGTCGGCCTCCAAGGATATCTCCAACGCAACACTCCAATGCTGCCAGCCAATCCACTTAGCAAAGCAGTTAGTCTGCATGGAAAACCGATCAAACAGAGCCATCGTGTCCTCCCGCCTACGGGCCTCCACTTCCAATTCAACTGGACAGTCTTGCAGCTCTTGAACCAAAGCGCACCAATCTGCCTTATCCTTCAACCAGTTGCCATTGAAAGTGAACAAGCAGGCAGGAGCAGCTTCTATTTCATCCCGAAGGCGTTTAGTCATTTTCTTATGGTTGAACGGAGGTAGCATCCACGGCTTATCCTCGTCCACAAGAACCACTCGCTTCTCCTGCTCCAGGGACGACAGCCATTGGTTCTTTTGGGTGGCGGACATTGTCAGCCACTCCAAGCGAATTTCGCGCCGAAGTACGTAATACAGTTTTCCTTCTCCGTTTGCTCGCAAGCTGGCTCGGCGCATGTTGATATAGCATTCCTCGTTCTTCTTGTTGAGGATATATTGCTTTTCGCTGCATGCCGCCAGATAGGCCGCAGGTGCGGGCATCTTCCCTCTCAAGCGTCTGCGGACATGAGGAGGTGCGGGCGGAAGCTCCGGCGATGCAGCCAGTGGCCCTAGAGGCGACGATGTCGAACTGCTGGATGGACTCGAGCCGGACATGACGGATGCCGACGCTGACCAGGGATTGCTAACCACCGGCAGAAGATGTGTGGACTTCGGAGTGTTGAACAAGGCATGCCCGTCCGTCTCCTGGCTCGCATCGCTGGTGCTCCGTACCTGAGGAGAACTGCAAGGCGCCATCGACATGACACTCACGTCACTGCACGGGCAACGACTCCAGGGCTTCGACAGCAGGCTCCGCTGAACAAAAGTGTGAAACTGAATGGCAGCAGATGCAGCACAACAATTGATTTACATTCATGAGCACGGAATGCTCAATTCAATCACCAAGTGTCTGTCCAATGAACGTGTCATGGTCATGGTATGCTCGGGCACCGCCTCATAGCAATCCATGTTCATGGTTTGCACATTTCATGCATAGCAAGTACTGAACAGTGCACACAAGAGTTCGTTTGCACTATGCTGAAAGGAGATACCATATGGTCGGAAGGGCACAGAGCATCAAACTCCAATGGGAAAAGCATTGCTCTCACATGGAGCATGTGTTTGGTGTTCTGTACAGCATTAGCATGATCGGCGATGTTGAATAAAAATGATACGGGTCATCTTGGTGAAGGTTTACATCTTTATTAACACGTAGACGGGGTCACAGGTTAACGTCTGTACAAAAGATGCTGGAAGACAGTTGAGGCTCAATACAATCCTCCAGATCGGGTGCGACGAACAGCTGCACCTGGATCCGGCAGTGCGGGACCATCACTGCCCGATGCATCCGCTGCTGCAGCCATTGCTGGCACCGCCCTCACCGCCTCTGCAGGCATACGCCTGGGCAGTCTCATCAGACGGCGCAGTACAACCGGCACCACTCGTGGAACAGGAGCAGCAGCATGAGCTTCCAATACACGCATGGAATAACGAAGGCAGGCATCTCGACGGTCCATCGTGGGTCGATTGAGTAAGTCCTTCATCTGAGCTGATGTCAAAGGATTTGCCAACAAAGGGATAACCTCACGGAAGAAATTCACTAGTGTGGGTCTCAAGGGAACAATCTGCGCATGGAGACCATTGCCGCGAAGGCTGTGCGTCCAGTCTCGATCCACCAGCACCTCCTTAATAGCTGCGCCTGCGATCTGGATCCAACTGCAGGATGGCAGGATTCCCAGTGGCGAAAGTGCTCGCCCACGAGTTTGGCGGTCGTGCAGAGATCTCTTCAAGGTGCTGAACACGTGTGTGTCCAGCGGCTGGAGCAGCCACGTCATGCCGGCAGGGATGAGAAGTGTGTGAAGGTTCAAGCGGTTGAGATGCATGAACACTTCACGAGTCACATGCTGGGATGCAACATCGAAAACCATAACTATCTCTGCGTTCGGTCTGAGAGCTCTGATCTCACGTCTGTAAATTGTAAATATTTGCTTCAGGATTGAAGAAGTCATCCAACCAGTGCTACCTGAAAGCCAGCGGATGGGTAGCGCCAAGTGCGCCAATGCTGTTTTCTCTGCTCGGGTGAGGGTCTTGTCTTTGGTAAGCAAGAGTTGCGGCAAATGCCTTTGCAGAAGAGCGTCATCACACACAGCCGCCATCAGGGTTGCATGTGATCTGGTGTCTCGGGTTGTGATGCGGGCATGCCACTCGCCGTCCAATGTTCCATTCACCTTGCAGACATATCCGCAACGTGCCGGCATTTGCTTAGCCATTGGGGTCTCATCCAAGTTCACGAATACTGTTTCTCGATCTCCAAGCACGCACTTGCGCAGCCATTCTGCCCACTGTAACATCAGTCTTGCCTCACCACTCCATGACATACTTTGGAACCAGTTCTTGACCCCACAACTGGGGGACAGTTTCCGGCCCCACATTTGGGTACCTCCCTAACTGTTTTTGTAGCCCGAGGACCAGTTTTTGGGCCGCATTTTGACCCCCAGATGTGGGGTCAAATGTGGTTCCAGGAATTGACTCGGAGGTTGATGTTTATGTTCACGCACCTTGCGCCTCTCATCTGCGGGCGACAGGTGTGCGCGCGAACCTAGTTTTCGGTAATGCACACCCCAGAAGCGGCGTAACCTTACTAACCAGCGCCGTCGAAGTTTGGGCTCCAGTGATAGTCGGGACAGCCATGACGTAATGCGTGGTTGGGGCACATGTGCGGGCCATTCCTCAACCAGCATCTCTGCTACCATCTTACTATGAGGGGCTACACCTCTAGAGTTCATTTCAGCAATGCGTCTCAGAAGCCGTAGTTCAGCAATGATGCGCACAGCCCGAACGGCAGTAACTTTCCATGGTACAGCAGCCAAAGCCATAGCGGCTGCGACGTGCACCGCGGGTGTATCAATATGTGGCTGCAATTGAAGCGCCTGCTCAACGAGCGTGTCTGCATCCTGCCAAACATTCTTCGGCAGAACTCGGCGTGCAGCCAGCACAGCATGGGGATTCATCGAGCTCTGATCTGCGATCAACCGCAGCAAAACCCAGGTCTGCTTTGCTCTCAAGCCACGATCACGTCGCATGCCATCATTACGAGACTTCTGCACAGCTCGAGTCGTGCGTTTGAGCTCTTGCTCGAACTCAGCAGCGCCAGCAATATGATGTTGCAAAACACTGCGGGCAGACGGAGCGCAGGGGTACATAGCGAGGATGTGTATGGAGTTCAGGAAGCAAAGAAGAGTTCGGGCTCGTCTGTACACGCTGCAGCAATGCAGAATGACCAACTAGAATGTTCATCGTAAGCTCAAAGAGGCGCAACCAAATGCATATGCTACGTCCCCCATAATTTCTGTGGTCACCAATGCATGGTAATGTCGACGGCATACATGCACACACAGATTCCTACACACATGCAAAATCTCACACACTAACATACACACACACCCATACACAATCTTTTTGTTCTCGCACCGGACGAAGTCCAAAGAGCATCTGCCTATGGTACACACTGGTGCTCAAACTGGTGGCACTCAGCACAAAAAACTTAAACAACTAACTGGTCGTCCTACTATGTACATTATTGACCGCTGGGCAACAACACGTATCACAGCTCAGGCTGTTCAATCGTAAGCTTAATCGGATTCGTGTGCGTCCTGGTCAGGGGGGTTCTGTGCTTGGGGCACTGCGTCCCCGTCCCAATCGCTCAGCACAGGCACTGGAGTGGTAGGATTTGTGCCCGTATCGCTTTGCGCAGCCATTGTGTTCGGCTGCGAGCCACCCGCACTGCTTCCAGGGGGTCGAGAACCGATTGCACCACCATCATCTCCAACCAAAGGTCCTGCAGCCGAAGATAGATTAGCCGGAGCATTGGGATCAGTGAAAACACTCATGCCTTTCATGGCTGCGATCTCGAGGAGGTCCCCTGCGTCCAAACGGTTTGCCTTCTGCATCAAGCGAGCGTGTTTGCGGTTCTCCTTGACATACTCCGAAAGATTGCAATGTCTTTAACATATGCGCACACAGCGACCTGGGCACCGCCTCACGGTCGATGCTGTAATTCATATGCAGCCGACTGTGCAATCTCAAAGCATGTCATCCTTCTTCAGGTCTGCTCGCATCGTTCGAAGCGTTTGTTGCACCTCTAGTCGCTGCCCCCGCAGTTTCTCAACGGCCAGAGCATGGGAGGAGGCTTTCAAGAAATGTCGTCGCACTTTGGGTGGCATCCCTTCGGGCGCTTCAATGCAAACTGCAATGGTAAAGCCTGTGCCACAATTTGAACCAAAATGGCTTTGTGCATGATCATATGGAAATAGCTGAGCATGGGCGTAGCTGTGATGAAAGATCAACAAAACATACATCGATGGGTGTCCATATGAACACCAGCAGTTGAACATGTATTGTACACACAACCATTGCAAGTCTCACTCACAACCTTTGTGCTGATTCTCGATGGAATGGTTGTCCATCCAGTGCAGCACTTTGTCGAATTCGGTGTGCTGTATCAAGCATGCACTATCAGCTTCAAGCAATACCTTGAAGGGCGGCCTATAGTTTGCTAACATAGACAAACAACATAAACAACGGATGTGCACTAGTCACATTGTGCCCCTGCCTGATCAATGCTGACCGCTTCTGTGTTTGAGTCCATCCAGTGTTATCTTTCAAAACGTCGGGAGTCCCGGGCACCGCCTCATGGACACTAGCCGTTGTGCAAGATGACATACAGGTGGACTCCCTGATCAGCTGAAACATATATAGCTACAAGCTCATGGCGCTGGTATGTATACATGGAACGATTGCAATACTGGTTTTTGTTTAGCTGTGTGCAAGGTGGTTCGCGACCCGATCTTCCGCATCCGGTGACTCGATTAATGTTCTGGACATCAAACCTTTACAAGTTGTGGCTGTCCATCAACCTCATTCTGAGGGAGACATCAGAGCACCGTGCAACACACCTCCGATTGGTTCAACGTCGATAACGTCTACTCAGATGGCCCAAACCACAATTCCTTTACATCCTTCACAGCTATGTTCCTGGAGCTCCATCTGCGAGTCCAGAACTCGCACCGCGCGCATACACCGCAATATGCCTCGGAGTGCTGATCGGCCAGAATGTGGACAGTGCCCAAAGCAAGACTCGAGTCAGACGCGATGCACTCCGCCAGTGCCTTCGCAATCGACATGGAACCATGACGGCCAGCAGCATCGCACAGCATCAACGATACGCTGGACCGTTGCATCTCCTTGTCATCCTCGAGCAAACTTCTGACCTTGAACATGAGGGCCGAAAAATTTCTGTGTCTCACGACGCGGTTGAACAAGGCAGGGTGACAGCCGGTGTGCATGCCTTCCTCGTAGGGGAGCGCCGTGGGCAGAAACTGGCGGCAGTCAAAGGTATAGATTAACTGTCCATCAAGTAGAGCTGGTACATGTCTACCTACTGTCGCCATCAGCAAATCTTTGTCCAATTGCGCTGCTGTCAGCATCTGGTTCAACTGGTACCTGCATGGGAATGATTTGCAATCTCAGAGCAACAATACAGAGCATAGACAACATGCCGGGTGAACCATATGATACTACGACCGCACATAATGTTAATCGCTAGTATCTCAATCAAGTGAGTTGTTATGTGCTCTGCATTTAATGCTCTGGAACTGAATACTCACCCATCGTTTACAGGGCACGTATTGTCGTCGCGTTCGAACTCGGTCAAGCGGGCGATGCCCACCACGTAAATGTTCACCATCAACTTCTTCTTGAGGGCTGTAGGCCCTTCCAGGCTTGCCACGCCCTGAACTCCAAGAGTATCCGCAGAGCCTGCCGAGGTGGCCCCACTGGGCACCGCCTCAAGTGGGACCACCTGCGGGGCAGAGGTGCTCGCGACCCCGGACGACAGCTGTACCTCCTGATCTTTGTAGGGCCAGGCAGACACAGGCACGCCTTCGATGAAGTCAGGCGGCACAACCCTACACGTCGGGAAGCAATTCCACCAATAGCCAAGCTCCGTCTTCGCGTTCTCCATGCTGTCATTGCACAACCACTCCTTCTTGAGCATGCGAGGCGCCACGTTCGTTGTCCAATTGTGCTTATTCATCATGTACCACTTTTTGTCCACGGGGCCAAGGAACTGCACCAGCAACTCAGGATCTATGTTGGTCATCTTTGCCGGCCCACGGTCGTGCTTCACACGAGTGTTGTTGAAGTCATTGGGAAAACTGCCGCCAACCAATTGGTAGCCCTTGATCCATTTGAGTGGACGTCCACTGCCTCGTGACGCTCCGTACAACTCCAAGCGCAGTCGAAGGTCAACATCCTGACCACCGGTAGGAGTAAGTGTTTCATCGTAGCCACCGATGCTCCAAAAGTCCATTGGTCGATAAGCCATTCGCCCAGTAGTCCCGCAATCAACATCACCCTTCGGAAGGATGCATAGTCCCTCGATGGTCCGATGGTCTTTGTAGATAGACCAAGTGTTCTCCAAGTATGTCGTGGGCCAAAAGTTGTCGCAGTCCGTGTTGATGTACAAGTTTACATTGTCGGTGAACTTGTGTAAAGCCACCATGTGAGCCGTGTTCTTGCACTTGCTTGCATGCCACCAGCGGCACGCAGGCATATTCTGCTGACCATCACGTTCTTGGACACCCGGCAATCTGGGCATCCATTCTGGCTGGCCCAGGAAGTTGTTCTTAGTTGCCAGATTGCCACCTGCCTGCCCGGCACTGGCCAATATGACGATACCCAACTGGAGCACCGGAGCGAAGAGAGTTCTCAGGAGGTTCACATCTTCAACATCGTTCCCAAAGGTTACAACCACAAACTTCATGTGTCGGAAGTACACAAATGAGGTCACCAAGTTGAAGAACAGTGCAGCAATGCACTGCTGGTTGCGCCCCATGTTTGTGATGATGCTCACCGTCATCATGCTTGCCGGCAAGCCATCCAGAGTGACTTGATCTGCTGCGCGTGCCTCTGCCATATCGAGCTGCTGCTCCATCCATGATTTTGGCGGGTTGCTGTTGCAGCAATTCGGAGCGTTGCGGAGGTATAGGCGAGCATGTCCCAGCAAGTAATCCAACAGCACTTGCATCGGACTCAGCACCATGTCTTTCGAGAGGTCGAGCACATCTCCTCGTTCGCAGCTCTTTCGCCCTGTTGTCTTCTCAGCGTCGTCCAGCGTCGCATCGATATCACCCGGCGCCAAGGAACGCTGATGGGTTGCCATGTAGTCTAAGCCTTGCTCGACCTTGTCGGCGTACTCATCATCGGATAAGACTTCTGTCATGCCAATCTCAGGGTTGGTCTCATCAACGGAATTGCCCTGCGTGTTCATCAACCCCTGGTGGTCGTTGACATGACCAGCTTCGTTGACTGCGAAGACTCGCGGTCTGTTGACTGGCGGGAGACCTGTGAAGCTCTTCGCAAAGACCCCGGCCACTGTACGCAACCTTCTGTAGATCTGAACCACTGTTCCAGGAGGCCCTACAGTTCGCAACATGTGGTAGGAGCTCGCATCGACGTTTCTCCGCTTGCGTTCACCTCGCATGGTGAAGGAGGCGCCCATCACTGCCAACTCATCCTTCAAATCAGTTAGGTTATCCATGGCACCTGGCGGAGGAAAAGCTTTACTGATGTTCATGTGCGGCGGCCATCGCACCATGAGCATCTCGCCATGCGCAAGCCATGCGTTGGGCGTGTCCACCTGGGAAGCAAGATGTGGCACATCAGTGATACTTGATGATGCAGCACCGTGGAAATCTATGCCCTTCCCGCAGCCAGCTGGTGGTGCTGCTCTATGTACTGGCAAGGTTGATCTATGCTGCTGCGAACTCGTCCAAGCAGCTCCGGCTGGATTCTTCCCGCCTTTGCCAGACCCCTGCGACGCCATTGCCGCGGATGCCTGCAAATGCAATCTTGTATGCTCTACCAACATTGTACAGTGAGTGCCGTGAGAATACATAATTTATGTCCAGGCAAATGTAAAAAGTATATCCTGGCTTCAAACTTGATTTTGAACTTCAAAAGACCGAGACCTGCCTCCAAGTCAAAATGAATTTAACATCATGGCTTTTGTAAATGCACATATTGAATACAGGATGGCCTGCCAGGATTAAGATTTGGAGTTTCAGAATGAAGAAGAAGCCTGCGACACCAAATATGTTCAAAAATCATTGTTTTTCAATTAAAAAAGCTTTCATTTGAGTGAGGTTGCCAAAATACCAGTTTTGTAGCTTAAAAGCAGAAATCCTCTCTCAGAGCGAAAATGTGCTCCAAATGAGCAAATTCTAATTAGAAAAAGCTCATTTGGAGACACCTGGCAGAATCTACCTTTAAAAGCTTAAAACCAAGGAAAATCAGTCTCCACACTAAAATAAGCTTAAAATCATTGTTTTTCAATTAAAAATGCTTCATTTGGGAGGGCCTCCCGGAATCTGGCTTTGAAGCTACAAAATCGAGACTTCAAACTACCTGGTTGGATTGTTAATAGAAGTAATATCTCAGTTACCATAATGGCACTCACTGTAAGCCTTGGCAGAACACACGATTGGCGGATTCCTGTCTTTCAAACAAGGTTTAAACCAGATGGCATACAACATAAACTGCTACGCCTGCTGAAAGTTTAATATATGATGCTCGCCTTCGGCAGGCAGCCCACGCAATGCTGTCTCGCGCGACGCCAGCTGCTCTGGGCACCGCCTCACGAGCAGCGGCGTCGGCGCACTCGGCACCTGGAAAACAGTCACGGCTGGAAGTATGCTGTACTCAACCGTGCGTCTGGAGAGCTACAATCCATTTGAACCGAAAACACAACAGTCGTTAATGATTTCAACTAATCCGGATGTCAATGGCAAGCACTGATGATACAATTTGGATGGACGGCTATGCATAGCTATGCAAATCAAATCTTCGTATGTAGAAAGCAAGCAACAGAGATAGAGGGCGACACCAACTCAATCATTGAACATCTAATCTAAGGCAATGCACGACAACGACTCAGAACCAATGCCTAGGGCAGCGCATCTCCAATTGAATGTACATCATTTCCGGAGCATAACATTCGAACAAATGCAACTGGAAGTAATGACTGACTCGAGCACTACTTATTGTTTTATGCGTGCACTGGAAGCACGACAATCTGAATAGTGCGCCAGAGCCTCATCAAATGCATTTTTCAAAAATGATGAAACTGTTAATGATGTGAAGCCCAAAATTGTTTGCCAACACACGTATATGCCAAGGGAGTCACAACGCAGCGCCGGCAATCCAGCAACTCTATGAATTCTGTACATCGTGCAAACAACTACCAAGCAGGCACAAGCAAAGACTTACCGTGAGAGTTCTGCGGCACAAGTCTTGCACAAGGTTTTGCTCTCAATGCCCAGTGGAATGGCCATCCTCAACCCGCTACACTCTTTTTTGTAGTGATACCTCTCGCCATGTCGACTAACGAAGATCGGCACAGAAGGCGGCGGCACAGGTCCGGAGCTCGAGGAGATGACAACGGGCTCCACAGCTCCAATCATTGAGCTGTCGCTTGTCGCTGTATGATCGAGAGCGATCGGGACTGCAGGCACAGAAGGCGCTGCCACACCGGGCACCGCCTCATGTGTGACGGGCGTCGCTGGAGACCACCATGCACAGAGCCCAAGCACGTCCTGTGCGAGCTGTCTTCCGGACATAACCACCAAACACGTGAGGGCAATCCAAAAACGCCAATCCAAATCACCCTGCAACTGAACCAGTGACTCGGCAGACACCGGCTGGCCAGCAGCGCAGAGAACACGACAAGCACAAATAGTACTCACCAGTGATTGTAGCATTGAGGAATGCAAGAATGGTTTCATTTGCGACGCCACAGTACTGCAGCAGCACAATAACCAATGGTGTGATGCTGGGGCTGCTCTTGAAAGGATAAAAGCTCTGCTCGTCGTGATGCCAAGCTGGACGCTGGAAACACTACCACAAACTGTTCAGACCTGCACGATGCACTTATGACTCCCTAATAAATGTGTAACTGCAGATGCACGACCATCGCACAGGCAATTGAACTCTCCACGTCGCCCCACATCTCTCTGCACCAAGTGTTCATGATTGAAACTAAGGACCTGTTGTGGAAGTGAAAAATACAGAACGGTGAAGCAGAAAATTTCAAGACACTGACGCGAATTTGCGGGCAGCACTGGACCCCGATTATGGGGCCGTTTTCCGGCCCAAACAATGGACGGCCCAAGTGGGGTACGCACTGTGCGTACCCCGCTTGCGCCGTCCACATTGAGGGCCGGAAAGAGGCCTGATTTTCGGCGCCAAGTTTTTTGCACATCCACGTGTGAGTTTGAGATCGGATCTATCTTGAAAATCAAACTCGAATGATTCTAGGAAACTAGACTACAACACACAGCCGAAAAACATAGAGTTTCACTTTGAGTAGGATCGAGCTTGAGATGAGGGTGCACCCACCAAGACCACGGCAGCTGCACACTGACAATGCAATTGTTTACCGTACATGATTGCAATGCCTCCACGCTGCATCTGTATTGGAACAACCATGAAACAGCAACTGTACAAGAATTCATACAGAATCAACTCAAACAATGCTCAACAAAAAAAAAAAACCGCCCCGCTCAGAGCAAGCTCACTTCGAGGCAGGCTTCTTCATGATCCGCTTCACCTTTGGTCTCGCACATCGCACAGTATTGCCAATCGACGATCCTGCTGTGTCCTCGTCATCTTTCCTTACCTCCTGCCGCCAAAGTCCATCTTCCCCGCTCAAGTTGGGCATCTTACTGTGACACGCAGGGCACATCAGCCAATTGCGAATCGAACACATGCGAAAGCGCACAGGTCCTGCGAATCCACTGAGATCCAAGGGAATCTTGGCACCGCAGCCTCTCACATTGCCCAGTCGAAAACTGCAGTAGCGCGGCACACCCTGTGGCCATACTGAAGCTGGCATGCGTGCCGCAGCGATCCAGCAACGCCAACAAGCACCAAGGAGCAGGAATGCAAAGGCTTGAACCCAAATCTGCAAACAGAACATGATACGCTAGCGAGCCAACACATTGCAACACATCAACAAACGCATGCTGCGAAACCATAGAATAACATTTGCACATAATGGGTTTACAGTATCTGTACGATGAGCTCCTGGCACCGCCTACTGAGCCATGCTTAAACAGATACTGCAGGGAGCCACTATCCATAATGTTCCCCAGAATGTGGAAGCCATGTTTGTTGAGTGTGAGCATGAACACATGGTCGCTTGACTGAGATACCGTACTGTCCATACCGCTATGGCGCAATGCGAACAGCACATGTTCACCTGAACGGGACGCACACTGCCAAACCGGAAACTACCACAGCCCTGACAATTCCCAGAAACACTATGACGGCAGGCTCTAGACCCGGCCACACAAGCATTGGACGCCAAAATATCAGATTATGAGCTGCATCCAAATGGGCCCGTCGTCATCGATGAGACCTGCATGAATCCCCTGCAACAGCAATCACAAATTCACTGTCAGCTCCTCATCGGCCACCCAAAATATCAAAACTCACACTGAACTAATGCATAGCA
>OOGU01000235.1_pt1 | contig 12998 bp, 12 predicted proteins | sample 1670261 | NCBI WGS metagenome assembly OOGU01 (sample SAMEA98137168, study PRJEB22522) | marine metagenome | biome: marine biome; feature: marine water body; material: sea ice | place: Arctic Ocean | collected 04-Sep-2015 | depth 1.3 m
GGGGTGCTAGGGCACGTGCAGACACTGGGCCCGTGCGGAGCGGGTGCGGACGCGGAGGGGCGGGGGGCGGTCAGGGTGGGAGTTCGACGAGCGGGGTTCTGAAGGTCCGGTCTCGGCCCCGGAGCGGGGGATCGGCGTCGCGCCGCGCGACGTTGGCGTGCACCTCGGTCACGACCAGGCCGATCTCGCGTCCGTCGCGTCCCGTCGCCGTGAGGCGCATGCCGGGGTGCGGTTCGAGCTCCGGGGGAAGCTCGGTCCGGGGTACGTCCTGCACGAGGCGCGGATCGTGTTCGCCATAGGCCTCGGTGGAAGCGACCGTGAAGCTCTTGCTGTCGCCCGGCTCCATGCCGACGACGGCACTTTCGAAACCGGAGATGACCATCTGGCTGCCGATCGCGAACTCGATCGGATCGCCTTCGCGGCTCGTGTCGAACACCGTGCCGTCGGTAAGCTTGCCGGTGTAGTGCACACGCACCTTGTCGCCGTTCTGTGCTGCCATTGTCTTGCCTTTCCGCGCGGCTGCGTTCGCCTCCGGGGAAACGAATACCGCGCCGTTCGATGAACCTGCGGGCCGATAAAACAAACAAGGGCCTGCAGGTGGTTAACCCGAAGGCCCTCAAATCATCGACAAGACAAAAGATAGCACTGCGACCTGCCGCTGGCCACCTTGCGAGGCGAATAAATGCCGCGGATATGGCGAATTTGCGCGGTAAATCAGTAGGTACGACGCCAGACGCGGCGAATTTTCGCGTCCACTTCCGGTCCCATGGAACTCCATGCCGTGCGGTCGCGAGTCGTGTCGGCGATGAACATCGTGTCGGTGCGGCCGATGTGCTGGCTGAGATCGTTCAGCAATCCTGCCGCCGTCGCATCCGTGTTCACGCACCAGACATTCGGCGCAAGCTTGTAGGCCGGTCCGAGCGACATGATCGCCTGTTCGAGCGGGCCCGCGAAACGCGCCTTGATGTCCATGACGATGATGAAGTTCGCGGTATCGGGCTGGCGGCGCCTGTCGATCTGCCCCTTGCCCGGGCCGTAAGCGGGGCGCTGCCCTTCGGCGGCCGGTTCCGGCGTGGGCCGCCGGAGAGCGGCCGCGGGCTGCTGTGCGGGTTCATCCGCCGCCACAGCATCCCCGGGCGCATCGCCGTGCATGTCCGTCGTTTCCCCGGCGGGCTCGTCGGTGGCCGCTTCAGTATTTTCTGCGGTCGGCTCTCCGGCCGGCAAGGTCTGCTCTTCCGGCGTGACGGCGAAGAGCGGCGTGAAAGCGGGGATGTCGACAGCGTACTGCCACATGCTGGCGCCGGCGGGCGTGCCTTCGGGAGCGATGAGGCTGTGCTCCGCCACGCGGCCCTCGGCGACATATCCCTTCATGGCCTCGAAGGTGTAGGGCCCGTAGACCTTGTCGCCGTATTTCAATACCCAGCGATGCAAGGGAACCTCCGTCGATGTGGTTTCCTGCACGTGTTCTGCCATCGATTGGGCCGGTGCTTCGCCTGACTGCGCCATTGTCTTCCGGGGCGGAAACGCCGCCGCTTTCTCAAGTTGGAACGATACTGGTTCCATTTTTAAGTGGTTTTGGTTACCGCAACGTCCACAATTCGTATGCTTGGCGGTGTCCGGACAAGCGGGCAAAGTCGGCCCCAATCGCGGCAAACCGCGAATAAATTAACGGGAAGCGCCGATGACCGAATTCTGCAAGGCCGAACGCGACGGGCATATCCTCGTCGTCACCATCAACCGCCCCGAGCGCATGAATGCGCTGCATCCGCCGGCGAATTTCGAACTCGAGAAGATTTTCGACGATTTCGCGAAGGATGACGATCTCTGGGTCGCCATCATAACTGGCGAGGGCGAGCGTGCCTTCAGCGCGGGCAATGACCTTCGCTGGCAGGCCGAGGGCAACAAGATGGAAGTGCCGAAGTCCGGCTTTGCCGGCCTGACCGCGCGCTACGACCTCAACAAGCCGGTCATTGCTGCCGTCAATGGCGTCGCGATGGGCGGCGGTTTCGAGATCGCGCTCGCCTGCGACCTGATCGTTGCATCCGAGAACGCGGTCTTCGCGCTGCCGGAACCGAAGGTCGGCCTCGCGGCGCTGGCGGGCGGGTTGCACCGTCTGCCGCGCCAGATCGGCACCAAACAGGCGATGGGCATGATCCTCACCGGCCGCCAGGTGCCGGCGAAAGAGGGCAAGGAACTTGGGTTCGTGAACGAAGTCGTGCCCGCAGGTGAGTTGCTCGCGGCGGCAAAGCGCTGGGCCGGGCTCATCGCGGAGTGCTCGCCGATGTCGATCCGGGCGTCTAAGGAGTCCGTCTACAAGGGGCTCGATGAAGCGAACCTGCAGAAAGCGGTCGAGGGCAAGTATCCGGCCGTTGCGGCGCTCTTCAAGAGCGAGGACCTCATCGAGGGACCGCGCGCCTTTGCGGAAAAGCGCAAGCCGCAATGGAAGGGCCGGTAGGCTCCAAAAAAGTACCGGCCCTGCCGCGGGGGGAGCGGCAGAGCCGGCCTCGACAGGACCAGATCCCGAATTGGGGGGCGGCGGGACCTGGTCGGCAGATCAGTTGATCGCGGCGGTCGGCTTGTCTGCGGGCTTGCGGCTCGCGGTCTGACCGTCTTCGATGCCCGGACGGAGGTTCGTTGCGGGCGATTTCTTCTGTGCCGCGGCCAGGAAGGGCGCGGGCTCGCCAAGGGCCGGCAGTTCCTGCGTCTTCACTGCGGTGCGGACGGCCTTCTGGTCGAGGTTGACCCAGATATAGGGACGCTTCTCGGACTGGCGCTTGATCCATTGATAGGGCGCGTCCGACCAGACGACGACTTCCCAGTTCTTGTTGTCGAGCACGAACTCACCGCGATCGGTCCTCACCAGCAGCACCGCATGACCGTCGCCGTTCCACTCGCGGACCACGGAGACGAGCAGGTTCTCCGCCGTCCAGCCGCGTTCGATCAGAAGCTTGCGCTTTTCGAGCGCGAAGTCTTCGCAGTCGCCGCCGCGCGCATCCGGATAGGCCCACCATTCGGCGCGCTCATAGAGCGCCATGTCGGAGACCTGGGGCACTGTGCGATTGACGTAGTCGTTGACCCGGTTGAGCTCGGTCCACTTTTCGGGCGTCATTGCGATCGGCTGCGGTGCATCCGTCCCGCCACCGCATTCGTCCGGATTGCGGACGCAGAAGCCGATATAGCCGAAAGGCGGCGAGACCTGCTGGTAGACCGGCATATTCGCCGCAACCAGATGCACACCTGCCTTGTCGTCAAAAAGGGAACTGTCGATGCTGCCCACATGATCAGACGACTGACACGCCGTCAGACCCGCCGCCATACCCACCAACACACCGATACGCTTTACCCACATCATTTCGTCCACCAACCAAAGAAGGACTATCGAACTCTTGATGCGGAGAATGGCAGGGAGGAATTTGCGTCCGTTTAAGCGTGTGATCCGACTTTGATTTTAATGAAGATCAAATTTGAGAGGGCTTTTCCTAAAATTCGAACGATCCGGTTTTAGTTAAAATTGCAGATGTTGGCTCACACGCCAAAAGCCCATTCATATCAAGGCCTGGAGCGATTCTTGTGTGACCTGACCATGCGTTTTCGGGCGCTTCGATGAACCAAGTCGCGACTCGCTTTCGAGCCGGAAAGTGGTCAGGAAAAATTGTCGCAGAGCGGCTTTCAGCGGGGTTTTGAGCCGTCGAATGTGTCTGAATCGGTGTGCAGAGTGTCGCGAATGTGCCGGATCGTTAACTGGCGTTCCTTGCGCTTGGTGCCGGCAAAGGCCGGTTGCTGAAGGCCCGCAAGTTCTGCGGCTCGGGCCTTCGCCGTTTCCATGAGGTTCTGGGCGGGGACGGCCGCGTCAAGATAGCCGACGGCAACGGCGTCCGCCGGGCCGTAGATCCGGGCCTGGGTCACGGCCTCGGTAAAACGGTTGCGGGCGAGCCTGTCCCGGGCCAGTTCGATCCCGAAAACGGGCATCGTCATGCCGATAGCGACTTCGGGCAGACCGATCCGGAAGTCGCCTTCCGTGCCGATGCGACTATCGGCGGACAGGAGCAGAAGGCCGCCAGCCGCCAGCGCATGGCCCGTGCAGGCCATGACCACGGGCAGGCGGTATTCGTAGAGCCGGAGGAGGAGTTCGGCCCCCGCCGTCACCAGCTTTCGCACGTTTTCCGGTCCGGAGCCCATGACGTCGAGATCGAAGCCTGCGCAGAAGCGCTTTTCGCGGCCTGCGATCAACACCGCCTTTGCACTTGTCTCGGCCTCGTCGAGCGCCTTGTTAAGCGCGTCGATCATGGTGTGGCCGAGCGCATTGGCGCGTCCGTCATCCATCGTCAGGACGGCGATATCGTTCTCGATAGTCGTGATTAAAGGTCCGGACACCGGCTTCCCCCGCTGGTTTTTAATGCGGAGCAGTCTAGGCGACGGGGCAGCGCTTGCCGAGCGTGGATGCGTGGAAATCAGCCGAAGGGGCGGGAGAAGGCGGTCGCGCGCTCGGGAACATCGGTGAACTGGATGCCGATACCTTCTTCGGTGTGGCGGACGACACGGCCGGTCATGCGGCCGATGGAGACGTCGGTACCGATGGGTGGGCGATTTTCGACGGCCACCTGTGCGCCGCCCAGCGACATGTCGATGATGCGGCAGGGCATGGACTGGCCATCGGCCATGGTAAGGACCGAGCTTTCCTCGAGTCCCGCTTCGCCCGGTGCATAACGCGCAAAGGCGCGACGAGCCGAGACCTCGATCTTTTCGCCCCGGGCCAGTGCCTCAAGGCGCTGCTGCAGGCGCTCTCGGCGCGGACCGCTGATCGCGGTTTCGATGGCAAAGCCGCCTTCGAAGGCGCGGACCACCTTGCCCTCGAAACGGCCGAACTCGTCCAGATAGACGATAATGGTCGCACCGAGATCTATGGGCACATCCGAAGAAATCGCAATGCCTCCAAGCGACATGTCCCGGATCGAGCACGTGTGCTCGGAACCGTCGGGCGCAAGGAACCGGCCTTTCGCCTCAAAGGCGACACGCTGGTATTTGCGGCGTTCTTCGTTATCGGGCTGCATCGGGTATGGCCTGCGATGTGTCGACTGCGCAAATTGCGCCGAATTCTGTAATGGCAGAATAACTGCGTCACGGTTAATGAAATTTTACTGGGCCCGTTATTGCGGCCGAATATTTCCCTGATTTGGGGGAGCCGGCCCTCTGCATTGTACGAAATTGACGCTTGCGTCAGCTTCCGCGATTCCCGACAATCGTCAAAACTCCGATCATTTACGGAATCGGGCAGGGAATCGGCCGGAAGAGGGAGCCGACTGCCGTCATTGCCGCGCAGGCAGACGGCCGTCATTTACTCCGCGATCCAGTGAACGGCCGGGCAACAAGGACCGGAAACAGGCTTATGAGCGATTTCGACTACATCATTATCGGTGCCGGCAGCGCCGGATGCGTGCTTGCCAACCGTCTGTCGGAGAATCCGTCCAACAAGGTGCTGCTTCTCGAAGCGGGATCGAAGGACTCGAATTTCATGATCCACATGCCGGCGGGTGTCGGCAAACTGATCGGCACGGACCTCGCCAACTGGTGTTACGACACGGAAGGCCAGCCTTTCCTGAACAATCGCAAGCTTTACTGGCCGCGCGGCAAGGTGCTCGGTGGATCGTCCTCCATCAATGGCATGATCTACATTCGCGGCCATGCGCGCGACTACGACATGTGGCGCCAGCTCGGTCTCGAGGGCTGGGGCTTCTCCGACGTGCTGCCTTATTTCCGTCGTTCGGAAGGCAACGAGAACGGCGACAGCGCCTTTCACGGCGGGCAGGGGCCGCTCGGTGTCAGCAATCCGCGCAAGACGAATGTGCTGTTCGAATCCTTCGTCGAAGCGGGCAAGCAGGCGGGCCACCCCTATACCGAAGATTTCAACGGTCCGCAGCAGGAAGGCGTCGGTCCCTACCAGCTCACCATCAAGGACGGCCAACGCTGCAGCGCGGCCAAGGGCTATCTCGTTCCGGCGCTGAGCCGGCCGAACCTCACCGTCGAGGTCGAGGCGCTTACCTCGCGCATCCTGTTCGATGGCAAGAAGGCCGTCGGCGTCGAGTATACGCAGAAGGGTGAAACGAAGGTCGCGCGCGCGGGCAAGGAGATCGTCGTCTCGGGCGGCGCGGTGAACACACCGCAGATCCTCATGCTTTCGGGCATCGGCAAGGGCGAATATCTGAAGAAGTTCGGCCTGGATGTCGTTGCCGACCTGCCGGGCGTCGGCCAGAATCTGCAGGACCATCTCGACTGCGTCGTCATCAACGAGTGCACGCAGCCGATCACGCTTCACAGCACCGTCGCCAATCCGCTCAAGCAGCTCATGAGCGGCATGCAGTACACCTTCTTCAAGACCGGTCTCGCGACCTCGAACGGTCTCGAGAGCGGCGGGTTCCTGAAGACCCGGCCGGAACTCGAAATCCCGGATATTCAGCTTCACTTCGTGGCGGCGATGATGCGCGACCATGCGCGCGTCAAATCCGACCGGCATGGCTTTACCGTCCATATCTGCCAGCTCCGTCCGGAAAGCCGCGGCTTCATCGCGCTCAAGTCGACGAACCCCGCGGAGCATGCGCTGATCCAGCCGAATTATCTGGAAGCGGAATACGACAGGAAGGTGATGCGCGACGGTGTGAAGATCGTGCGGAACATCATTTCGCAGCGGGCGATGGATGCCTATCGCGGGCCGGAATTCTGGCCGGGCGCGGGCAAACAGTCCGACGCGGAGATCGACGCCTGGATTCGCGAGACGGCGGAGACGATCTATCATCCGGTCGGCACGGCGAAGATGGGCACCGATCCGATGGCGGTGGTCGATGCGAAGTGCCGAGTGCATGGACTGCAGGGCCTGCGCGTGGTCGACGCTTCGGTGATGCCGACGCTTGTCGGCGGCAACACCAACGCGCCGACGATCATGATCGCGGAAAAGATCTCCGACCACATGCTCGGCAAGGCACCGCTGCCATCCGAGAATGTGACGATCGCGGAAGATCGGGTCGGGCACGCAGCCTGATCGTTCCGGCAATGCAAGATGGTTCATGGCCCGGCTTCGCCGGGCCATTTGCTTTCACAGGCCTGTATTTCGCAGGCCGGTTTTCCTGCTCGCCATGCTATATTGCAAATCAGTCGCAGCGTCTCGGGGGTGATGTGAGCGACATCTGGGGAAAATCGGCTGGGTGGGCGCCGCTACGGTGTTTTCGGAATTGAAGCGCAGAGAAGCGTCCGGTGAACCGATTCAGGTGGGGCTGATCGGGGCGGGCGCCATGGGCCTGGGGATTGCGCATCAGATCGGCCGCACGCCCGGCATGCGGTTGTCCTTCATTGCGGACAAGTCCGGCGACGCTGCTCGCGAAGCGGCGCATCTCTATGCCAAGCCGACACATGTTGCGACCGATGGCGTCGCGGCGCTGAACGATCCCGCCATTCCCTGCGACGTGCTTGTCGAGGCGACCAACTCCATCGTTGCTGCCTTCGGCTACTGCATGGCGGCAATCGAGAAGGGTGCGCATTGTGTGCTGATGAACGCCGAGATCGATGCCGTTCTCGGTTATCTCCTTCGCGACGCTGCCGCCAGGAAGGGCGTCGTGGTTACCAGCGACGCAGGCGACCAGCACGGCGTGCTGGCGCGGATGGCGGAAGAAGTCGAGATGTGGGGGTTCGACATCGTCCAGGCGGGGAACATGAAAGGGTTTCTCGACCGCTATCGGACGCTTGAAGGGTCGGTCGAGATTGCGTCGTCGCTCAGGCTCAGCCCCGAACAGTGTCTTGCCTATACCGATGGCTCGAAGCTCAATATCGAAATGTCGCTGATCGCCAACGAGCGGGGACTCACGCCGCGCGTGTCCGGCATGGAAGGGCCGAAGGCAGAGCGCGTCGAGCAGGTTCTCGATCTATTCGATTTCGACGGTTATGGCGGCAAGGCGCATGTCGACTACATTCTGGGTGCACGCCAGCATGGTGGCGGCGTCTATGTCGTGGCGCGCAGCGACGATCCGTTCCAGCGGCATTATCTCGACTACTACAAGATCATCAACCGGGCGCCCTATTGCGTTTTCTTCAGACCCTATCATCTTTGCCACTTCGAGACGCCGCGCGCGATTGCGATGAGTGCGCTCTACGGGAGGAGCGTGCTCGACCTGCGCGGAGGACGGATGGCCGATTGCTACGCCTATGCCAAACGGGCGCTTTCGCCGGGAGACCGTATCACGCACGCCATCGGCAGCGACGAGGTCTACGGGCTGATCATGTCGGTGGAGGAGGCGGATGCAGACAATCTGGTACCGCAAGGACTCCTCGATATTGAAGAGAGTGATGAGCGTCCGGTGGTGCGACGTGCTGTCGAGCGGGACCAGCCGCTCACCTGGGACGATATCGACATGCCGGACACGCGCCTTCTGGAACTCTGGCGGCAGCAGGAGAAGCTGCTTGCCGGGACTTGACCGCCATGTCCTTGTCCGACGCAGTTCATCTCAAACCCGACCACGGCATGATTGGTTCCGTGCAGCATTACTGGCACTTCATGTTCGGATACTTGCTGCCCGCCATGGACTACATTACGACCCGCGACGGGGCTGACGAGACGTACCTGATCGAATCCTGCGGTCCGGTAATGGACAAGCTGCTCGTTGAAGCTCTGCCCGCCCTTGGTGCCGATTTTCGCATTCTGGACAAGGCCGAGATCGCAACGGCGTTTGCGGGTTGCCAGCGCGTCGATCTCGATCACTGGGATCACTACACGCTTGATCCTGCCAAACGCGATGAGCTCCGTTCACGGATCGACCGCGTTGTTCCGATCCTGCGCGCCAGGATGCCGAACCGGTGTCCTTGCGGCGTGACCGAAACGTGCCGCAACCGGATACTCCTTCTCGATCGCAGCTCGATGCCTGATTTCTACAAGCCCGGCGGCGGCACGGACAGCCCTTCATACGGTAGCGCCAGGCGGGCCATCCGCAATCTCGCGGAAACGCGCCAACGCATGAGGGCTCGTGGCTATCCGGTCATCGTTTATGAGCCGGGCAGACACGAGCTGGGCTGCCAGATTGACGTGTTTTCGAACGCGCGTGGTGTTGTCGGAATAAGAGGCGCGGAATTCGCAAACATGCTGTGGGCGCCTGCGGGGATTCCGGTCTACATGCTTACCCCGGTCGGGCCGCGCCAGCCCCGGGCAAAGTATCAGGAATGCCTCAGCGGATGCTTGCGGCAGAATTTCGTCGAAGGGTTCTGCGGCTCCGAGGTCAAGGCGCAGGTGCTGGAACTCGATGAGTTCGAGAGCCATTTCAGGCATCTGCGATCGCCGTGGCGGCAGGTGTTGTGGAACCTGTATCGGCTTTCGAGGCTGGGTAAGGTCTAGCCCAGCTCTTCCCGTCCCGCCGGTGCATTCTTCACGAGGCGAAGATAGGAACGCTCGCTGCGAAGCGGCGGTTTGCGGCTCGCATGGCTGGTGATGCTGGCGACGGTCACCGGCGGTTTCTCCGCGAGGATGCGGCGCGCTACCGCTTCTGCGTCGCGTTCGGGCGAACGCATCCGCTCCGGGTCGAGGCGGCGCAGCCGGTCGATCCACTGGCGGGTCAGCATCCGGTCGCCGATCCAGGGAACCACGTCGACCGGAACGGTCGCACCCAGCACCCGGGTCATCGATCCGTCTTCATGCGCGAGTGGAAGCAGGATCATCTCGAAGGTCGCCTCGCGGCCGTCATTCGTCGCCGCCGTATATTCGACGACGGAGATCGTCGCGTTGTTGGCCACGTCGTCCAGCGCCTGCTTCAGATTTTCCACACAGTCGTCCGACCACAGGGAAAGCATGTTGTGGCCGCGAAATTCCATTCCATAGGTGCTGCAAAGGCCGGTTCCGGCGAGGCGGAAGCGATAGGTGTCGCGGTCCTTGCGCTCCAAGATAAACACGTAAGGAAGGACGCGGCGGATGTCGCCCGGTTCGATTTCAGCGCGGCGCGGCGCGGGACGGCCAGCGCGGATTGCGTTCCAGTAGTCGAAAAGAACCTGATTGTTCTTGTGCTTCATAGCCCTCAACCCCTGCCGTGCCTTCGCCCGGCGGGGGAGCCCCCTTTGCCCAGGCGGAAATCCTAACTCATTCACTTCGAAACGTCCCGTTTCGGGTCGCTTCATCTGTCTCCTGGCCCGTTGCCGGCGCCCGTACCGCTTCGGTACGAGGTTTTGTGCCGGCGGGCCGGGACAGGCGAGCAGGAGCAGAAAGCGTGCCAGACGTTAACGGCGGTCTGGCGACAGGGGGCGCGGCGAGCTGCTGGCCGCGAATTTTCATTTATGTTCAATGGCTTGGTTTCTGCAACGGCATGGGTGGCGGCTGCGAATGCGTTAACGCGGGACGTCCTGCTGCCCCGTTTCGGAGCGCGATGGCGCGTCGTTAACCATTCTCCGTCGCGTAGCGGGTCAGCCTGGCGCTTCGGCATGGCTTCTGCATCGCGTGGGGCGGAAGCCAAGAGGGTTTCCAAACGACGCAGGCCAACGGGCCCAAATGGGGCCGGGAGTGTCAGGATGAAGCAGATGAAATTTTCGATGTCCGGCGGGATGCCGGTTCTGAGTGTGCTGGCGTTCGGCGCCGCACTTTTCCTCTATGCCTTCGCCGGGGCGACCCCCGCGGCGGCCGGTTCTTCCGGCGGATGCGGCGGCGGATGCACGCCTCCACCTCCCCCTCCGACGCATGACTGCGGCTGCGACCATGACGGCGGCGGGAAGAACTACAACAAGAACTACAATTACAACAAGAACATCAACTACAACGAAAACAACAACACCAATAACAACACGAACAACAACTACAACGAGAACAACGTCAACGTTCATGTGAACGTCAATGCCAACGCCAATGCGAGCGCCACGGCGACCGCTTCGGCCATCGCCAACGCGAATGCGGCGGCGGACAGTGCCTCGTCCGCGCTCGATCGCACCAGTTCCGTCGCCATCGGCAATGGCAGCGGCGGCGGCTTCGGTGGTGGCGGTTCGAGCTACTACGTCTCCGCGCCGCAGGCGGCGCCGATGGGTGCGCTCAACGTCATCGTGCGCACGGCCAAGGTCGTGAAGCCAGTGAAGGCGATCTGCGTCAGCGCGAAGGGCCTCGAAGAAGCGGCGCGGCTCAGCTCGAACGTCACGGAAGTCGAGCCGACCGACGATGTCGAACTCTTCCATTGCGTCGCCGGCGACATGCTTGTCGCCACGATCGGCCGCATGGCGGGCAAGGGCGACGAAGCGGCGCCCGACTATGTCGGCGGCTACGTCATCGAGTGCCGTCCCGGCGAGGCGCTGCGTCACGGCTCGAACGGCTTGCTTGCCTGCGTGCCGCAGAAGAACAAGTACGGCTACAGCGAGATTCCGGCCTCGACGCGCAAGGCCTATGCGGAAGTCTTCATCCGCAAGAACGAGCGCGGCGAGGAAATGGCCGCCACGAGCGGAGCGTTCTTCTCGGGAGGCGTCGGCTACTAGGGCGAGGGGTGCGGGGCACGACCGCTTCATCCCGTGTCCCGCAAAGCGCCGGAAGAGGCGGGGAGAGCTTTCGCTCTCCCCGTTTTTCTTTTGTCAGGCGAGCGATCTGTTGAAACAGGCCGCGACACGCGGTGCGGAGAGCTGGCCCCCGCCGCCCGGCGTGAGCTCCACGGTGGCGCCACCGAGCTTGATGACGAGCGGGGCGCGAGCGGTCACGGCACGGCCCCTTCCATCGCGGGCGGGACGGCGTACGGTCCGAGCGCCGTCTCGGACAGGCCGAGCCTGATGTTCATCGCCTGGACCGCCTGCCCCGAGGCGCCCTTCACCAGATTGTCGATCACCGAGACGATGATCGTGCGCCCCGGCCGCCGGTCGGGCGTCACGCCGATGCGGCAAAGGTTCGAGCCCTTGACATGCCAGGTGCCGGGCGCCTCGCCCAGCGGCATGATCTCGACGAACGGCTCGGCGATGTGGCCCGACAGACGCGGCGAGCGACCGGTGCGAGTCATCGTGTGCCAGTGGTCACGGACTCGGCCGGTGTTGAGGATCAGCGGGAAGGCGGGATCTGCTGCCACGAGCGGATCCGCCGGCGGCGTCGGCACGAACCGGGCGCGCCTGTCGTCCGTGTAGAAGCGGCCGTCGCCGCAGAGCCGGTCACCACTGGTGCCGGAGCGGGGCGCGGGCCACCGCACTGGGGCGAGATCCTGGTAGCCGGCGTCGCCGAGGCCGGCGAGGCCGCCGATATCGAATGCTCGGCGTCCGTCGTTCTCGAAGGCGGAGAGGGCTGCGTGCTCGGCGAAGATCTCGGCCGGGCTCCCGAAGGTAAAGGCAGCGGCGAACCCCATCCGGCGCGCGACCTCGGTGACGATCCACCAGTCCGGCCGGGCGGCGCCGGGAATGGCGCCAAGCAGGTCGTCGGGACTCTCCACCACCGACAGGTCCACGTCGGCCCGGGCCTTCAGGTGATCGGTGATCAACTGGCGGGCGAGGGGGATGCGCGCCCAGTAGACGATCCGCATTTTGGTTCTCCTCAACTCCTGGGGCCACTTCGCGATCGGTGAAAGCATCTGATCGGCGGTAGAGGACCCCGAATTCAATATGTCGGGCACTTCCGCGTCGTCGAGATCAGAACGACCCGAACGCGAAATGCTTTGCCGAGGCTGGCGGATGCCCTATTCGGCCGTCCAGCCACCATCGACGACGAGCGACGTGCCGGTGACCAGGGCGGACGCGTCGCTGGCCAGATAGACGACGTAGCCCTGCTCGCCCACCCGGAGCACGCCGGTCAGGGTCTCGGGCACCGCGCCATCGCTCGGCTCGAACGAGAGGCGCCAACCGTCGTCGGTGGACTCTGTGGTCTGGCTTCGGAGCGTGACCACTTCGACGCCGAACGCCGGAATGAAGTCCGGCGCTTCTTCGCAGTCCTCGCACGCGACCTCGAGGACGAAGCCTTCTTCGTCGTTGCGCAGGCCCTCAGGATCTCCGAATTGCGCCGCGCCTTCGAACTCCGCGTCCTGCCCTTC
>OOGU01000236.1_pt1 | contig 12968 bp, 12 predicted proteins | sample 1670261 | NCBI WGS metagenome assembly OOGU01 (sample SAMEA98137168, study PRJEB22522) | marine metagenome | biome: marine biome; feature: marine water body; material: sea ice | place: Arctic Ocean | collected 04-Sep-2015 | depth 1.3 m
CCCGCAGCCTGGGCGGAACAGTGGGGGTTGCCCGGACCATGCTCAAGACATGAATTCACAAGGATCGATTGTTATGCGTATTTGGACTCTGTGCGTCGTCGCGATGGCCGCAGGCGCGTCACCGGCGCTGGCTGCGGGTGTTGAAAGCCGACTGGACCAGATTGAGCTGCCGCCCGGGTTCTCGATCGCGCTGTACGCCGACGACGTGCCGAATGCGCGTTCGCTCACACGTAGCCACGGCGGCGTGATCTACGTCGGTACGCGACGTGAAGACGTGGTCTACGCCCTGCAAGACACGGATGGTGACGGCCGCGCCGACCGCCAGACGATCGTCGCCAAGGGCCTGGACATGCCCAACGGTGTGGTTTGGTACCAGGGCGATCTCTACATCGCCGAGAACGAGCGTATCAGTCGCTTGCGGAACATCGACCAGCGACTGCAGAACCCGCCCAAGCCCGAGGTGATTTACGCCGAGTTGCCCGGCGAAGCCCATCACGGCTGGCGCTTCATGGACGTGGGGCCAGATGGCTGGCTCTATGTCGCGATTGGTGCGCCCTGCAATGTCTGCGACGAGAGCGATCCGTTCTCCAGCATCGCAAGGCTCAAGCCCGATGGCAGTGGCTTCGAGGTCTATGCGCGCGGGGTGCGCAATTCGGTGGGATTCACCTGGCATCCGGAGACCGACGATCTGTGGTTCACCGACAACGGGCGGGATTGGCTGGGCGATGACCTGCCGCCGGGTGAGCTGAACCGGGCAACCGAGGCCGGTCAGCATTTCGGTTTCCCTTTCTGCCACGGCGGCGAGGTGCCTGACCCGGAGTTCGGCAAGAACCGCGACTGCGCTGACTATGTGGCTCCGGTTCAGAAGCTTGGGCCGCATGTCGCCCCGCTGGGCATGATTTTTTACACCGGCACGATGTTTCCAGCCGAATACCGGGGGCAGGTGCTCATCGCCGAACATGGCTCCTGGAATCGCAGCAACAAGATCGGCTACCGGCTGACGCAGGTGACCCTGGATGGCTCCTCTGCGACCCATTACGCTCCGTATGCATCTGGTTGGTTGCAGGGCCAGAAGGCCTGGGGCCGTCCGGTGGACTTGCTACAGCTCCCCGATGGCAGTTTGCTGGTCTCGGATGACCACGCTGGCGTGATCTATCGGATCACCTATCACGCTTCATCCTCGTAATCAGGCATTCAGGCGATGCCGGTTCTGGCCGAATCGCTTAGGATGCTCGAATCGCACTAGAGAACGCTCTTCATGGCCAAATCCCCGAATCTTCTGCGCCGATTCTTCGGCGCCATCTGGACCCTTTTCTCCGTCATCTACAAGCTGGTCGTGATCCTGAGCGTGTTGATCGTGGTCGGGTTGATCTACATGGGCATGAAAGGCGGCGCGCCGGTCACCGTGCAGGACAACGTGGCCTTGGTGTGGCATCCGGCAGGCATGGTCGTCGAGCAGAATGATCGCGACCCCACCGAACAGTTTTTCAGCGAACTGGCCGGCGATGGGCCGATGCAGACGGAACTGCGTGATCTGACCGACGCGCTGGAGTACGCGCGAGACGACAGCCGCATCCGCATGGCGGTGTTGTGGTTGGATGCGCTGGCCTATGCCGGTCCTGCCCAGCTCGAAGAACTTCGGGTGGCGATCAACCGTTTCAAGGAAAGCGGCAAACGCGTTGTCGCCTATGCGCCGGCCTACACCCAGCGGGCCTACTATCTGGCGTCGCAGGCCGACGAAGTACTGATGGACCCCATGGGCATGGTCTTCCTGGAAGGCTACGCGGTCTACAGCAACTATTACCCCGGACTGCTCGACAAGCTCGGCATCAACATGCACGTGTTTCAGGCCGGTGAGTACAAGTCGGCGGTGGAGCCGTTTCAGCGCAGTGACATGTCCGATGCCGCTCGCGAGGCCAATCGGGCCTGGCTGGATACGCTTTGGGGCAAGTACGTCGGTGACGTTGCCGCGGGCCGCGGCATCTCCACCGAGGCGGTCAACAATTATGTCGAGCAGTTTGTCGATCGGCTGGACGAAGCCGAGGGCGACCCGGCGCAGGTCGCGCTGGCATCCGAACTGATCGATGAGTTGATGCCATTGCAGGCGGTGCGTGAGCGTATCGGCAGCACCGTGGGCATGGCCGACGAGCATGAAAGCTTCCGGCAGATCGACTTCCGTCGCTACCTGAAGGCTGTTCGCAAGAACCCGAGCAGCTCGCAGCAGGTGGCGGTCGTGACCGTGCAGGGCTCCATCGTTCCGGGCGAGAGCTCGGAGGGCACCGCCGGCGGAGACACGGTTTCCGATTTGTTGCTGGATGCCCGCGATGACGACAACGTGGCCGCCGTGGTGTTGCGTGTGGATTCACCTGGCGGCGGCATTTACCCATCGGAACAGATTCGCCGCGCCGTGCTGCAAGTGCAGGAGGCCGGCAAGCCGGTTGTGGTTTCGATGTCCACGCTGGCCGCCTCCGGCGGGTACTGGATCTCTGCGCCCGCTGACCGCATCTTCGCCCATGACACGACGATCACCGGCTCCATCGGGGTATTCGGCATCTTTCCGACTTTCGAGAACACGCTGGAGAAAATCGGCGTAACCACCGATGGCGTGGGCACCACACCGCTGGCCGGCGCGGTGCGGGCGGATCGGCCGCTGAGCGAGACGGTGCATCGGTTAATCGAACTGATCATCTCCAAGGATTATCAGCAGTTCGTCGGTTATGTGGCGGACGGGCGGGACATGGAGCGCGAGCGCGTGCACGAAATTGCGCAGGGCCGTGTATGGAGCGGGTTGGATGCTGCGCAGCTGGGTCTGGTCGACGAGATTGGCGGATTCGAACAGGCCGTGACGGCGGCGGCGCAGGCAGCCGGGCTGGATGCGGAGAACCCTGCCGTGCGCTACCTCAGCCCACCGCGTGAGTTCAGCTTTGCCTTCCTCGCGCCGTTCACGCAGTCGCTCAGTCAGTTCGACTTGGCCCGTGCGGTGCTCGGGTACTTCGGCGGGGGAGCGGCACACGTCAATCGCGCCAATGGCGATTTGCAGTGGCTGGAACAGATTTCCTCCGGCCAGGCGCAGGGCATGGCCTCGCATTGCCTTTGCGTCATGGCGGCCGACGCACCGTTTGCGCGCCAACAGGCCCGGGCGGGGGACGCGCTCTGATCCCGGTCGCCGCGGCCGGCTGAATCACGCGCGATGCCGACCATTTCCATCGATGGGTGTCGCTGTCACTACACCGAGGCCGGTAGTGGCCCTGCGTTGTTGCTGATTCACGGCCTGGGTGCGAGCCAGGCGGACTGGTTCACTCAGGTGCCGGCGCTATCGGCGCAGTTTCGCTGCATCGCGCCCGATCTGGTCGGCCACGGCGGCAGCGACCCCAATGGGGAGTACGGCATTTTTGCCCAGGCGCGGCGTCTGCTACGGCTGCTCGACGTGCTGGGTGTGGACCAATGCAATGTGCTGGGGCACAGCATGGGTGGCGCGGTGGCGCAGAGCATGGCGCTGCTGGCGCCGGAACGCGTCCGCGCACTGGTCATCTGCAACAGCACAGCGGGATTCCGGCCCGTGACGCCGAAGAAAATGCTTGAGGCGGTCGCCCGCATCGGGTTGGTTGGCGTCCTCGGTGTCAAACCGCTGGCATCGCTGATCGCATTCCGGCTGTTCCCGCATGACGACCAGCAGGATCTCCGCAAGACCATGCGTGACCATTTTGCCCAAGGCTCTCGGCCGGTCTACCTCCGCAGCCTGATGGCGCTGGGGCGATGGTCGATCTGGGGCCGACTACCGCGTATTCAGGCGCGAACCCTCATCGTCGCTGCCGAGCACGATTACTTTCCCTTGCACGAGACGCAGCGCATGGTCGCCGGCATTCCCGGCGCGCGACTGAAGGTTTTTGACGGCAGCCGGCATGGCACCCCAATGGATCGTGCCGACGCGTTCAATGCCCTGGTTATCGACTTTCTGACCGCCGACGCGTAAGGGCGCACAGCCGGATCACATCACCGGTGTGTGCCCAGCGCTGCGTGATATTGAGAACTGCCGGGGCGCCGACGCGACGCGCGGCGGACCCGGTCAAGTCGTTGCGCTAGCGCTGCTGTCAGGCTTGAAGAACGCGGCGAGGACGAGGCCCGCAATCGTCCAGTTGACGACGTTGTACAGCACTCCCACCAAAGCCCAACCGGTCTGGATCGGCCACCAGACGGTGCTGCCGAGATCGTAGGCGAAGCTGGCCGTCACGCCGAGCAGCAGCACGAATCCCACCCGGCTGGCGTAGCCGCCCAGCGACGGCAGAGCCAGCGACAGCAGCCAGCCCGACAGCAGGGCAACGCCCACCAGGTGGATGTAGCCCTTGATGAACACCTTGGGGTCCATGGCAGGGCTGCCTTCGCGTTCGATGTGGATCATGGCGACAGGGCCGGCTTCGTGCAGGCGCTCCATGGCCGCGTGGTCCTCCGACATGCCGGGCACGAAATATGTGCCGGTTTCCGGAATATAGCTGTTGAGCGCCTGGCCCAGCGCGGCGTCGTCCGACGAGGTTTTCATCACACTCATCGGTATCGGACTCATCCAGAACACCGCACCCCAGACAAACATCGCCGCGGCGGCCAGCAGGCTGCCCAGAACATATCGTTTCATCGGTCTTCCCCCTTTATGGACTCGCGAAGCCCGGCGTCGAGGCCATGGCCCCTGACGCAGATCATAACCACGGTATTCGACCGCTGCTAACCATCGGTCGCATCCGCGATCGCGGCTTCCAGATGGTTTTGCATGCCCAGTGCATGATTGGTGAAAATCCAGTTTGCCCCACGGCTGATTTCCCGAAACAGGCTGTTGCGCGAGCGGGGAAAGCCCACGGCCAGCTCCTGCTTCTCATTGAGATGCCGGGCGGCTCGTGTAGCGCCCAGCAGCGCATAGTGCGAGCCGATGGCCGCTTGTCCGCGGGCCAGCACATGGTCGCTGATTTCCCGCAGGTTGAAGCGGGCGATGCTGATCTTGGCGGCTTCCGGAACGGCGTCAAATCGATCGAGCACGGGTGGGTCCAGGCTCATCAAGTGGTAGTCCCGGCCTGGGCGCAAGCCGTCGAACACGTCCATTAACCGCTGCGCATAGCGCGGTGAGTCGGCGTAGTGCTCGTCCTTGATTTCCACCATGAGATGGAAGTGCGTTCGGTATCGCTCGACGAACTGCTGCGCGTGTGGAATGTCCGGAGCGAGCTGTTGCAATTGCCCGCTCGACAGTTCGGCCAGCCGTTCCGGGCGGCCATGCTGGCGTCGCAGGTCGGCATCGTGGTAGACCACAGGTACGCCGTCGGCGGTGTAGCGGATGTCGAATTCCAGACCCCAGACATTGGAGCCGACCAAGGGGTCGAAGGCGGCGTACGTGTTTTCTCGGACCTGTTGGCCAGGGCGCTCACCCCGGTGGGAAATGATGCGGGCCTGCTGCAGCCTGTGCAGGGATGGACGTGATCGCGGAAGCGTGGCGATCAGTCCGTCGACCAGCGAGATCAACATGTCGTCGATAGAGGCGGGCATGGGGCGGACTCGGTCGGGCGGACACGTACTATACGAAGTGTCGATTCGCAGCCGCAGGACGATTCGCTTGAACAAGCATCCACGCACCCGCCTGGCGCACCTCGGGCGCAACCCTAGCCGTGACGGCGGCCTGGTCAATACACCGGTCGGGCGGACCTCCACCGTTGTCTTTCCGTCACTAGCGGAGCTGCGCGCGGCCACGGCGCGTCCGCTCGATGGGGTGTTCTACGGACGCTTCGGCACGCATAACCGGCACGATCTGGAAGCGGCCGTGGCCGATCTGGACGGCGCTGAGGGAGCGGTGGCGGTGCCGTCGGGGCTCGCGGCTTGCGTGCTGGCAATCCTGTCGCAGGTGTCGGCTGGTGACGAAGTGCTGATCACCGACAACGTTTACTGGCCGACGCGCAAAACCTGCGATGACTGGCTAAGCCGCATGGGCGTCACCACGCGATACTTCGACCCGGCCGTGGGTGCGGCGGTCTCGGATCTGATCGGCGAGCGCACCCGTCTGGTGTATCTGGAGTCGCCCGGCTCGGTCACCTTCGAGCTCTGTGACGTGCCCGCGATTTGCAGGGCGGCTCATGCTGCGGGCTGTGTCACCGCGCTGGACAACACCTGGGCCACCCCGCTGGGCTTTGATGCGCGTGCCCATGGTGTCGATCTGGTCGTCCACGCCGCGACCAAGTATCTCGTCGGGCATTCCGACGCCATGCTGGGGCTGGTCTCGGCCTCCGGCGAAGCACTGCAACGGCTGCGCGAGATCAGCATGGCCTTGGGACACAGCGTGTCACCGGACGATTGCGCACTGGCTTTGCGAGGGTTGCGGACTCTCGCCATCCGCCTGGACCAGCACACCGAATCGGCGCTGGCGATTTGCGATTGGCTGAACCGGCAGGAAGAGGTGCAGGAGATTCTCTTTCCGCCCTGGCCAGGCGATCGCCATCATGCGCTTTGGGCCCGTGATTTCGTCGGCGGCTGCGGCCTGCTGGCGATCCGGCTACCCGCGTTGAGCGAGCAGCAACTCGCCCGCTTCGTCGATGGTATGGAGCTGTTCGCGCTTGGTTACAGCTGGGGCGGTTTTGAGAGTCTGGTGCTGCCCACCGACCCGCGACCGCTGCGCTCGGCAACACCCTGGGAGCGCTCGGGCACGCTGATCCGGCTGCACATTGGCCTGGAGGCCGTCGATGATCTGGTGACCGACCTGCAGGCTGCGTTTGCGCGGCTGCGCGCAGAGCTCCCCTAGGACTTGCGCCAGAAGTCCGCGTTCTTGATTTCCAGCGCGTCAGGGTCGAACACTGGCTCCTTGCCGGCCTTCTTCTGGGTTTCGTAGTCTTTCAAGGCCTTCAGTGCCGGCCGCTGGATGATCAGAATCGCGACGATGTTCAGCCAGGCCATCAGCCCCACGCCAATATCACCCAGCGCCCAGGCCAGGCCAGCGCTGCGGACGGTGCCGTAGGTCACCGCCGCGAGGATGCCCAGGCGCAGCAGCAGAATCATCCACGGCCGTTGCACCCGGCGATTGATGTAGGCGATGTTGGTCTCGGCCATGTAGTAATAGGCGACGATGGTCGTGAACGCGAAGAACAGCAGCGCCACCGCGACGAAGCCTGCGCCCCAGCCGGGCAGAAAGGACTCCACGGCAGCCTGGGTGTAGCCCGGCCCGGCCTCGACGCCCGGTAGTGCCTCGACGATGGCGTTGCCTGCGCCATCCATGACGTTGTAGAGCCCGGTCGACAGGATCATGAACGCCGTGGCCGAGCAGACCAGCAGCGTGTCCACATAGACGGAAAACGCCTGCACGTAGCCTTGTTTGGCGGGGTGCGAAACCTCCGCCGCCGCCGCCGGGTGCGGCCCTGTGCCCTGACCGGCCTCGTTGGAGTAGATACCGCGCTTGACGCCCCATTCCACGGCCAGCCCCAGCACCGCACCGAATGCCGCCTCGGTGCCGAAGGCCGAACCCAGGATCAGGCCAACCACCTCGGGAAGCTTGCCGATGTTCAGGAACAGGATGACCAGCGCGACCAGCATGTAGGCCAGCGCCATGAACGGCACGACCAACTGGGTGAAATGGGCGATGCGGTGCACGCCGCCGAAAATGATCATGCCCAGCCCCACGACCAGCCCCGCAGCCGTGACGGTGGGGGCGATACCCCAGGCTTCGGTCATGCTGATCGCGATGCTGTTGGCCTGCACGCCGGGTAACAGAAAGCCGGTCGCGATCACCGTGGCCAGCGCGAAGATCCACGCGTACCAGCGCTGCCCCATGGCCTTTTCGATGTAGTAGGCCGGACCACCGCGGTACTGCCCCTTGTCGTCCTTTTCCTTATAGATCTGCGCCAGTGTGGATTCCACATAGGCGGTGGATGCGCCAAGAAAGGCCACGACCCACATCCAGAACACCGCGCCCGGCCCGCCGAAGGTGATGGCGGTGGCCACCCCTGCGATATTGCCGGTGCCGACGCGGCCGGACAGCGACATGGCCAGCGCCTGAAACGACGAGACGCCGGCCTTGGATTCCTTGCCGTCGAGCAGCAGACGCAGCATCTCGCCGAGCCCGCGGACCTGCATGAAACGGGTTCTTATTGAAAAATATAGTCCGGCGCCGAGACAAAGCGCGATGAGCGCACGGCTCCAGATCAGATCATTGAGCAGGCCGACGACGGCTTCCATGGAGAGTTCTCGTTGCGGTGGGCGGACGCCGGGACGGCACGCAAGAATCGCAGCAGGTTAGATACCGCCAAAACGCATGGATAGATCCACTGCGTTCACGTGCTTGGTCAGCCCGCCGATGGAAATGCGGTCAACGCCGGTGTCGGCCACATCCCGCACATTGCCTTGATCAATGCCCCCCGAGGCCTCGACCAATACCTTGTTGTGCGCGTGTCGGCTGTGCTGACCCACCATGTTCACCGCACGGGCGAGCAGGTGGGTCTCGAAATCGTCCAGCAACAGGATGTCCGGTGGCGCAGGGCACTTGAGCGCTTCCTCGACATCACCGATGGATTCGGCCTCGGCGATGACCGGCACCTTGGCGTAGGCCATTCGCGCCTGATGGATTGCCGCACCCAGGCCGCCAGCCGCGGCAACATGGTTTTCCTTCACCATTACCGCGTCGTAAAGGCCGAAGCGGTGATTCACGCCGCCGCCGCAGCGCACCGCGTACTTCTGCGCCGTGCGCAGGCCCGGCAGCGTCTTGCGCGTGTCCACGATTTGCGCCTTCGTGCCCTTGACGCGTTCCACGAAGCGGCGGGTTTGGGTCGCGGTGCCCGACAGCAACTGCATGAAGTTCAGCGCCGTGCGTTCCCCGGTGAGAATCGATCGGGCCGGGCCGGTCAGCCGCACGAGCTCCTGATCCGGACGAACATAGTCACCGTCCTTTGCCAGCCAGGTCAGATCCACGGCCGGGTCCAGCTCCGCATAAACGGCGGTAAACCAGGCGGCTCCGCATAGCACGGCCGATTCGCGGCTGATCACTGAAGCGGTCGCATGGGCCGATTCATCGACCAGCGCCGCGGTGCGGTCGCCATCACCGACATCCTCAGCCAGTGCCGCTTTGACGATGGGTTCGATGTCGGTCGCGGGCGGATGCGCGCGGTTAAAGTCGGTGGACGGTGGGTCCAGCGGGTTGTACATGATTGAAGAGCTTCCCCGAACAGGCGCGCTATTCTGTCGATGTGCGGCGATCGGCGCAATTCGCACGCAGATCGGTCACTTATCGCGCCAGACGCAGTCCGGCGAAGATATGCCGCATGTCGGCGGTGTAGAAGTTGCGGAAGCTGTCGCGCCGGATTTCCGGTTCGGTCCAGCGCGACCCGCCCTTCAGCACGTAGTGCCCGCCATCGCACCAGGGCAGGGTGTACCCAGGATAGGGAAAGGCGCGAAATCCGGGGTAGGGGTAAAGAGCGTTGGCGCACCACTCCCAGACCTTCCCTGCAGCGTCGAGCTGTCGTTCGCGGCGGGCGGTCAGCCACTCCAGTTCATGCGGCAGCCGCGCACGGCGCCAGCAGGCGAAGGCGCTGGCCTCGTGATGGCAGATGCCGTACACCGGCTCGTTGCTGCGCAGCGACTGCAGCCCTCCCTGCGGCAACACAGCGAACCACCCGTCAGGCCTCTTTCGCCAATGAAACGGCGCCGCCGTCCCCAGCTGTTGCCGCCAGACCCAGCCCGCCTGCCTCCAGAGCTCAGCGCGTTCGTATCCGCCGGCCAGCATGAAGGCCAGCCATTGACCGTTGCTGACCGGCATCCGGGCGATGTCGAAGCCGGGCAACTCGACACGATGGTGGCCCAGTTCGTTGTCGTATGGCGCGGGTGAGTTCGGCAGGTCGCCGACTTCGATGTGTCGGCCGGGCAGGTGTTGCCAGCATTCTGAGGGCGCCTCGGCCTGCAATGCGGTGTGGCTACCGAGATCGGTCGCCGCGGCGGCGGCTGCGACCTGCTGCACCATGCGCAAGATTTCCAGATGCTGCGCATAGTGCTGGGTGACGAAGCCAAGCAGATAACCACTGGAAATCATGCCGTGGTGGGACCAGCGACCCGCTGCCTGTATCCATGCGGCGTCGGCCTGCTCGCTCATCGCGTCACACCACTGACTGAGCGCCCGTAGATCTGGTAGCCGGCCACCGCGCTCCGCCTTGGGGCACTGTTCAGGCAGATAAAGCGCCTCCAGCGGCAGGAGGTCAGCCCCATCCTCCAGCAGGCGTGAGCGCAACCAGAGCGCTTCGACAAAATGCGTATGGCCAACATGCCAGGCGCTCGGGCTTAGCTGCGGATGCAGCTGCTCATGGATTGCATGAACCGGAGCAGCCTCTAGCACTCGCCGGCAGGCCATGCGGAGTGTTTGCAGGCGGGGGTGGGGGACGCTGGTCGGTACGCCACCCGACCGTATATGGGCCACGGCGCTCACCGTGATGCTGCGCGGCATTCGTGAGCTGCGCTCAATTCCGTAGCGGGCATGCGGTACCCAACAGAAGACCTGACATCCACACGCCGCACGGTCGACGACAAAGACCACGCCGGCGTGGATCGACCGCAGGTTGTGTGGCTCACCGAGTCCATCCTGGGTTTGTCCTGATCGTCTCGTTCCGGATGCCGCGCCGTGGCGGCAGCGTCAGTTCAACACAGATGCGGCCTTGATGAAAAACACTCATGTTGCCTCTCGAACGGCGGTTCCGGTGCTGCCGCAAGCCTTGATCGGCTCAGGCGGCCCATTCGATCGGCACCGTGCGCGGTGGTTGATCTGCCGCCAGTGTGGTGATGGTATGCGGCGCGACTTCGGCCCAGCCGGCGTCGTCATCGAATCGTTCCGACGCCAGCCACTGTGCGCCGGGTGACCCGGCGTGCGACCGGTTCAGGTAGAGGCTGGGGCAGGGGCGCTCCACGGCATGGCGACTGAAGACCAGCTGTTCGCCATCGGAGACGCAGACGTTCAGCAGTGCCGCCTGCCCGGCGGTGCACTGTGTGGCGATGCGCAGGGCCGCGGCTAGCGCTGTTGCCAAGTCGGGCGCGCCGTCCAGGCGGGCTTGCCGCAGCAGCGCGAACAGGTACTCCGAATCCGTCGTGCCGTTGAGCTGAGACTGCACGACATCCGACAGGTTGGAGAGGATGCGGCCGCGTCCTCCCTGGGCAAGTCCGGAGAGATAGCCGTTGTGCGTCATGGCCACACGATCAACCGCAAACGGCTGCGTGTTGATCGCGTGCACTGGCTGGCCGGGGGTGGCGCTGCGCACGTTGCCCAACCAACTTGTACTGGTGAGCGCATCGGCCAGAGCCGGCAGGTTGACGTCATTCCAGATCGCCATGGGCTGCGCATAGGCGCCCATGCGGCCGTCGCGCTGCCGCCAGGCAACGCCGTAGCCGTCCGCGTTCAGGCGGGCTTCGGTGAGTTCCTTCGGGTCCCAGGATTGCTGATAAAGACTATGCGGGAAATCCAGCAGGAAACTCCGCAGGGGTATTTCGGGTCCGAGATAAGCAGCGAGTCGGCACATGTTCACTCGTGGATTGCAGTTGTCTCGATGTTAACCTCTGACCCTGATTCTGGACGGTTCAACCATGGACGGAATTGAACTCACGCCTCGGCTGCAGATCGCCACGATCGCCTCGCGCCGACGGATCAATACCCTGGCCGATGATGCCCGCGCGGGCTTGTTGTCCACGCCGCGCACACTGCCCGCGAAGTACTTCTACGACGAGCGAGGTGCGCAGCTATTCGAGGACATCTGCGCGACTGAGGACTACTACCCCAGCCGTGCCGAAGCGTCCCTGCTGCGTGAGCACGGCGAGGCGCTGGTCAAGGCGATGGACGCCGCTCACTGGGTAGAGCTGGGCAGCGGTAGCTCGCGCAAGACGCGCCACCTGCTACGCCATGCCCAGGCCGGCACCACATACTGGCCTTTCGATGTTTCGGAGCAAATGTTGCGTGACGCGGCGGCTGAACTGGTCACCGACATGCCGGACCTGATCGTGCATGGCCTGGTAGGCGACTACCACGCCGGTCTGGAGCTGCCGTTGCCGGATCAGGGGCGTCGCGCCGTGCTGTTCCTCGGCGGCACGCTGGGCAACTTCAAGCCGGAGCAGGCGCAAAGCTTTCTACGCGACATTCGCGGCATGTTGCGGCCCGGCGATGTGCTGCTGCTCGGTGCGGACCGGGTCAAGGATAGCGCGGTGCTGGAACGTGCCTATGACGACCGCGATGGTGTCACCGCTCAGTTCAACCTGAATGTCCTCACCGTGCTCAACCGTCGCCTGGCGGCAGACTTCGATCCCCGGCAGTTCCGGCACCGGGCGATCTACAACCGACAGGCGCAGCGGATCGAAATGTACCTCGAAGCCCGGCAGGCGCAACAGGTCCGCATCGGTGCGCTCGATATCGAGCTCACGCTGGCGGCCGGCGAGCGAATTCGCACTGAACTCAGCCACAAGTACACGCCACAGACCCTGGAGCAGTTGCTCGCTCCAGCAGGTTTTTTGGTGGAGGAGTTGCTGACCACAGCCGCTCCTAACACCTATTCGCTGGTGTTGGCGCGAGCCTGCGAATAGCGCTGAAGGCCGGCGGCCTCGCTGTGACCCAGCGTCAGGCCGCCTAGTCGGTCGCCGCGTTCTCTGGCGAACGCGGCTTCCAAGGATTCAATCGCCGTTGATGATGCGGTTCAGGGTTTCACTGGGCCGCATCACGGCAGCGAGCTTGGCGTGGTCGGGTTTGTAGTAACCGCCGATGTCCACTTCCTTGCCTTGCACCTCGGTCAGTTCTTTGAGGATGGCATCGGCGTTGTCCGCCAGGGCTTTGGCCAGCGGAGAGAAGTGGGCCTTGAGTTCGGCATCGGTGTCCTGTGCGGCCCTGGCCTCGCCACCGTACATCGCCAGATAACACTGCCTCGCGCGATTGTCCAGCTAGCAATTTCATCGTGTTGGGCCCTTGCCGTCGTCCATCTCCTTCCAGGTAGCTT
>OOGU01000241.1_pt1 | contig 12781 bp, 9 predicted proteins | sample 1670261 | NCBI WGS metagenome assembly OOGU01 (sample SAMEA98137168, study PRJEB22522) | marine metagenome | biome: marine biome; feature: marine water body; material: sea ice | place: Arctic Ocean | collected 04-Sep-2015 | depth 1.3 m
TTATCTGGCTGCAAGACACTGTATGGTGGGTAGTTTGACTGGGGCGGTCGCCTCCTAAAGAGTAACGGAGGCGTGCGAAGGTAGGCTCAGAACGGTCAGAAATCGTTCGTAGAGTGCAATGGCATAAGCCTGCCTGACTGCGAGACTGACAAGTCGAGCAGAGACGAAAGTCGGTCATAGTGATCCGGTGGTTCTGAGTGGAAGGGCCATCGCTCAACGGATAAAAGGTACGCCGGGGATAACAGGCTGATACCGCCCAAGAGTTCATATCGACGGCGGTGTTTGGCACCTCGATGTCGGCTCATCACATCCTGGGGCTGGAGCAGGTCCCAAGGGTATGGCTGTTCGCCATTTAAAGTGGTACGCGAGCTGGGTTTAGAACGTCGTGAGACAGTTCGGTCCCTATCTGCTGTGGGCGTTTGGAGATTTGAGGGAAGCTGATTCTAGTACGAGAGGACCGAATTGGACGAACCTCTGGTGTTCCGGTTGTCACGCCAGTGGCATTGCCGGGTAGCTATGTTCGGAAAGGATAACCGCTGAAAGCATATAAGCGGGAAGCCTCTCCCAAGATTAAATCTCCCAGAGACTTTATGTCTCCTAAAGAGTCGTCATAGACTATGACGTTGATAGGCAAGATGTGTAAGCGCTGCGAGGCGTTGAGCTAACTTGTACTAATAACTCGTGAGGCTTGATCATGTAACCTTAAGTAGGGTTATAGATTTGAGTAACATTGTAGTGAGAATTAAAAATTATAAATTACATACCAGTTTGCCTGATGACAATAGCAACTTGGAACCACCTGATCCCATCTCGAACTCAGAAGTGAAACGGGTTAACGCCAATGGTAGTGCAGGGTCTCCCTGTGTGAGAGTAGGAAATCGTCAGGCTTTTTCTTTAAGGCTTTCAGTTTAACTGGAAGCCTTTTTTTTTATCTAAAGTATAATGTTTATATGAATTTAGTCGATATGAGTTAAACTCTCATATATAGAGGCTTTAACCGCATTTAAGGAAGGTTTGGAGTTTTTATAGAATGTAAAATAACCACCTTGACATGGTAGGGGTCGGTGGTTCGAATCTTGTACCCAGATAATTGAAAACTTTGAAATCGGCGAATAATACTTAACGCAAGGCTATGAAATGCTTTTAAGTAGTTATACAGTGTTTCGCCCACTTATACGTGCCAGCAGCAACGAAAAACTCCAAAGACCTGTTTTTATAAACGGCGTTGCAAACCACAGTAAACTACGAATAAGAAACAAAGCAGGCAACAGCAATAAGATCCAACCTAAAAACTGCACCACAAATGCAGGTAAGTCAATTATGTCTGCGACCTCAGCCAAAAAGTCGTTAATTAAACTAGGATGTGTAAAAACGAGATAAGCCCCGCCTAACAATAGCGGCCATTTAGCATAGCGAGCACCACTGAACACCAAACGCCCCCCACTAATCACTCTAGCGGTTAGTGCTGCAGAGCGAGCACCACGGCTTGCAGTTTGGGTAGTCACCGCAACATTGCGGCCAACGCGTAATACCTTTGCCGCACTAGCGAACACCAACACGTCTAAACTTGCCCAGCCTATATCACTAGCTTCAATTTGTTCGTCCATTTTATAGCGTGTTTCTAGTTGGCGAATACCGCTGCTAAAAAACTGAGTAAGCCCTTCCATAACGCGTTCAGTCACAATCCATTCAACCTGACCTCCAGGATTTACGACAAACTGGCCAATAAAATCGTGACCCTCTGCATGGATATATTGAATAGCATGCCATCCGCGGTCTTTTGGTGTGAGTGACTCCGCTAATTCAGGTGCTGGTTCGCTGGCTGGGGGATCGTTTTCACTATTAACAAACCACGATTTAATTGACTCATATTGTTTACCCGCCTTGCTCATCCATACAATTGAAACTATAGGATTAGAGACGAAATAATGAATGGCGGGTAAAACTGATTCACCATATTCCCGAAGAATTTTTTGAAATTCAGAACTTGATCCGTAAATTGGGAGTAACTCACGCGCCATAGCTGGGTAGCGCAACATAGCGGTTTTGAATTTTAGCACTAACAAGGGATCATGAGCTACATCGGCTAAAGTTGCTTGTAACTCAATAGATTCATTTTCGATACCCGGGAACTCACTTAACCTTTCGATTGCGTGGATGCCGATGAGCTTTTGTTCGAGGGGAACTACATTGCTGGTAAGGCTTATGATGATAGCGAGAAGCGCTGCTAGTGCAAATATTATAAATCGTGATTTCATTATTTGCTCCTTAAGCGACAAAAGACAATATCAATAGTCGAACCTGTTTTACCGTAGCGTTCATTCAATCCTTTTTTGTAATGACCAACTCTATATTTTTGCTTTCAACTGCGTACCACTTTTACATAAATGTTACCAACGACTGGAGGCACGCCATCATCAGGGACTTCTTTATAACGAATAAAGTGTCGGAAAAATAAAGCGTCATGTTTATAAAATATAAAATATATATTGCCTCATATTTTCCATATTGACCTCACTTTTATTTCATTTACTTGTTCTTCTAAGAACGACAACGAATCTAAATACAGAGTCTTAACCGCTTGTTTAAACTCATAGTCCATTTGATAACTGCCACCCAATAGTTTCTATTGGTACGCCTGATGTTGTTACATATGGCGTGCTGTATTGGGCAACGGATGAACCTAAATTCGTGACAGGTAATGAGTTAGTGATTGATGGTGGCTATACCTGTCAGTAAAAATTTTAGCCAGAATGCAGGTTATTAATCATTCTAAATAAAGCAAATATTAGTTATTTACGTGACTACTTAAGTCAACAACCCGACAATTAATTGTATTGTCAGAATTTCTCAAGGTACAAGATTCACAAAGCCCATTTATTACTAATACGGTGAGCTCCTTTTTTAGTTAGGTTTGTTTTGAGCCCCCCCCCTACTTCTGTCAAATTATTAATGTGGAAATGGTCAAACCTTAATTTATTTTCTAGACGCAAATAGCAAAAATAAGGTCCCAAGGATCCCAGCGATAATTGAACCAAATAAAATACCTAATTTGGCTTGTTCAATTAATTCAGGTTGTCCCTCGAATGCTAATGCGGAGATAAATAGTGACATGGTAAACCCAATACCAGCCAAGAAACCAATACCCACGATGTGATAAAAATCTACGCCCTTGGGTAGCCTGGCTATGCCTATTTTTAAAGATAACCAAGCAAAAATACTGATACCTATGCCTTTACCCAATACAAGACCAAATAAAACGGCCAATGTGACCACAGCATCTTTAAACTCAGGGATATCGGTGGGTATCAACATACCCGCGTTTAAAAAAGCAAATAACGGTAATATGACAAGACAGACGGGTTTATCAAGCGAGTTACCCCAGCGTATTATCGGTGTAGTGGTTTTTTTAGCAATATCTTCGGCTTCAACCGCTAGTGCGTGTTGCTCCCCACTTTCAAGAATAGTGGAGTTTGGTTGGTTGACCTCTTCAAAATTATCAACCACGTTTTTCATTTTACGTTGAAACCAAACCTTGTTGGCATAAGGACGTGTGGGCACCATCAAGGCCGCCAAAATTCCTGCCGTCGTGGCATGAATTCCAGATTGAAGAATAAACCACCATAATAGAACGCCCCCGATAAAATAAAATGAAGCCTTTCTTATGCCTAGCAAGTTCATCAATAACATTGCGATTAATGTCAATCCAGCCCATAAAAGCGAACTGATCACAATTTCCTCTGTGTAAAAAAGGCCGATAACCGCAACAGCACCCATGTCATCAACAATAGCTAAGCCTGTTAGTATAATAGCGGCGGCTCGAGGAGCTCTAGTGCCTAGTAATGTTAAAATACCGATAGCAAAAGCTGTGTCCGTTGCCATAGGTATACCCCAGCCCTGATAAGCGTCTATTCCACCTATACCGATAATTAGCAGATATATTAATGCAGGTAGCACCATGCCCCCTATCGCCATAGCAATCACTAAGGCGGCGTCTTTGAGATCGCTCAGTGCCCCTACTAAACATTCATACTTAATTTCTAAGCCCAAGATAAAGAAAAATAACACCATCAACCCATCATTGATCCAATAGTGTATTGAGTGACTGATTTCCCAGTCCCCGATTGAAACTGCGAGTACCAGTTTACTTAGGCTTTCATATTGGTGTTGCCAGCCAACGTTAACCATAAGAATAGCCAGTAAAGCAGCAATAAATAACGCTATTCCGGCCATAGCTTGGCTGTTAATAAAGGCTTCTAAGGGTGATGATAGCTTAAGAAAGCTGCGTTCAAGTGGAGCATGCCTTCGATTTGCTTCTCTTATTTTGTGTTTCATAACCTTTCCTTGCAAATTTTTACTGCGTGCTGATAAAAGAGCATGACTAACACCTATAATTATATTTGGCATTCGACATAAAATTGTATAAAAAATAATAATTAGTGTTCTATTCTTTATTTTTGGACGTAATAATAACACAACACGTTACAGTCAAGTTTAATGTCTTTATGATTAGAAAATTTTATCGTGGCTTGAAATGCATTCAACATATCGGTGCGCTATAATAATTCGTACACTAATTAAATTTGAGGTTTTTCTAAAGTGAGCTTGTTAGCCATTTGCCGTTAAGTTAAGGGAAGGGAAGACAATATTTTATGGATGATTTTTTAAATGCTTTTTATGAATATGACTAATGCATAGATCCATAAATGATTTTGAAAGAAGTCGATAAATCAATTCATCAATGAGTAGAACACAATCTTAGTTAGTCTAAAAGAATTAAGCGGAAGCACCATTAAGGCAACTGATGGTGACTTAGGTCAAGCAAAAGATGTGTATTTTGACGATAGGTCTTTAACAATTCGGTTTTTGGTAGTTGATACCCAACCTTGGCTGCCACTGAGTCAAAAAGTAGTCATCAGTCCTATTTCATTGCTTGAGTTTAGTACCGATGATTATGCAATGACGGTGTCACTGTCAAAAGACATGGTGAAGAATTGCCCCAAAGTTGAAGAACATGAAACTGTATCTAGAGAGTTTGAAAAAATCTATTACGATTATTTTGGTTACGGCTATTATTGGACTGGAGAAGGTGCATGGGGAGAGTACGCATACCCGACCGCGCTATTTCATGGAAATATACTGCCTTTTGAGAATATAGAAACTAACAATTCTGAAACTGGCAATTCTGAAACTAACAATTCTGAAACTGACAATGTTGCAGATGACAACTTTGAGACAGCAAACCACTTGCGTTCGGCTAATGAGCTGGCACATTACAGCATTGATGCCGTGGATGGTAAAAAAGGTTACATCTATGACTTTATTTGGGATACCTACAACTGGTCCCTAAGATATCTAGTGATTGATACGCGAGACTGGTTACCTGGTGGCAAACACGTACTTGTTTCGCCAGAACAGTTTGATTCTTTTAATTGGGGGAATCAAACGGTTAGTTGCAATATAAGTTTGCAGCAGATAAAGGCGTGCCCTGAATATCGTTCAGATAAATTAAATGACAGTCAATACTTGGAACAAGTTAAGAAAAAACTACAGGGCATATAATGATTCGATTAAGTGATAGGTTTAATACATAAGCCGCATATGACGATACACACTTTTGAATCTGTGATGCAGATGGTCAATTATATAAAAATTTTATTAGTCGCCTTGCAAAAAAAGTATTGAAAGCACGTCATTCCATGGGCTGAAAATCAAGGATAAAACATGACAACAACAAACGTCACAAACACGAATAACCCAGTTCAAATCAGTCAGGTTTTGTATGGGGAAGAAACGGCTAAAGCGCTTGTAAATTTCACCATTAGTGAGATGAAAATGCCTCGTGCCTTTCTTTGGGCACTGGGTGAGGTGAAAAGTGCAGCTGCGATTGCCAATATGGAGCTAGGGTTACTTGAGCCAGACAAAGCGATGGCGATCAAACTTGCCGCTCAAAGTGTGGCTAACGGCTTCTACGACGATCAGTTCCCGGTCGATGTATTTCAAACTGGCTCAGGTACTAGTACTAACATGAATGCTAATGAGGTGATTGCCTCCCTTGTTGCTTTACAAAGCGAAGGAAAACTATCGGTGCACCCTTTGGATGAAGTAAATTTAGGACAAAGCTCTAATGACGTTATCCCATCGTGTATTCATTTAAGTGCAGCTACACTTATCGAAAACGAACTACTGCCTGCCCTATCCCACCTAGTTGATACTTTAGATAATAAAGCCAAGGAACATCAGGAGACTATCAAAACCGGTAGAACCCATCTTATGGATGCGATGCCGTTAAGCTTTGGGCAAGAGATAAGTGCTTGGCGAGATCAGATTAACTTCATACATACCCAACTCCAACATAACTTACAAAGCGTATGTAAACTCGCTATTGGGGGCACCGCTGTTGGAACGGGTATCAATACACATCAAGAATTTGGCGCTGTCGTGACTCGCATATTATCAGAAAGTAGCGGATTGGTGTTCACTCCAGCTGACAATTACTTTCATGCAATCAGTGCTCAAGACACAGCTGTCAGCATCAGTGGTAACCTCAAAACCGCCGCCGTCAGCTTGAGTAAAATCAGTAATGATATCCGTTGGCTGAGTAGCGGGCCGTTAAATGGCTTAAATGAAATACACTTACCTGAGCTTCAAAAAGGCAGCAGTATCATGCCAGGAAAAGTGAACCCTGTGATCCCCGAAGCAGTGCTGATGGGATGTACTCAAGTGATGGGTAATGACATTACCATCACCTTGGCAGCTCAGTCTGGCAACTTTCAATTAAACACCATGTTGCCTTTAATCGGCCATACTTTGATACAAAGTATTCAACTACTAGCTACTTGTAGCACCTCACTGGCGGATAAAGCTATCAAAGGCATGCAAATAAACCACGCAAAAATTGCGCAACGTGTGGCACGAAATCCTATGTTAGTCACAGCCTTGACGAGTCTGATTGGTTACGACAAAAGTGCCGAAATTGCCAAAAAAGCTTATACAGAAAACAGAACGGTACTCGATGTTGCTAAAGAGTTGACCAATATAGATGAAGCTGTACTTATCGAAAGGTTAGAACCAAAAGCCGTTGTAGGTGACACAAAACTGTAAACACTGAGCACAGATTCAAAGATTGATGTGGTCACTTGGATGATAGATTTCCGGTTTCTTATTTATTAACGACTGAAACATAGTCAGCCATAACACTATCACCTCATTCAATATACTAAAGCACCCGTAAGTAACCTAAATGTACATTTTTAATAGAACTTATGCCAAGTCCGTGCACAACAAATAAGGATACAAAATGAACAGCAATGCAGATGTTAACAACCGTCCAGATTATGATCATGTCATTCAAGACATTGCCGATTATGTATTAAATTATAACGTCACCAGCGAAGAAGCTTTAGACACCGCAAGAAACTGTTTAATGGACACATTAGGTTGTGGATTACTGGCACTACGGTTTCCTGAATGCACCAAGCACCTCGGCCCTATAGTACAAGGAACGGTTGTACCGAATGGGGCCCGAGTGCCAGGAACATCGCTGACGCTAGATCCGGTAAAAGCCGCGTGGGACATTGGTTGTATGATTCGTTGGTTAGATTATAACGACACTTGGTTAGCTGCTGAATGGGGGCATCCATCAGATAATTTAGGCGCTATTCTGGCTGTAGCAGATCATCTGTCTCAAGTTAGATTATCGAGAGGCGAGCCACCTCTTATTATGCGAGAAGTACTTGAGACCATGGTGATGGCACATGAAATTCAAGGGGTGATCGCTATAGAAAATGCTTTCAATCGAGTGGGTTTGTGCCATGTATTATTAGTACGCGTTGCATCATCAGCGGTTATTACCAAAATGATGGGCGGCAATAGAGAGCAGATAATGGCGGCAGTATCTCAGGCATGGGTCGATGGCTCTGCTCTGCGTACTTATCGTCACGCACCAAACGCAGGCTCTCGTAAATCTTGGGCAGCTGGCGACGCAACCTCAAGAGCAGTGCGTTTGGCTGACATGTCGATGCGCGGAGAAATGGGTATACCAAGCGCATTAACCGCAGAGCAATGGGGGTTTTATGACGTCTCTTTCTCTAAAACAAACAAAGACCAAGCCCTCAAACCAGAGGCTCAACGACAGTTTTCGTTTTCTCAAGACTACGGCTCTTACGTGATGGAGAACATCTTGTTTAAGATTTCTTTTCCAGCCGAGTTTCATGCACAAACTGCTGCAGAGGCAGCGGTTATTTTGTACCCTCAGGTCATTGGTCGTTTAAAGGATATCGAGAAAATCGTAGTCCGGACTCACGAGTCTGCCATTCGTATCATTTCAAAAACGGGGACGCTTGCCAATGCTGCGGACCGCGACCATTGTTTGCAATACATGATTGCGGTTCCATTGGCATTTGGCAATTTAACCGCGGATCATTACGAAGACAACTTTCACAATGCACATCCCATCATCGATGAACTTCGCGATAAAATGGAAATTGTCGAAGATAGGCGCTTTTCCACAGAGTATTTAGAAGCAGATAAACGCTCTATCGCCAATGCTATTCAGGTTTTTTTTAAAGATGGCAGCAGCACTGAAGAAGTGGTCGTAGAATACCCAGTTGGTCATCGCCTTCGCCGTAAAGAAGGCATCCCGCTGTTGGAGCAAAAATTTAAATCTAACCTATCATCTCGTTTCCCAAGTCAACAATGTCAAAAGATCTCAACACTTTGTAAAGATCAAGGCACACTTGAGGTAACACCAGTAAACCTTTTTATGGACTTATTTGTTATCAGTTAAGTTTAGGAACTATTTAATTGATACAGATAACGGCATTAATAACGCAGTCAATTGTTACTGCTAGCCGTCACATAAAGCGTTATCAGTAGGCAACAAAACCAGAACTAACCTAACTAGACCAATAGGATTTAATATGTCTGATCAAGATGAACACAGTATTGCGACCTTTGCGGCTTTAAAAACCGCCATAGCCAATGGTGAAGAGTTATTGGTAAAAGAATTGTTAGCTAATCAACCGATGCAAGAGCTTGAAAAAAGCTATCTCATTGACCTAGCTAAATTAACCAATAACCTTTATATCATTAAGCTACTTGAAAATGTTCCGTTATCAAATAAGTGAAATTTGAATAGCCGATATGGCATCGGCTACCATAGAATCAACATAATCGATTACGAATTCGGAACCACGTGCTAACTGAACTCGCCTAAATCATCTTTATTATGGCTATCGCGATAGCGACAGTGTGGAAGTCATGCCGCTATTTAGAGGAAGCATGCCGCTATTTAGAGGAAGCATGCCACTACGTAGCAATCTGTCATATGTTGCCTGTATAAGTCAAAGGCTCTAACGGAATGTTAGTAGGTGTTCATGGCGAGTTTGAAATTGGTCTGGCGGCCAATATTAGTTAAGCAGTGTTCAGTATCTTGATCATTCCTGAGACCTAGGTATTTTTTCGATCCGGTTCACTTCATATGGTTCGCAAAGTGCTGAATAAGGTTACTGAATATTGCCGATTGCGTCATATGCATTTTTGGACCTTAAGCTACTGCATGTATTAACCAACTTCACACCCTTGAAACTTGTGCCAGCAATTCGTACACCAGCCTACTTAGATAAATTGAAGAGACAAAAAACTCCGAGTATGGAAGATGTCATCGAATATATGTAATTAGAGGCGTAATTAGAGGTGCAATTAGTAGTGCAATAATCGTGTCAAAAGACCCCATATATAAAAAATTGCACCTTCAAAGAAAGTGCAGTTTTTTATTATTTGGGTAACTTGGTAATAGGCTGAAACCCTTCGGATTCTAACTCGTCATTTATACAAGTTAATAGGAATTCGTCCATCGCTGATTTACTCGTTCCTTCTTCATCCGCAACTTCTTTACAGTATTCTTTATATTCCATAATAACACCTGCATCGGCAACAGGAAGGTCTTCTGCTAACCCAGATGTAGCAAAAATCAAGCTTGCCACTAGTAATGTGTATTTCATAAAGTCTCTAAATTAATATGTGTATCGAGCTGCTAATTGTATGTAGCTAAGGCATAAATGCGAGCAAAAAAAATTGTTCTTGAAGAGCAATTTATTTTGCTCGAGTACGCTTATTTTTATCTTGATATAATGCAAGTAAAGACTATATTCCGCGCGATATAAACCCTAACTTTTCTTCTATTTGGAACCAAAAATGATAACGACATTAATTGTTGTTGACTCACCTGATGAATTTAGTCAATTAGATTTGCATGATTTTGAAGTGATTGATTTTGATAGGTATTTATCTGAATATCCCAAACGTGATGAGGGCAAAATGCGTGTCATTAATTTGTGTGCCACGGATAGATATTTGAGTAAAGGGTATTACTGTTCTCTTCTGGCCGAGGCAAGAACTCATAAAGTGCTGCCTAGCGTCAATACCATCAATGATTTGATCATTGAGAGCCAAGAGCAATCTTTACAAATGAAAACGATTACCTTGCCAAAAGCGCTAAGCGACGAGGTCTCAGACGGCAGCCATTGCGAGGTGTTCTTCGGTAGCGCAAAAACACCTTCTATGAGCGCAATTGCAAAGTTCGCGTTTGAGCGTTTCCCAGCACCGTTCTTACGCGTTTCGGTAAGTAAACAAGCTAATGCGACAATGATGACTGTTGGTTTTGGTGATTGGCAAATAGCGGAAACCAGTGGCAAAGCCGAACTGGCGAAAGCGTTACATGACTATATGTTAAAGACGTGGCGTCGCGGCAATAAGAGAAAGCCGGCTCGTTGGGACATGGCTATTTTGTGCAATGAAAACGAAGCGAGGCCACCAAGTGATGTCAAAGCCATTAAGCATTTTATCAAGGCGGCAAAGTTGGTTGGTATTAATGCTGAAGTTATAAATTCAACGCAAGCGGCAAATATTGCACATTATGACGCTCTATTTATACGCGAAACAACTGCTATTAATCACCCAACTTATCATATTGCTCGAAAAGCTGAGCAAGAAGGTTTAGTGGTTATGGACGATGCGACTAGTATTTTGAAATGCTGTAACAAAGTGTTTTTACATGACGCTTTTAGTTATCACAAGGTACCTTCGCCTCGCAGTCATTTTGTATCAGATAACCATACCCTAACGTGCGAAAAGTTAGCTGAAGACTTCGGTTTCCCCATGGTATTAAAACTGCCGGAAAGTTCATTTTCAATGGGCGTATTCAAGGTCAATGACGTTGAAGAACTTAAGAATAAACTAGAAAAAATGTTACATGAGTCAGCATTAGTTTTGGTGCAAGAATACATTTTTACTGAGTTTGATTGGCGAATTGGTGTATTAAATGGTCGCCCTATATATGCCTGTCGTTATCATATGGCGAGAGGCCATTGGCAAATATATAACCATGATTCAAAAACCAATACGTCAGGTGCGTTTGAAACATTGCCAACGTTTGAAGTACCAAAGCTAGTGCTTGATGCAGCGGTTAAAGCGTGTTCAATGATAGGAAAAAGTTTGTATGGTGTTGATATTAAACAAGCTAATGGCAAAGTGTATGTCATTGAAGTCAATGATAATCCGAGTATTGAGTCGAAAGTGGAAGACTTATATCTTGGCAAAGAACTGTACATGATCATTATGCAAGAGTTTGCTAACAGGCTAGAAGCACGTGGTCGCTAATACGCTGGTCATTTCTGCGCATAATATTCAGCTACGGCTGGCAACTATGCAAGATTTAGATGCTTTAGAGAACATCGAGCTTGAGTGCTTTGAAAATGACAGGTTGTCGCGCAGGCGCATAAGTTATTGGATAAAAGCAGCGCATGGTATTTTAGTTTTAGCCCAAAAAGCTGATCAGGTATTGGGTTATGGTCTTGTGATTTTGCGCAACGGCAGTCGTTCAGGGCGCTTGTATTCGCTTGCACTATTGGCAAAAGCAAGAGGACAAAACATTGCGCAAGCACTGTTGCTAAAGCTTGAAGAATTGACGATAACGGAGCAACGATTATTTATGCGTCTGGAGGTAGCACAGGACAACCTCACGGCTATTAAAATGTATAAAAAATTGGGTTATCGCAAGTTTGGTATCTATCACCAATATTATGAGACAGGCGCAGACGCACTGCGTTTCCAGAAATCGATACAGCAAACGACGATGGCCAGCAAAGTGGATTTCTACCCTTGGTACAAACAGACCACAGACTTTACCTGTGGCCCAAGTGCTTTGATGATGGCGATGAAATATTTGCATAAAAACTCTCGATTTGATCAAGCGACTGAAATCGATATTTGGCGTCATGCAACGACTATTTTTATGACCTCAGGGCATGGCGGTTGCCACCCATTAGGACTCGCTTTAGCCGCTCATGAACGTGGATTTGAGGTTGAGGTTTACTTAACACAAGTTAATAACTTGTTTGTTGACGGTGTCCGCAGTGAGCATAAAAAATCAATTATGCGCATTGTGGAACAAGATTTTATTGAAAAGGCCAAGGACGCAGATTTACGAGTACATAAAACTGAAATACAACTGTCGCAAATTGAGGCGGCATTGGCGAAAGGTTTAGGTGTCATTTGTCTTATTAGCACTTATCAATTTAATGGTAAAAAAACACCCCATTGGGTTGCGATAACCCACGCTGATGAAAGGTGTTTATATTTGCATGATCCAGATGGTAGCGAAGGTTTTTATAATGAAATAGGCACGAGATTGGATACTAACAATAAAAGTGATGTCGGTAAAAGCGAAGATATTGATTTAGATTATCAACACTTACCTATTCTAAAAGAAGACTTTGCG
>OOGU01000242.1_pt1 | contig 12768 bp, 12 predicted proteins | sample 1670261 | NCBI WGS metagenome assembly OOGU01 (sample SAMEA98137168, study PRJEB22522) | marine metagenome | biome: marine biome; feature: marine water body; material: sea ice | place: Arctic Ocean | collected 04-Sep-2015 | depth 1.3 m
CACTTAGCAAGAGCGCCGGTTTTTGTCATCTCCCGCAGCTGAATTGCCGCCATGGAATGCGGATTTGAATGGATTATCTTAACTTTGAGCCGGCGATCAAAGGGGGGAAAGGGACACTTCGAAGAAGGCTGCCTCCGCTTCGAGCGGCTGAAAATCCACCGCACCTTCATCGCGCAGATGGCGACCTCGCCGGAAATCGAGGCCATGATCCAGGCGATCTTCCATATCGCCACGGCCTTGAACCTCAAGACGACGGCTGAAGGTATCGAAAAGTCCTTCCAGATCGGTCCGTTGCCGGCGGAGGGATGCGCGGAGGCGCAAGCCTTCCATTTCGGCGCCGCCGTACCCGCAGCCGAGGTACAGGCCCTGCTAGACGCGCCGCAAATTCGCACGGTGAGCTAAGGCCGGGCGCCGCCGCCGGCCGTCGCCAGCCATGCCTCGCCGCAGCCCTTGGATAGATCCCGGACGCGCAGGATGTAGCTCTGGCGCTCGGTCACCGAGATCACGCCGCGGGCGTCCAGCAGGTTGAACAGGTGGCTGGCCTTGAGCATCTGCTCGTAGGCCGGCAGCGGCAGCTTGGCCTCTACCAGGCGACCACAAGCGGCTTCGCACTCGGCGAACTGCGTGAACAGGGCGTCGGTGTTGGCGTGCTCGAAGTTGTACGTCGACTGCTCCACCTCGTTCTGGTGGAACACATCGCCGTAGCTCACCGTGCCGTTCGGGGTTTCGGCCCAGACCAGGTCGTAAACCGATTCGACGTCCTGCAGGTACATGGCCAAGCGTTCGAGGCCATAGGTGATCTCGCCCGCCACGGGCTTGCATTCGATGCCGCCGCATTGCTGGAAGTAGGTGAACTGGGTGACTTCCATCCCGTTGAGCCAGACCTCCCAGCCCAGTCCCCAGGCGCCCAGCGTGGGCGATTCCCAGTTGTCCTCGACAAAGCGGATGTCATGCACCAGCGGATCAACGCCCAGCTCGACCAGCGAATCGAGGTAAAGCTGCTGGAAGTCCGGCGGCGACGGCTTCATCAGAACCTGAAACTGGTAGTAGTGCTGCAGCCGGTTCGGGTTGTCGCCATAGCGGCCGTCTGTCGGCCGGCGCGAAGGCTGAACGTAGGCCGTGTTCCACGGTTCCGGGCCGATCGCGCGTAAAAAAGTCGCCCAGTGGAAGGTGCCGGCGCCGACTTCCATGTCCAATGGCTGCACGATCACGCAGCCCCGGGTTGCCCAGTAGTTCTGGAGGCGTAGGATCAGGTCCTGAAAGGTCAGCCGTTGCATGCGACGGGGGTGATTCAAAGCGATTGGAAGCGCGCGAGTATAACGGCGCGGGCTCCGGTCTGTGCGCCGAATCGCCAAGCCCGTTGGCATAGATGCTGCTTTTCTTCGAACCCCAGGCGCGCACAGGGGAAGCCCAGCGCCTGCACTTACATAAACATTGTTGGAGAGGGTGGATGAAAGCCGAAGACGTTCTCAAGCTCATCAAGGACGAAGACGTCAAGTTTGTCGACTACCGCTTTGCCGATACGCGCGGCAAGGAGCAGCACGTCACGGTGCCTTCGCACACCGTGGATGCCGACGAACTTGAAGGCGGAAAAATGTTTGACGGGTCCTCCATCGCGGGATGGAAGGGCATCAATGAGTCCGACATGATCCTGATGCCGGACCCCGAATCGGCAGTCATGGACCCCTTCTTCGAAGAGGCAACGCTGATCATCCGCTGCGATGTCGTTGAGCCCTCGACCATGCAGGGTTACGAGCGTGATCCGCGCTCCTTGGCCAAGCGCGCCGAGGCCTACATGAAGTCCACCGGTATCGGTGACACGGCATTCTTCGGTCCCGAGAACGAGTTTTTCGTGTTCGACGACGTGAAGTACGGCGCCGAAATGCAGGGTGCGTTCTATTCCATCGATTCCGAAGAATCGAGCTGGAACTCGGCCAAGACCTATGTGGACGGCAACATGGGTCACCGTCCGGGCGTGAAGGGCGGTTACTTCCCGGTTCCTCCGGTGGACTCGCTGCAGGACATGCGTTCGGCCATGTGTCTCGCGCTGGAGGACATGGGCATCCCGACCGAAGTGCATCACCATGAGGTGGCCACGGCCGGTCAGTGCGAAATTGGTGTCAAGTTCAACACCTTGGTGAAGAAGGCCGACGAAGTGCTGGCGCTGAAGTACGCGATCCAGAACGTCGCCCATGCCTACGGCAAGACCGCGACCTTCATGCCCAAGCCGCTGGTTGGCGATAACGGCAACGGCATGCATGTTCACCAGTCCATCTCCAAGGATGGCGTGAACCTGTTCTCCGGCGATGGCGTCGGCGGCCTGTCCGAAACGGCGATCTACTACATCGGCGGCATCATCAAGCACGCCAAGGCCATCAACGCCTTCGCGAATGCCTCGACCAATAGCTACAAGCGCCTGGTCAAGGGTTTCGAAGCGCCGACCCTGCTGGCCTATTCGGCCCGTAACCGGTCCGCGTCGATTCGTATCCCCTACATCGCCAACCCGAAGGGGCGCCGCATCGAGGTCCGCTTCCCGGACTCGACCGCAAACCCTTACTTCGCGTTCGCCGCGATGCTGATGGCTGGCCTGGACGGCATCCAGAACAAGATCCACCCCGGCGACCCGATGGACAAGGATCTGTACGACCTGCCGCCGGAAGAGGAAGCCGCGATCCCGCAGGTGGCTTACAGCCTGGAGCAGGCCCTGGAAGCGCTGGATAACGACCGTGCATTCCTGACGGCCGGCGGCGTGTTCACGGATGACCTCATCGATGCGTACATCGAACTGAAGAACGAGGAAGTCACCATGCTGAAGATGACCACGCATCCCGTGGAATTCCAGATGTACTACTCGCTCTAGGCGAACACATCTGGCCGGACGCGTTGTCGTCTGGTCTCAGCTGGTCGTTGAACGAAAGCCCCGACGTGGTTTGTCGGGGCTTTCTTGTTGTTGGTCGCAGCGTTCGCGGCATTGCCCGTGGGATCATTCGGGCGAGTTCTGAGTATGATTCCTGTGGTGGAATCCCCAAGCGCGGAACGGGTCAAAGCGGCATGATCAAGCGAATTTTCAGTCTGTTCATTTTCGGTCTCATCAGCTTTCCTGTCATGGCTGGTGACATCTATCGCTACGTCGATGAAGACGGCCGGGTGCATTACACCGACGAGCCGCCGCCGCAGTATGGGTCTCAGGCAGAGCAGCTCGATCTCGGTGGCGTGCAAACCTACGACGCAGCGCGCGTGCCGCAGACGCCGGAGCCGCCAACACGGTCGGATTCCAATGCCGCGCCATTGCGCTACGAGGTCGTCGAAATGCTGCGGCCGCGGCCGGAGGAAACCATTCGCGATCCCAGCCACACGCTCACCGTTTCGGTGCGTCTAACGCCGCCGCTTCGCACCAAGCAGGGGCATTCCCTGCAGTACTTTGTTGACGGCAAGCCTTCGGGCGGTCCTACGACCTCGACGAGCCGGACCCTGACGGAGGTGTTCCGTGGCACTCATTCCGTACAGGTCGTGGTGCTCGACAAGAGCGGCCGGCAGGTCGGTCAAACCGAGACCCGTTCGGTGTTTATGAAGCCGCCGTCCGTGAATCGCTAGACTGGATTAGCAGCCCGGCTCCCCTCAAGCCACGCTCGGCCTCGCGCCTGGATCGCACTACACTGGTGCGATAATCCTGCCGCGCCACCATGGCGTATTCATTGCTTAGGTCTCCTCATGTTATTGCGTGGTGCAAACTCCCCAAAACTGGGCACGATCCTCGATGGTCTGAGCACGGCTGTTGTCTGTCTGGACGAGGACTTGCGCGTCGTGTTCATCAACGCGGCTGCCGAAATACTGTTCGGAGTGGGCGCGCGTCATGTACTGGGTGAGCCGGTCGCGTCGGGCGTTCCTCATCTGGCTCCATTGGTCTCGCGTTGCCAGGAGGTGATCGAGTTCGGCGCGCCGATGATCGAGCGCGAACTCACGCTCAAGCGCAACGGGGAAGACCCGCTCGTCGTCGATTGCACGTTTTCGCCGTTGGCGGATTCCAAGCGTCGTGCGCTGTTGTTGCTGGAATTCTTTCGTTTGGACCGCCATATGCGCATTTCGCGCGATGAGCAGACCCTGGCTCATCAAAAGCTCAATCGTGAAATCGTTCGCGGATTGGCCCACGAGATCAAAAATCCACTGGGTGGGCTGCGCGGCGCGGCGCAGCTGTTGGAGCGCGAGCTGCCGGATCAGGGGCTGACGGAGTTCACCCGGATCATCATCCGCGAAGCGGATCGTTTGCAGCGTCTGGTCGACCAGATGCTGGGGCCATCACGGCGTCCGCACCCGACCGAGCTCAACATCCATGAAGTGCTGGAACACGTGCGCCAACTCGTGGAAATCGACCGGCTGCACGACATCGATATCGTGCGTGATTACGACCCGAGCCTGCCGAACGTATTCGGCGATCGGGAGCAGCTGATTCAGGTGTTCCTGAACATCTTGCGCAACGCGGTACAGGCCTTGGGCGCGACCGCGGTGCGCTGCGGCACGATTTACATTCGGTCTCGCGCGCGCCGTCAGTTCACGATTGGCGCCATGCGCCATCGCCTGGTTGCCCAGGTCGATATCGAGGACAACGGGCCGGGCATTGAGCAGGACATGATCGACAAGATTTTCTACCCCCTGGTGACTTCCAGAGCTGACGGAACGGGACTTGGCCTGTCAATTGCTCAGTACCTGGTCCAAAACCATGGGGGATTCATCGAATGCAGCAGTCGGCGAGGTCGTACGGTGTTCTCCGTATTTCTCCCGATATCGTCGGAGGGCCGGGACACGTGAAGGCATGGATAGTCGACGATGACGAGTCAATTCGCTGGGTGCTGCAACGCGCTCTTGGTGCGCATGATGTAGACGTGAAGAGTTTTCCTGGCGGCGTCGAGATGCTGGATGAGCTCGAGTCGGACATGCCCGATGTGTTGCTGACCGACATCCGCATGCCCGGCATCGACGGGTTGAAGCTGCTGGAGCGGGTCAAGGCGATTGCACCGGATTTGCCCATCATCATCATGACGGCGCATTCCGATCTCGATAGCGCGGTTGCGGCTTATCGCAAGGGGGCATTCGAGTATCTGCCCAAGCCGTTCGATGTGGACGACGCGGTCGAGCTCGTGCAACGCGCCGCCCGTATCGCCGGCGAGTCACAGCCGGGTGGCCTGGATGCCGAGCAACGCGACGCCATCATCGTCGGCGAAGCGCCGGCCATGCAGGAGGTGTTTCGCGCCATCGGCCGGCTGACCCGTTCGCAGATCACGGTCATGATCACCGGCGAGTCGGGTACGGGTAAGGAACTGGTCGCACGGGCGCTCCACGAACACAGCCCGCGTGCGGGAAAACCGTTTATTGCGGTCAATACCGCGGCGATTCCGAAAGATTTGATGGAATCCGAGTTTTTCGGCCACGAGAAGGGCGCTTTCACCGGCGCGACGGCCTTGCGCCGCGGTCGATTCGAGCAGGCCCATGGCGGCACCTTGTTCCTGGATGAGATCGGCGACATGCCCGCCGACCTGCAGACCCGACTGCTGCGCGTGTTATCCGACGGCGAGTTCTATCGGGTGGGTGGCCACATTCCGGTACGTGTTGATGTGAGGGTGATTGCCGCCACCAACCAGGATCTGGAAACCGCCGTTGATGCCGGCAAATTTCGCGAAGACCTCTATCACCGTCTCAATGTCATTCGTGTGCGCATTCCGCCGCTGCGCGAGCGCAAGACCGACCTGCCGCTGTTGATGACGCACTTCATGGCGCGCGCAGCACGTGAACTGGATGTCGAGCCCAAGCGCATCCTGGCCGATGCCATGGCGCGGCTCCAGGAATTCGATTGGCCTGGCAACGTGCGTCAGGCTGAGAATGTATGCCGCTGGATGACCGTGATGGCGCCAGGGCAGGACATCCATGCCGACGACCTGCCGCCGGAGATCCTCGGCGCGACACCGTCCACATCGATCCGTGGGGGCGCTGACGGGCAGGATGCCGCGCCCGAATCATCGCCGGCCAAGCCCAGCGGCGAGTGGGATGCGCAGCTTGCGCATTGGGCGCAGCAGGTGTTGGGCGATGGTTCGGTCGGGATCGCGCAGGATGCCTTGGTCAAGCTGGAACAGACCCTGATGGATGTCGCTCTCGCGCACAGCCAAGGGCATAAGCAGGAAGCTGCCCGGCTGCTCGGCTGGGGCCGCAACACCTTGACCCGCAAGCTCAAGGAACACGGCCGGCCGGAGTAAGACGGTATTGGGCTCAGCCCAGCGTGGTATCCAGAAACATCATGACCACCATGCCTGTCATCAAGGCGAACGTGGCCGGCGTCTCGAAGCCACGGCGGTGCGTCTCCGGAATGATCTCGTCACTGATGATGTAAAGCATGGCGCCCGCTGCCGCGCCGAGTACCGCTGGCAGCGCCAGCTCCGCCAGGCTCCCGGCCGCGGCGCCGATCAGGCCGCCCAGCGGCTCGGCCAACCCGGTGAGCGCCCCCCAGGCGCAGGCGGCGGCGCGGGTATAGCCGATGGCCAGCAGCGACACCGCTACCGCCAGACCCTCGGGAATGTTCTGCATCCCGATGCCCACCGCCAGACCCATCCCGTTGCCAGGGTCTCCGGTCGCAAAGCCGACGCCCACGGCCATGCCTTCCGGCAGGTTGTGCAGCGTGATGGCGATCACGAACAGCCAGATCCGCTTGATCTCTAGCTGATTCGGTCCTTCGCGCCCCATCACGAAATGCTCATGCGGCACATGTTCGTGCAGCAGCCACAAGCCGATCGCGCCCAGCAAGATGCCGCCGATGACGATGAGCGATGCCGCAGTTTCGCTGCCGGTGGTCGCAGCCGCCATCTCCAGGCCAGGGAGAATCAGCGAAAAGAATGACGCCGCCAGCATGATGCCGGCGGCCGCGCTGAGCAGCACGTCCTCCAGTTTTGGTGACAGCCGCTGGATCGCGAACACCCCCGCCGCGCCCACCGCCGTGCAGGCGCCCGCTGCGGTACTGCCGAGTACGCCCAGCCAGAACGGATGGTTGGCAAGGCCTTCGATCATCGAGCGGATTCCGGTGCGGTGAACATGGCGATGCAGCTTAAGGTGTCGTCACGACAGCGGCGAATCATCGGAGGTCGCGACATCCGCAGGCTCCGGCCCCAGCGTGCCGGCATCCAGCGCAAACAATTGCACGTTGGCGACAACCACACGCTCGGACGGGGTTGATTCCGCGACCACCGAGCGCAGCTGCCGGAAGTAGGCCAGATGCAGCCGTCGCAGCCGTTCCAGGTCGCGCTCAGACACGGAAAACACGTTGTACGAGAACAAACCATCGGATTGCTTCGCCAGTTGATCGAGTCCGGTTTGCGCCCAGAACTGCTTGTTGCGCACGCCTAGTGCCCGGTCACGCCGGGTGTCCAGCGCTTCACTGCCATCGACTTGCCAGTGCCGACCGTTCCAGCGGATCTGACCGCCGGCGGCTAGCGCGTCCAGGCAGTCACGTTCCACCGAGTCCGGCAGGCCAATGCGCGCGGCGATCCAGCCCGGTTGGTGTGCCGGCAGTTGCTGGTACTCGGTGAGTTCGATCGCGCGCAGCACGGCCTGCGTCCAGGGCAGGGCATAAGCCGCACGCCGTTGGGCCTCGAGCTGCGACCACGCCGGTGCGATGCTGGGCAGGTCGGCGATGGGCGCCGCAGCGGCCAGCCAGTCGAGCAGCCGCAGGCTCAGGGCTTCCACCAACGCGAGAAATGTCGGCAACCGGGGCAGGGTCTGTCCCGAGAGTGCTCGAGACACCGCGAAACGGCTAAGCCCGGCCCGCTCCGCAATTTCATCGATAGGGGTGCGTCCGCGCAGGTCGCTAAGCGCGGCGACGACACCTTCCGCTGTGTCGGGGGCGACGTGATCCAGCCAAGCCGGGCGATTGCCGTGAAAGGCGACCCAGATATCTTCGGCGCTACGCCCGCCGAGCGCGGCGCTGCGCAGGGCCTCGACCGCGGTGGGAAAGCGTCGCCCGGATTCCCAGGCATAGGCGACATTGCTGCTGTACCCCAGGCGCCGGGACTGCGCGATCTGCGACCGCTTGCCGCGCCAGCTGCGAAGCAGTTCGCGGCTAACGGATTGGGTATCGAAGCTTTGTGACATATAGCGAAAATGCACATGAAATCGCAGTAACGCCAGATGATATGTGCAATTTAGCGGTAGATACAGCGGATTGATCGGCGAATAATGGACGCAACCGAGTTTGTGAGGAGACCTTGAATGCGCCTACGCCTGCCGACTGCCCCGCTGTTGCAGGTATTGGCCATGACCGCCCTGTTCGGCTGTGCAGGCGGGCAATCCGGTAGCGAAGGTCCGGTTGGCGGCGAGCCACCCGCAGACGTCGCCAGCGGTGCGGGCCTGCAAGGTTGTGTTGAGCGCGCGCAGCAGAGTGTCGATCGGGATGCGATGACGCCGATGGGCTTCACGCCAAGACAGGCGCTAAACCTGGCTGCAGGGACCGATCGCAGCCTGCTGGACTTCTCGGATTCGACCCGATCAACCGATGAAACCGGCCTGACGCTGACCGTGACGGACACCGGCGGCGACGTGCTGCTTGTCGACATCGAACCGGCAGACGACACCCCCAGCGCCGGCTGTCCGGACTACGTGCTGATTCCGGTATCGGCCCAGTTCACCACGGACGACGGACGCTTTGACGAGAGTTTCAGCGCGAATCTGGTGGCATTCCAGGCCAACGAGACCAGCTTTACACAGCGATTGGATGCCGATGCGCTGGGCGGCAGCTTCGAGTACGACTCGGTCGACATGGGCAGCTACGAGCAGCGCGATGTCCTGATCCACGCCATCTACGACGCAGACGGCAGCCGCGGGCGGGTGAGCGGCATAGGCCGCCGCGCAGACGATAGTCAAACCACACTTGTAATTGCGAACTGGGGCGAAGGCTCCACGGGAGACCTGCAATGAACCAACAGACAATGACGATCTGGGCTTTGGTCGCGGCCACAACCTTATTAGCGGCCTGCGGCGGGTCCGGGGGTGGCGATGCGGGCTCGGAGCTGATTGCCAAGCGCACGCCTAGCGCCCAATTGCAGCTCAAGTCCGTGTCGAGCTGCGCACTGGCGCGGCTTCGCCGCCGAGAGTTTTGTCGAGCGTGCGCTCAGCCCGGTGTACTACTACGCCGATGGCGGGCCGGTCCCGGTTGCCGCCGAAGGCGATGCAACCGGGGGTGTCAGCGCGCCGGATTTCACCGATACCAACACGCAGGAAGTCGGTGTCGACGAAGCCGATCTGATCGAGACCGACAGCGCGCGTGGAATCATTTACGCCATGCACCGCGAAACCGGCAGCGTTCGTGTCATCGATGCCGTGCCTGCAGCGGTCAGCCATGAGGTCGGCCGCATCGACCTTGGCGCGTCTGCCTATCTATACGGCCAGTACCTCGATCCGGTGGCGCAGCGGCTGACGACAGTCGTCGGCGACAGCGTTGGCACCCGGCTGGATTTTTACGATGTGTCAGACGCAGCGCAGCCCGCCCACCTCGGCCAGTATCGGGTCGATGGCTACTACCTCAGCTCACGGCGCATCGGTACACGCATTCACCTGATTGCCAGCCACTACTTCACCGGTCTGGATGCGCTTTATTCCAGCGAGGCTTTCAACAGTGGGGTTAACGCCTGGTTCGAAGCCGAGGCCGCCGGTGATGCCGAGCGCGCCGATGAGCAGCGTGCGGAATTGCTCGCGCTGGCCCAGGCCGAAGCGAACAATGCGCCGCTCGCCGAGCTGGTACCCAACACTGCCACTGCGGTCGATGCGCCGCTGACACCCATGGACTGCGCCGCGCTGTACCGGCCGGAGGTCGCGACGGCCATGGCCACGCTGACGATGACCAGCATCGACATGGACGGCAGCAACGCTGCGGCGATTGGTGCGGTGAACAATGCCTGGATGGTCTACGCCTCGGCCGACAACCTGTATCTGGCGCAAACCAGCAATGGCTGGTTCTTTGCCCCGTTCCAGGTCGACCAGACCTCGGTTCATCGCTTCGAGATCAGCGACAGTGGACCGGCCGTGCCCAAAGGAGCGGGTGTTGTCGATGGCTGGCTGCTGAATCGCTATGCGATGAGCGAAAGCGACGGCCACCTGCGTCTGGCCACCTCGCGGTCGGATAGCTGCAACAGCGTGAATCCGAACGAGACCTGTCCGGCCGAGGCCAGCGTGCCGACCAACGATGTGACCGTGCTGCGCCTCGACGACAACGCGCTGACCCAGGTCGGCCACGTGACCGGATTTGGCAACGACGAGCGCGTGTTCTCCGCGCGGTTCGTCGGTGATGTCGGCTATGTCGTCACCTTCCGGCAGATCGACCCGCTGTTCACCTTCGACCTCTCTGACCCGACGGACCCGATATTGCTGGGCGAAGTGGAGATCCCGGGCTTTTCGTCGTACATCCACCCCATATCGGACGATGTGCTGCTGACCATCGGCCGCGAAGGCGGAGAGGGGGGTGTCGGCACCGGCAACGCGTTTCAGCTGCAGCTATTCGACGTGTCGGACCTGACCAACCCCACTCGCATCGCCGCCGCGACACCAGCCATCGAGCCGGATGATTACGCCTACTCGCTGGCCGAGTACGAACCGTTGGCCTTCACCTACGCGCCCGCCACGGATACGACCGGTCTGCTGAGCATCCCCGCGCAGATCGGCTCGCCTGCCGAGTCGCGCGCGTTCTCCGGTTTCATCACCTGGGATATCGACACCGCGGGCGTCATCACCGAGCAACTGCACGTCGATCACAAGCAGACCGGAGGCGGCGATGCCTGCCCGCCGGTGGCCGATGGCAGTGAAGGCGGCTGCACCAGCTTCGCGCCGGTTTACTACAACGCACCGCTGCGGTCGGTGATCGCAACGAATGCCACCAGTCAGACGCTCTACACCTTGTCTGATGCCTTTCTCATCGTGACGGATGCGGTGTCCGGGACGGAACTGGCAAGTCTGGAGTTCTAGTCATCGTCCACCGCCCGACAAACGGACGGGCGGTGGTTGCTGCCGGTCAGGCTTCGGCCGCTTCCGTGACTTGCTTCGTGGCCTCATCGGTCAACGCGTATCGGTTGGCGCGGCGGAAGGTGCCGAGGTCATTGAACCGCACGCCGTTCTCCCGCATCACCCGGTGTGCGGCCTTCGCCGTGGCCTGGCGGATGTAGAACGGTTCCTTCACGACAAAGTGGTGGATGGCGTGGGTCGAGCCGAAGTTGAAGCAGAACAGCTGCAGCGGCGCCATCCACCAGACGTTGAGGACCTGGGTCTGCTGGATGATGTTCTTGGCCTCGACATCGCCGTAGTAGTGCATGTTCGAGCTGATGAAGTGCAGGCAGAACGTGCGCAGCATGTTCGGACCCATGTAGACCACGGCGGCGGTGTTCAGGCCGGCGATGAAGGTTTCCATGCCGGCCGACAGCGGAATGCCCGAGCCGAACAGCAGCGCGATGCCGTTGGCCAGGTGGAACAGCACAAAACCATGCCAGAAGGCGTAGTGGATCAGGCCCAGTGGGAAATAACCACGACGCTGCTCACGCGCCAGCGACTTGAGCTCGGCCTCTGACTGCGGGTTCTGCGCGAGGATAAACGCGCGGGCAGCCTTGTAAATTGTCTTCGGGCGCAGATACACGGCCAGCATGTTGTCGCCGGTCATCAGCAGCCTGCGCAGACCCCAGCGCTCACCGTTGGTGATGCCGCGCTCCTCGATATCGGACTCCGTGCCCGAGTACTTGTGATGGTGCAGGTGCATGCGCTTGCGCACCCAGGGGCTGATCGTGCTCGGCCGGGTGATCCAGCAAAGTGCCAGCATCAGGTTGTAGGCGCGTGGGCTGTTGCGGAAGTACATTAAGTGGATCAGGTCGTGTTCCAGCTCATGGATGAACGACAGGAACACCGCGGTGAGGGGAATGCAGACAAACCAGGGGATGACGCCCGCCACGTACGCCCAGCCGCTGGCGACCGCGCCGGCGATGGAGCCCGCCATGATCAGCGCGCCGATCAGATTCTGGTGACGCAGCCAGCGATGCCGCTGCCGCAATCCGTCCGCTGCGGCGCTGACGCCCGTCCGAATGCTCTGGATGCGATGTTTGTCGGCGTCCGACAGATTGCGGGTATGCATGGATACAGGTCTCCAAGAATGTCTGTGGTCAGTATCCGGGCCCGGCCGGGGCGAGACAGGGCCGAATCCGCCAATCGCATGACTGCTTGCGCCAATGTGCTGTTGGTTGGCCATCGATGACGGCCGCCGACGACATCACGTCGCTGGCCAGCTGCCAGCGCGCCAGCGTATCCAGCTCGCTATCATCGATATCACGCATCACCCGGCGGGTTTCCAGCTCGCTGGTTTCACCGTCGAGGAACGCGGACAACGTTTCCAAATCCCTGTTCATACTCTCACCCTTTATCGCCGCGCTGTGAGCCCAATAGCGGGCGGACAGCTGTGTCAATTGCTTCCCTGGCCCGGAAGATCCGGGACCGAACTGTGCCCACCGGGCATTCCATGACGACCGCAATGTCCTCGTAGCTGAGGCCCTCGAATTCACGCAGGGTCACCGCAGTCTTCAATTCCTGAGGCAGCTCGTTGATCGCTGCATGGATCACCGCCTCCAGTTCCTCTGACAACACGAGGGACTCCGGGGTTCCAATTTCATGGAGCATCTCCGCGCCACTGTACTGTTCCGCCTCGGCGGCATCCAGGTCGGAGCCCGGCGGGCGGCGGCTCAGCGACACCAAATGGTTCTTGGC
>OOGU01000244.1_pt1 | contig 12667 bp, 10 predicted proteins | sample 1670261 | NCBI WGS metagenome assembly OOGU01 (sample SAMEA98137168, study PRJEB22522) | marine metagenome | biome: marine biome; feature: marine water body; material: sea ice | place: Arctic Ocean | collected 04-Sep-2015 | depth 1.3 m
TTGTGATTGAGTCGGAGTTGTTTGTGCGTGCGTTATGGCTTGTGGTATGTGGCTTTCTCTGCATGTGCTTGTGACTATTGTGGTACTACTGATTGATTTGGCGGTTGTGTAGTGGTTGCGTTTGTGTGTGGGTGTTTGTGAGTGTGGTCTGTTTGGTGGGTTGCTGATGGTGTTGTTGTTGGTGTTGGTGGTTGTGGTGGTGGTGGTGGTGGTGCTGCTGCTGCTGGTGCTGCTGCTGCTGCTGGTGCTGCTGCTGGTGCTGCTGCTGGTGGTGGTGGTGGTGGTGGTGCCTCTGTATCTGTGAGCGCAGAAAAAGCAACCGAAGACTGTCTGCTGATTACTTCCCTCCTGGTGTGGGTATTTGCCCTCCTGCTGTTTGGAGCAACAGCATTCTTTAATGACTGCTTTAAAGTCTCTACCGTTACCTGTGTTCCTGTACTGGCCGATAGGTTCAAGGCAAACTGAGAGAAATCAATCAAATGGTCAAGGCTAGCCGTATCGTTTAACTCTTCCATTGACGCATCTGTAGGAGGCGGCTGCATAAGATAAAGCACCATGGGAACAAGTTTGAGCAAAAGCAAATAAACCAATAAAAGAAAAAGTGTTGCTGGGACATGGCACTCACCATATCTTTGAGCACCCAGAACTCGGTCTTGTTACCATCATCATCAAAAAAACAACATTTCTCCTGAGACATTCCGGCCACCCCAACTTTGTGTTGGTTTGCAGAGACATACCATCCTTTCGCTCGCTGCAATTGATGCATGATAACTTTCACTACTTGTCCCTTTGCCTGTGTTGCCACCCTAGAAAACCCACCTCTATTCTTCACATACCTTCTTCCTGGTTTCTCACCAGGGTTCAGAACGTCCTCCGCCTTGTCCATTAGGGTCATGTTGTTGTGGACCAGCCAAGCATCAATTACAGTCATCAACCAATCTCGCGGTCGGCAGGAGCCTAGAAAGACATGCCACACCTTTATGTAGTTCTCATGATTTGGTTCCAAAACCTCAACTATTGTCTTCAGGTCAGACATTGTCACTGGTGCTTCGTTTGTTAACGGCATCAACACGCCATGCTTGTACGCAGCTTGTTTGGCGCTGTTCTTGTACTCTTTAATGACCCATTGGCGAAGGGAGTCTCTGACGACGTCAATTTCTTTGAGCATCAATTCGCCACAGGGAGTCTCGGTATCACATGCTCCTGTGAGTGGTCTCTGCTTCCTCCAGGCCCAAAGTTTGGCTGCCTCAGCCGCATTTGCCGGTCCTTTACCATCTTTTGGACCAAAAAAGTCACGGGGATACGCCAGGGTCCGATCACAGCGTGTATTGTGTATTTCTTCAAGGTGTGCTGCTTCTTCCGCTGCTGATGCCATGAGACTCAAAGCACTTACTTGCATCGAACCAGAGGTTCCAGTTGCGGTCGTCAAAGTTGATGAGCTATCATCGCTCATGTTGTCTTGCTCTATAATGCTGTGCTGTGACGATGATGACAATGGTGATGGTGAGGCGCCCGGGCGGTGTTGTGTGTTGCTGTTTTTTGTTGTTGGGTGCCAAAATTGGAATCGGCTAGAGTTCATCACTCTCTAAGAAAGATTGGTGTAGCTTTGGTAGACAATTTTATAGTCTACCAATTAGTGTGTAGACCATGGAAGGGCGGCAATATTATTGCCGTTAACTGAACATACATTTCTATCATGATATGTGTTTGTAAAATGATATATATATATTAACAAGTGGATATAATAAGAAATTTCAACCCCCAAAACCAAAAGAATACACGTTTGCCACCACATTTTATTTAATCACGAGCGATCACGTCAAAAGGCAGAATACGGGAGCAGCATAGACCTCATTAATTTAATCAATCCAAATCAATCAAAAGAAACAGAGTTCTGGGCATACTGTGGGAGGTCATGTGTAACACGACTCTCTTGTTCCCATGCTAAGGCCCTCCTGTAACCGTTTGCTTTGATATTCGAACCAAATCCGGCATGATGGAGCTGGATCAGCTCTCGCTGTGTGAAAATCAAGTGGACTGCAGCTACATAAGCCGGTTCCGGAAGTAAGCATGGGCTTGTAAACGATGCAATATGAAGAAAGATACCAACTGGAAGTGCAAACACTTCCTTTTCCTTGCAAGGCACTTCGATCTCCATCTTGCCATTGTGTTTGATGCGATTCGTCTTGTCAACCTCAATCAAGGTAACAGCAACAATGGCGCCCTTCAATCTCAACGCCAGGACCTTCTTGGCAATACGGGTTGCACAGACTGAAAAGAAGTCATCCACCTTGTCTCCGTACTCTATGCTCCATGGATGATCTCGAGGAAAAGGGGGGAATAATGGGCTGATTATGTCGAATCGATTATTCCGGAAAGCCCATTCTCCTGTGTGTATCAATTGATGTGCTAGTGTTTTCTTATGCATAGGGATCGCAAACTCGGAATCCATAAGCAAGCTCGATACAGGGGCACAGCAGAACACCTCTCCGACTGCACGACCATCCATTCGCCATAGTTTGGCTTGATGCATCACAGTTTCACCCCGACCATTGAGTTTCAGGATGGCCCATGGGTCGATCTCCAGGATGTAGAACAATAAGCGCCATTCTGCATTGCACTGCAAGGCAACATTAAATAGAGTGTCGCGAGAATCATCTTCATCGCCACCATCTTTTGGTATTCCATGATTTGGGAAGGATGCAATAGAGTAGGCACCCTCGTGCAACCCCTCTAGTGACAACAGGTACATGATATCATTTGGGCTTTGACCGGCCAAGCACGAGAGGGTTACTGTCGAAACAAAATCATTGTCCTCCTTGAGCCAATGGAGGGTATCGTCAAGGATGCTCCTGTTCTCAGGGAACACCAAGTCACGGATGTTGTTCATAGGAGGACCTGGCGTCCCACGTCCTACCATCTCATCCATTTCCACAAGTCCATCCCGTAGCGCCCAGTATTTCACCTCATTCTCACGGGTGTTCGTAACGTTATCGGTCTGGCTATGCATGCTCCCTGTACTAACAACTTGTGTCCAACATGCATTAGGTACAGTTGGCAAATATTCGGAACCTTGAGGATGAACACCGTTGTCAATGGACGGTAGCCGGCCTAATAGCCAATCAGGCAGACACGGTACGCCTCTAAATTCCTTCTCCCGTTTCAAGCATACCGTACAGTCACAGATCTTATTCACAACGCTTTGGCAATACACCTGACAGCTCGGGCACTGGCATTCTTTACGAACCTCACCAAAATCATAACGGTAAGGTCTCATTTGGGGGCAGCACTGGCATGCCACAACACGCACTTTGCTTGAATCCCACAATTCAATGATCCCCTGTGGATCATCAGTCCTCTTGTCCAGGCCCGCCTTGACCACCTTGTCACAAGCACGGCATATGTGATCGAAGCAGTAACTGGGCAGAGGGCCTCCAAAACAAAATTTGTGATGTGCCTTCCACTGAGGACGGAGACCATTTACCACCGTACTATGCTTTTCACGTGCAACTTCAATTGCTAAATCTCTCTTTTTCATTTCCTCTGCCGTCTCCAATGATATCTTATGTTTCTTTGAGGAACCCCAACCGTGATGGTGTTGTCTTTCGGAGTTCCTTCCCCAACTCTTCGTCTTGGGCAATCTCTTTCGCTTCGACTCCGTGTCAATTTGCTGTTCCTCCTCCCCAATTGAAATACTTTCATCATTCCTGTTGTTGCTAGCCATGTTCATTCTTCTATTAGACTTTTGTCCGCTGGTTTCGATCTTTGAGTTCATGATGTTCCGGTTCATTGTGGTGTTTTTTAGTGGGATTGATTGTTCTTTGATTGGCACCAAAGATCCAGAAGAACGAACCCCAATCAGAACGTTGGTGCCTAAAAGAGAAGCCTAGCTAGATCCAAATATTTCAATTAGGGTCCAGGCTAGCTTATTTAGCAGTCTTGTGTCCTCAACTGGATTGCACCATGGCGGACCAGAAGAAACCACCAATGCTACCAGCTCTGACCAACCAGGCACCAGTGGTTCAACCCCCACCACACAGAGCGGTGACAGCAACATGGCTTGCACCAAGAAAACTGCCACTATCATGAGTCGGCGAGAGGAAGCTCAAAGCACGAGGCCTCTCTGAAAGTCTCGCGCACTTGCTGCTTATTTCGCAGCTTCTTCTCTCGCTCGCTTATTAGCCACCGTCACCCTGCTCACCTTTGCGCTCTCCTCCCGCTTCTGGACATTTTTGATTGACTTTAGTCTTATGGCCAATGGATACATGCGTGGGTGGGTGAACCCAACCTCAAGTAGATGATCGTTGGCACGAAAAAGTCGACCGCGATATTCGCCAACAACCGGAATGATCTTGTCGTGCCTGATGAAACCATGTTTATCAAGATTGTCAATCACCAACTCGAATGGAAGTTGAAAACAGAGTGCATTTTCGGGGTCCATGTGGCAATCAACGCAGTGGCACACATAGACCCGCTTATCATCATCAAGTTTGTTCCTCACCCTCTTCTTTTGTATTAGGAAGGTACTTGGGCCCCTTCGAAGCACCGAATTAAGCAAGCTCCACTTTTGCTCTGCCTCCTTCTCAGCTGGAGTCAGAGTGGTATCGTAGCAGGGTGCGACATCCACACCATCTTGGTCTCTCTCCTCAGCGACAACGTCTCCAAACTCCTCATCATCAGTATCCATTGGGTTGTCCGCAACTTCGTCCTTGGGTGGCTCTTGTTTTCCCTCTTCCTTGGCCACCTCTTCTTGTTTTCTTACTTCTGCCTCTTGACGGTGTATAAGGTAAATATCATACCAACCTTTCAGTTGGGTGTCATCAGGCAAGTTACCAATAAGGAGTTCGACTTCTTCCACAGTCAGCCGGGGCATCAAATACTTCACTTGTTGAAATGAAATTTGTTTAGCTTGCTGAAAGCAAGCAATGAGCGTCACCTCGCCTGTCAGGGTTAAGAAAGCACGCGTCCCAGGAAATACGAGGAGAGATTCGTCTTGGCACGTTGTCATTTTGTAGACAGACTCTTCAGGCATTGCTGAAACGAAGTTAGAGTAACGTACGTCCCACTCTAAATGGTACGTCATGCAGCCTTTGATCTCTTTGTAATTCACGGCACAGTTAGGAAAGGAATTAGGGCACCACTTGTAGACATCCCATTCTTGCTTATACCTATGAACGGGTGAGGATATGTCATCCCCTTCCAAGTAAAGCAGCCCATACTTGATAAGCGCTATGTGCAACAAAATGAATCTCTCCACTTGATCGTAATCACCTTTCTCAAGGACGTACTTAACCCCAAGGTTTATGTTAGGGTGGTCGTAGTCCAGACAGGCAGCCCGTAGTTTTGCCGCGTTCATGTCAAGCATCAAAAAAAAGCCAAGAAGGATCCTGAAAGGGTGCTCAAGGTACACAGTGGCTGCGTTACTAATCTTCTTCTCATCATTCACATCTGGATCTATCAACCACGAGATAACATCTAGCCCGTCGGATGCGTCGTTGTATAGGCGAAGGGCCTTCTTTTCCTTTGGAGGAAGCTGCGGCTGGAGCTTTAGGTTCATCATGTTCTCTGCCAGCTTCAGGCAACTCTTAAGTGCTAAGGTAAGGGTCTTGCGACGCGATTGATTACCTGCTACACAAAGCGACTTGCCCCTGCTATTCCGCCTGCTCTTAAGGAGACAGGAGATTTTCTGGCTATATGTGAGCTTCGTTTTCAACACCATGCTGGCTTTCCTTGCCCGGACATTTGTGTGCACAGACTATAGATCGAGGTGGCTGCAAAAGCAACAAAAGGCATTGGTAAAGGGTGTAGTTCAAACAAGTTTTCTAAAATATTTTCACGTACGATTTTGTCTAGCACTTCTATCACGCAATGAGAAAATCGTTCACAGGACTTATCATGGAATGGTTCACAGCACTTTACATCGTTTACAGGACTTATCATGTGAGCGCACGATCCATGGAGCGTTGGACTACTTTGAATAACTTCTAATTCTTAGTAAAAATGATTGGTGGTGCTCTGCCAATCCATAAATAACCTACTCATTTTATGCGTAGGATATTTTGGTAGACATGAGTGCTGTCTACCAGACGTACACACCATCCTACGTAGATTAATAGCTACTCTATCGTCATTGTTGCTACTGCATGGTTTCTCATGGGCAAATGACACCAATGACGAACGACTTCCATTACTGTGTTGCTGCTATTGGATTCACGTATCTCCCCCGATGGAAGAGAGCATACCAAACCAAATGATTTGTCCACATTGCAGATCTATCTGCAATGCTGAACAAAAAATAGTGAGAGGGTTTCACATTTCAAGTTGGGCAACGCAGAGCACTTGTGGCAATTGCAACAAACTTTTCTTCCACTGTCTTGCTTGTCAAAAGGCACTCAAGTTTTGGGATGGTGTTTTGCAACACAAGGTCACCCAAACCCATTTAGGAAAACTATCTGATTTAAGTGATGGCATCAATGGTGCTGATGATTACATTTCTTCTTTGCCGAATGATAATGCAGACAACGGCATGATCAATGACAATGAAGAGGTTGAAGAGGGTGGAACAGATGTTGAAACAGATAAGGACGACTGGCTTCTCAGGTTAGGAAAGAATAATCCGACGATTGGCACACCCGTATTAAGTCTCTCTGACTTAAAAGATAGTGCCGGATTTGACAAGAACTCATCGTCGCCACGGTACTACTGGGAAGAATATCAGAAACCTGGACTAGGTCTAAAGCACCTTGTGGCAAAGGCATTTGAGCTGGGGAATGCCAACGACATAACTGATGCAGAGGCCAAGTTCTCTATTACGTTCTGCAATTTGTTGCTCAAGCTATCCAAGCATGAGCGGAAAATGCTTTCAGAATGCATGGTTGCTGCTGTCAACTCCAAGGATAAGGAGTTGAATATTTTTGAGAAAACTCGCGTTCCGACATCAACAAACGACTTCAACAAAATCTACCTGACGGGCGCCAATGCCATCATCAGCAACCTGCCCCACCCAACGCCAAACACAACGAAAGATCGAACCCACGCCTACACAAGGTTAACGGATATTATTGCTAATATGTTAGCAGAAGGCACCCCCGTCGAGCAGTTCCACTTTTCAGCCAATCTATGCTTGCAGCCAGAACACCTATGCAATGATCAGAGTAAACCAACTGTTTCCTCGAGCAGAGCTGGCCTTGAATTGTACTTGGAACTCACCCAGGGAGAAACGGAAAATGCCATTGATTCCGGAAAGCCTTTTGTTCTCAAACTGTGGTATAAGGAGTGGCGTGATGACTTTGATCCCTTCAATACCAAGTCTTCCCGTAGTCAAGTTTGGACCAACACAAACACAATTTGCCCCCCTCAGCAGGAGAGTAGAGGTCGGAACACCTTCTTCATGGCCATTGGTGCAAAGGGAACCGATCATTCTGAGATCAAACATTTTTTTGCTGAGGAGCTAAAAGTCTTGTCCACAGATGGAATGAGTGCCTACCATGGAGGCTTACGTAAGATCATCCGACTAAAGGTTGGCAAGATGCTTACTTGTATCGACCGTCCTGAGAAAACTTCCACTTACCGTTGTGGCGACCATAATGGTACCTTTTCTCGTACGTGGGGACATGCAGCTAACGTAGATGGCTTTTGCAGAGACAACCACCTGCCTTCATGTCCTCAGTGCCGCAAGAAACGACTAAGAATGCAACTCCGGATGTCGAATGATTCGTTGGAAACCATCATAGAGGATGGCTTGTCCACCTCGTCGTCTTGCAGTGACGGTTCAAGTGCTAGTGGTGGGGATGATGAATCAAGAAGTGCAAATAGTAATGGGACGAGCCGGAACAGTTCCGGGTCATCCTTACAATCAACTACAACACGGCATCCCAAGAGGGTTCCTCTTTGTCGAATGCCCAGTGCTCCGTGCACGAACAATATTTGCTCGAACTGGCAGCTACTTGACCCATCTTTCACATCAGCAGCACCAACTGATTATCCAATTATTTTCGACCAAAGAGCAGGTGCCCCGTCCGCCCCCACAGGAAGAGAAATCACGATTGGTGTACCGGCACGTGAGGTCCGCCTGGTTGCTGTACAGCTGACTATCCCATGGTTGAAGAATGCGATTGTTTTTGCGCATCACAACCTAAAGACAAAAATACCGGGCGGCAGGCGCAATAAGCGTTACTGGACAAAGGCAGCTGCCACCGCCTTCCTGAGGACATGTGGGGTAGTGAACAGTTTGATCAATGCAGTGTATGTTAGTGCCAAAAAAGGTGACGATTCCCCCCCCCCCTACCAGCTACGTGGAGTCCCGACACCGCCTTGGAGCGATGTCACTATGCACCAATGCACACAATATTCCTTGGGCATGTCAAAAGCAACTATGACTTATGCAGCAAGTGGCTAAGTGCTCATGAACTCTTTGGCACTTTCGGAAAGCAGGTGAACAAGTACCTTAAAGACATAAAGAAGCTACGGTGTAGGAAATTCTTCGATGCATACCCGCTTGCAAATACCTCATGGGGCACTGGAGTCTGGGTAAGCGAGAACTATCTTTTCTGGTGCAGAGCTCAGAAATTGTTCCTACTCTTGCCAGCAATTCATCAGTCCAAACGCGTAGGTGGCGATGAATTTGACGCTGAAGTTAAAATGGTGCTGCGGTTCACCATGGCAGCTCATGCCTGTATGTCGAGGCTAATGTCAGAGGACCGGATTGTCCCTGACATGGAGCATGTGATTATGCTTTATTTGGACACCATGGTGGAGATGGACAGGTGGATCATAAAGAATAAAAAAAAGAAGAAGCAAACACCTAACACTGACGAAGGGGCGGAGGACGTGGAGGAAGGAGATACTGGGGAAGGCACAGTGGAGGGCGAAGACGACCACATGGATCATGTTGAGCCGGACAACAATTCGGGCAGCAGAAACAATAACGGGCACAGGAATAAGAGGCACAGACAGGCAGCACCCACAACAGGAGGCGGGAAAAAGAAGACACGGGGAAGGAATAGTTTCAGAAAGAAACCTGCCTTCACGAAGTCCAACTTGCTTGGTTTGCTGAAAGCAGGCCGCGATCACAACTACTTCGGCCCAGCCAAACTGCACTGGGAAGGGGGTTGGGCTGGTGAACGCAAGATAACTGGAGCAAAGCAATGGATGGGAATCAAAAGAGCTAACGCGGATTGGCAAACAATATCAATCAAGAGGATGTACCAGATGGAGGCACTTGCCAAACTACAGGAACAACTGGAGGGGGGCAAGGATAGCCGGGACATGGAAATGACCATCTACGTGTACAAAACCGAGCAGTTAGCCAATGAGGCAGTTGCTACTAACATGCCCCTGTGTGGTCTGGTTGATAAAAATGGGCTCCTGTGGATAGCATGCAGACCTTGTGACAAAGGCACCCACAACCGATCCTCGATTCTTCTACTGCAAGTGCGGTTTGATGACCTTGATGGGGAAGACGTTTGTGGCATGTGCTATTGTGCCCCACTCAACAGAGAAATTAGTGAGACAAGAAAACATACATTCACCTCTTTGAGGGAAATGCACAGCTTTGTTGACCAGTATGTTCTGATGCTCCCTAGGCTGGATGAAAAGGGAGAGGTATACCAGAACAGCTACTATGCCATAGGGAACAAGTGGACCGAACGTGTGGCCTCGGGCGACTTCTTGATGTCCACACTGTCTCACAAAGTGTTCCAATCATGGCTTGAATAAGCAAACATCGTTTGTATTATAATAGATGATTACTTTTCACCAACACTATATAAGATGCCACATGTCACACGTTCTTTTTTACCTGTGAGTTGAGCAAAGCTTGTGGCGCCCTCAACCAGGGAAGAAAGCCGCCTGGTTTAATCATACCTGATCGACTTCGCTTTCTACCGGACCTGGTACCGTCAACGAGTTGATGGGCCTCAGCGCTTTGGAAGCATGCATTTTGAATTGCCGCGCATGTGTTTTCGGGGAAGAAGTCTGCCCAAGGAATGTGAAGACCATTGGGACCCGGTCTGCCGGAAGCAAGAACCGTGCACAAGTGGCGGTAAGTGTGGTCCGTAAGTATACTGTAGACCACTGGTTGGGCAGCGACCCAAGCCCTGGAACCCTTCATAATGATGTCGCAGATCTTTTTCTTGCTCCACTCTTCCAGCATATTCTGTTTGGGAATGTTGTCAATTCCAGCACCCGCAAGCATTGGCAACAACCTGTTCTTCAGTCCTCCCGCAGAATCCTTCCGTTTCGTTGGGGCATAAATCATGACACCCTTCCCCCACACCAGGGTCTCGTCAAGTTTCAGCTTTTTCAACACCTGTAGCCTTCTTTTGCCGGCTTGACTGCATTTGTCACGAACGAATTTCCAGAATTGGATAATCTGTGAGCAGGGCGCAACAACACTTGCACCTCTAGCCGGTATATCGTCCGCCTTGGCCCTGGCCTTCAAGCGCGTCAGCTCCTGCTTGTTGGCTAAGACAAGTCCACAACCCATCCACTTCCCCATCGTAACGTACACCACGACCTTTTGGAAACACCCCGGAGTTTGCTGTACCATCAACATGGTTCCAGTCCTACCGCCAGTCATAATTTCGTCCACAACAATGTTAAATTTGTGAGTTTCCGCCAATTCTGCTAATCTCTTCAAGGCTCTGTTGCTTAGACCAGCACCACAACCAGCTAGGATCAACTCCATCAACAACGTCCTGATGGGAAGATTGTTGCACTTTGCCACATTACAACGGACGTGAAGTTCGTGCATACACTCGTCCTCGTACTTGTGGATAGTAGCATCTTCATGAACCCCTGTAATGTAGTAAGGAAGGCCAATGGTGTGTTGTTTCGTGAATTCTGACGTCACACTGGCAGGCTCTATAATGACTGAGGGTCCATACTGGGTAGCAAATCCGCTGGTGCTCCAACCCTGCAGCCCCCCAGTGACCCCTGACACATAGCTCCCTGCTGCAATCATGCAGGATCCAAGGTTTCCTTCAGTTGCGTCAACGATGGCAAAGAGATTTGCATCCGATCCACATGTAGCAACCTTGGTCAATTCGAATTGTCGGTTTAATGTATTCTTCACTACCTCTTTGAGAATGCTCAGACCACCATCTCCCGAATCATCACCTTCTTTATTCCTCCTTTGACTAGCAGTTAACATGCAAAGGTCGCAGCCCCATCTGTTTGCGAGATTGTCTCCCATTATTACCAGAAACAGCAAAATAGTGGTTTCAATGCGAAGCACAGATGAGACGAGTGTTTAAAATTACTAGGACTGTTCGTAGGATTTGTGTGTACATCTGGTAGACAAAACTGTCGTCTACTGGCATATCCTACATATAAGATGAGAATAGGATTGAACCACGTTTAAAAATTATTCGTAGCAGGCTCTCGTGTTTACTCCAAAAATCATAGGTGTTCATCAAAAACGCGCACGCGCACACGCTGATAGACGATATTGTATTCGTAGCAGGGGTATTTTCACTACGAAAAATCAAACGTGCTCATCAAAAACGCGCACATGCACGCTGATAGACAATATTTATTCGTAGCACTCCTTCTTTCTACTCCGAAAAATCAATCGTGTGTTCGTATCTGAAATTATATATATAAATAATATCTCTCTCTCGTGGTCGCCGGCCAGCTCTTGTAATATTCTGACACGTAATAAGATTCCCATCAATAAAAATCAAGACAGATCCAACAACTCTTTTGACAGCAGCATGGAACACACCTATGTTCTCGCAGTTCCAGAGTATGTGGAAGATTGGTTTGGCAATGATCGCTTGGCGTCGGAGGTCAGGTGCCTTTTCTATTCCACAACCCCGCCCGAAAATCGCTTTGCAGCTAATCACCCATTTCGATCCCCGGAAGGGAGGAAAGGAAATGGATACATCACCACCTCCGATCCGGAGCAACAAATGGCCTGGCAAGCTCTGAACGACGATGTGTACAACGCCTACCTCATCCATCGTGGGTGTGTGATTCCTCTGTTCGAAGAGGTAGCGGCCTTTAAAGCCTACATGAAGACCTATGGTGTGGGCAAGCCCCCAAATTTCTCCAGGCCTCTCCAACGGAATGGCGGCGAGGCCACGTTTGGTCCCCATGGTCGTACTGACCTCTCTATGGTGCCCCGAGTAGCAATCACCACGTGGCCTTTATAAATAGTGAAGAGTAATCCTTAGTTCATCTAATTACTCCAGAAGTTCTGATCTCTGTCTTCCTTATCATGTGATGTGTGTGATTTGCTATTCAAAAGTATAATAACAGATGAGAGCATATATTATCATCGTCAGTCACCAAAATGTATGACTACTCCGAATAAAGGATACTGTGCTCCAAATATTTTATTCAGAGTAAAAACCGAGAAATGCTCTGAATAAATATGTATTTAATTTATTCAGAGCAAAAACAAAGGTATTCATAGCAATTTGCTCCGAAGAACAGTATTTTGCTACGAATAGTGTTATTCGGAGTAAGTTTTGAAATTGCTCCGAATAGTTTTTATTCGGAGCAAGTTGCTCCGAATAAAATTATTCAGAGCAATTTGCTCCGAATAAAAGTTATTCGTAGCAGAAAAAGTTATTCGGATTCGATCTCATTTGCGGTGTTGTGTCCTGCTGGATCTTCAGATACAAAGAATTGTACACAACCCTGTTACGCCCGAGTACACAAA
>OOGU01000246.1_pt1 | contig 12596 bp, 11 predicted proteins | sample 1670261 | NCBI WGS metagenome assembly OOGU01 (sample SAMEA98137168, study PRJEB22522) | marine metagenome | biome: marine biome; feature: marine water body; material: sea ice | place: Arctic Ocean | collected 04-Sep-2015 | depth 1.3 m
AGAGCATGACGTGGACGCGCTTGCGTTCACCGTCGGACCGGTGACGTGTGTAGTGTGTGAGTCTGGAGGTTAAGTCGACCGCTTCAAGGGCCGCGAGGGGCTGTCGGAACTGGACCGGCGCTGGACCGCCAAGGTCACTGACGTGCGCAACTGGTTTTTGTTCGCTGCCAGCGAGCGTTGGCGCGAGGACGACAGCGAGTTCGAGCACTACTCGGATTCCGGCGGCAAGTCCGGCGGCCAAAAGGAAAAGCTCGCCTACACCGTGCTCGCCGCCAGTCTGGCCTACCAGTTCGGGCTGGAATGGGGGGCAGTTCGCTCACGATCGTTCCGATTCGTCGTCATCGACGAGGCTTTCGGTCGCGGTTCGGACGAATCCGCCCAGTACGGGCTCCAGCTGTTCCAGCAACTCAATCTGCAACTGCTGATCGTCACGCCCTTGCAGAAAATCCACATCATCGAGCCCTTCGTCTCCAGCGTCGGCTTTGTCCACAACGAGGGCGGTCAAGCCTCCAAGCTGCGCAACCTGAGCATCCGCGAATACCGCGAGCAGAAGGCGCAGTTCGCCAGCCGGGGGCCATGAACGGGTCGCGTCCGGCGGACCTGAAGGCGCAGGTCCAGCGCCTGTGGGACCGTCAGCGCCTGCCGCGGGCGCTGGTCAACGGCGAGGCCCTGTTCCCGTACCGGCTGACGCTGAAAGCGCCCGGTTCGCAGGACATCAGTGATCGCTTCGACGCAGTCCGCCGCTGGGCGGCGGAGCTGGAGTCCACACCCGGTATCCGATTGGAACGCCGCGAGCTGCGTCATCGCGTCCAGGGCCGGCAATGGCTGCCGCACCAGGCTTGGATCGATACCATCGACGACGCCCTGGCCCTCATCGGCCGGCGCAACGACGCGCGTCGGCTGACCACACTCACTGCCATGACGCGTGACGCGCTGCCCGCCGTGCTGCCCTGGCTGGAGCGCCGCCCCCTCAAGGCGCTGGATCTCGCCGACGCCTGGCCACAACTGCTCGGTGTCTGCGACTGGCTGATCGCCCACCCCCGCCCAGGCGTTTACCTGCGACAGGTTGATATCCCGGGCGTGCACAGCAAGTTCATCGAGGTCCATCGTGGGGTACTCACCGAGCTGCTTGATCTGGCGCTGCCCTCCGCCCGCATCGACACCACACACACCGGCATCAACGGGTTTAACCAACGCTACGGCTTTGCCGACAAGCCGGTGCGAATCCGCTTTCGCGCGCTCGACCCCGCACTGGTTCCAGTCGACGATACGCCGTCAGCCGACATCACTTTGGACGCTGCCAGCTTCGCCCGCCTGCGCCTGCCGGTGCGCCGCGTGTTCGTGACCGAGAACGAGACCAACTTCCTCGCCTTTCCGGCAACCCCCGATGCCATCGTGCTGTTCGGCGCGGGCTATGGGTGGAGCGCGCTTTCGGCCGCCGATTGGCTGCGGCAAGCCGACATGGATTACTGGGGCGACATCGACACCCACGGCTTCGCGATTCTCAACCAGTTACGCGCACACTTCGCGCATGTGCGCTCGTTTCTGATGGACCACGACACCCTGCTGGCGCACGAACCCCATTGGAGCGAAGAACCCGATCCCATTCGGCATGATCTGCCTCGCCTCACCGACATCGAACGCACGCTGTACAACGACCTGCGCGACAACCGCATCCAGGCGCGCCTGCGCCTGGAACAGGAACGTATCGGGTTCGGGTGGCTTCAGCGGCAACTACTGCTGCGTCTTGATTGAGGCCATGTGATCCCGCGCCCGGGCATCACCAATGACTGCTAAGCAACACTGAGTGCGCCTAATTATGCATAATAAGATCAGTCAACTGATCTTATTATGCCTTCATGCGCCAAGTGACTGAATCAGAAATCGAAAATCGACTGCGCGAAGACAATCCATGGTGGCGCGCAGGGCAAGGTGTCGATGCGTTGATCGCCGGTTATCCACGCCGATCGTACGTTCCAGGCTTTGTCTCGTTAATCGCCGACTCCACCGTGCAACGGGCCGTGGTGCTGCTCGGTCCACGCCGAGTGGGCAAGACGGTCATGGTGCTCCATGCCATCGATGCCCTGCTCCGGCGGCCTGACGTCCAGGGCCAGGACATCCTGTACCTGTCACTGGAAACGCCGATCTACACCCACCTGTCGCTGGATTCGCTCCTCCGGCGTTTTCGTGATCTGCATCCGGCGCCCGATAACCGTCGCCTGTTTGTCTTCTTCGACGAAATCCAGTACTTGAAGGATTGGGAGGTCCACCTCAAGTCGCTCGTGGATTCCAACCGGCAGATCCGCATCGTCGCAACCGGCAGTGCGGCCGCCGCACTCAAGACCAAGAGTCAGGAATCCGGCGCCGGGCGGTTCACGGACTTCCAGCTTCCCCCACTCACGTTTGCCGAGTATTTGCGCTTCATCGACCGTGAGGACGAGTTGATCATGAGCGACACCACCGGCGCGGACCCGCAGCCGCGGTGGACCGCCGCCAACCTGCCCGAACTGAACGATACCTTTGTGGACTACCTGAATTTCGGCGGATACCCAGAGGTCGTCTACTCGCAAGAGATCCAGCGCAACCCCGGCCGATTCATCAAGAGCGACATCATCGACAAGGTCCTGCTACGTGACCTTCCGGTGCTCTACGGGGTCCACGACGTGCAGGAACTCAACAGCCTGTTCAATACGTTGGCCTACAACACAGGCAACGAGATCAGCCTGGGTGAGCTCGCGCAATCCTCCAATGTGGCAAAGAACACCTTGGCTCGCTATATCGAGTATCTGGAGGCGGCGTTCCTGATCCGCCGAGTCAAACGCATCGACGCAGACGCCCGCCGCTTCAAGCGAGTCACCCGCTTCAAGGTCTATCTGACCAATCCGACCATGCGAACGGCGCTGTTCAGTCCCCTGCGAGCGAATAACGAGGCCATGGGCCATCTGGCCGAAACGGCCGTATTCAGCCAATGGCTGCACAACACCGCCCATGTCGACTCGCTGCACTTTGCACGCTGGGCCCAAGGGGAAATCGACCTCGTGAGTCTCGGTGCAGACCAACGCCCCAAGTTCGTGATAGAGGTCAAATGGTCTGATGCGCCCTTCACTGACAAGCGACTACTAAAAAGTGTGCTGCAGTTCGCGCAACAACATCCGCTGCAGCGACGACCGCTGGTCACGACGCGCACGCGCTCCGGCATCCAGCAGCATGGCGGAATCGAGATCGAATTCGCCCCCTGCAGCCTGCATTGCTACACCGTCGCGAAAAACTCCCTCAGGCATTAAAGGACCCATGATCCAGAGGTGCCGCCGTGGAGGGGCGCCAATCCGAAGCTCGGCCGGCTGGCCTTATCTGGAGTCCCTGATGTAGATGCGCGCATTGCGCGCCTCCACGAACAACCCGGCGACTTTCTGTCGTCACGGCGGAACCGCCGTCAGTTGATCCAACCCTGTTGCGTCAGCGACAGAACCGAAAAAGCTGCACGCGGCGGGGCCTGCCGGAACCCCGCAAGGCGCACATCCAGCCCCACGGGTCCTGCGCTCGGACTGGCGGCTACGGCAGGCAGATTCATCACCGTGTCGCGCGTGCGGATCGGATCATACATCAGCCGCCACACCAACCACTCAAGACAGGAGACACACACGCAAACGAAGTGAAACATTCCTCTTCGGCCGCCCAAGCATCGGTTGCGTGCCGACTCGCCCGATGGGGAACGGGGTAATGGCAACAGAATAAAGTAGGCAACTATTGTCTAAATTACCCACATCATAAACAATGATTACCCGAATCGCGGCGAAGAGACCTGATGCACTCGCTGACTACCGAACGACTGGCTCAACTGACGTTCGACACTCACCAGCTCAAGAGCATCCGTGCCATTGGCGACGCGCGGGGACAGCAAGCTCTGTGGTACCAGCAGGTACCGGAAATACTCAGGGACCTGCGCACCGTCGCGATTATCGAATCCACCGAATCCTCCAACCGCATCGAAGGCGTATCCGTTCCACCGGAGCGGCTGGCACCACTGGTTCTCAAGCAGACCGAACCCACCAGCCGCTCCGAACAGGAGATCGCCGGCTATCGCGATGCCCTGGCGCTGATTCATGAATCCGGGCCGGACATGCCATTCACGGCAAACGTGATCCGACAACTGCACGGCACCATCTGCCGCTACATGGCCGACCCGGGAGGAGACTGGAAACACACCAGCAACAACATCGTAGAACGGCACCCGAACGGCACGGAACGCGTGCGCTTCACACCCACGCCTCCGCACCTCACACCGATGCAGATCGAAACGCTGAGCGATCGGTTTGCAGCCGCCAAGGCCAGCGGACAAGAGCCCCTGATCCTGATCCCGCTGGCGATTCTGGACTTCTTGTGTGTCCACCCGTTCCTGGACGGCAACGGCCGTGTTGGCCGCCTGCTGACACTGATGCTGCTGTACCAGGCGGGTTACGAAGTCGGACGCTACATCAGCCTCGAACGCATCATCGAACAGAGCAAGGAAACCTACTACGAAGCCCTCGAAGCCAGCTCGCAGGGTTGGCACGAGGCCAGGCATGACGTGATGCCCTGGCTGAACTACTTCTGGGGCGTGCTGATTCGCGCCTACCGGGAATTCGGCGAACGTACGCGGGCCGCCAAACCGCAGACCCACGGCAGCAAGAGTGAGCAGGTGCGTTTCATCGTCCTCCGGCAACAGACGCCCTTCACCTTGTCAGAAATCGAAGCCCAGAGCCTGGGCGTGAGCCGCGACATGGTGCGCCACGTGCTCCGGCAGATGCGCGACGAACAACTGGTCGAGGTGCTGGGCCGCGGCCGCGGCGCCCGCTGGCAACTCACACGACACACAACGGGAGACACGCGTGACTGATCCCAATACATCCGACACCATCGGGCAGAGCCCGAATCCCGCTGACCTGAAACGCCGGGAACTGGAACAACTGCTACCCGAAGCCTTCAGCGAGGGCCGGCTGGACCTCGACGCGCTCAAACGCGCCCTGGGAGAAGACGCCGTCATCGAAGGCGGCGAGCGCTACCGACTGGACTGGGCCGGCAAGGCCGATGCCTACAAGGTATTGCAGACGCCCAGCACCGCCACCCTGCGCCCGCAGCGGGAGCTGTCCGTCAACTTCGATGAGGCTCAGCACGTCTTCATCGAGGGCGAAAACCTGGAAGTGCTCAAGGTTCTGCAAAAGGCCTACTTCGGTCAGGTCAAGCTGATCTACATCGACCCGCCCTACAACACCGGCTCGGACTCGTTCATCTACCCGGACCGCTTCCAGGAGAGCAAGGAAGACTACCTGGCGCGCATCAACGAACTGGAGGACGACGGCACCCTGTTGCGCGAAGGGTTCTTCCGCAAGAACAGCCGCGAGAACGGCCACTACCACTCCAACTGGCTGAGCATGATGCTCCCGCGCCTGTACATCGCCCGCAACCTGCTGCGCGATGATGGCTTCATGGTGGTGAGTATCGCTGACGAAGAACTTCATAACCTCAAGCTACTTCTCGATGAAGTATTTGGACCAGAGAACTTAATCGCAACGCTTGTATTCGATCGCAATAGAAAAAATGACGCAAAACTGTTCTCCGTAGGGCATGAATATATGCTCGTGTACGCCAGGAACTTGCAAAATCTAAAAGACAGCAATTTGACACTCCGCGCTCCTAAAGAAGGAGTTGATGAAATCAAGAAAGAGTTCGAACATTTAAAGAAAAAATATGGAACAGATTGGAAAAAAATTCAATCAGAGATAATAAAATTTTATAACACATTTGAGTCAGACGATCCCCGATATCCACTAACAAGGTTTCGACGTGTAGACGAAAAAGGACCATTCCGAACAGATGGTGACGCGAGCTGGCCGGGTGGGGGTGGACCGCGATTTAACGTAGCCCATCCTGTGACTGGGAAGCCATGCAAGAAACCGAGTCGTGGATGGGTTTGGTCAACATATGAAAGAATGAAGGAAGAAATCGACGCTGGAAACGTCGCGTTTGGAAAAGATGAAAAAACCATCCCAAGCATTCGAAGAAACTTATTTGACAAAGACGAACAAGTAATGCGGAGCGTTAATTTCAGCTACGCTCAGAAAGCAAGCCAAGACTTAGCAAAGATTTTCAATGGGAAAAAGGTTTTTGACAATCCTAAGAATTACTTGGACCTAGCCCGCCTAGTGGAGTACCTGACAGGGGCGGGAGATATTGTATGCGATTTCTTTGCGGGCTCTGGCTCTACTGCCCATAGCATTTTCGCCGTAAATAAACGAACCGGGCAGAGAAGAAAAATGATTTCTGTGCAGCTTCCTGAAACAATCGACGGCGGATCAGAATCAGGAAGAAATGCAGTCACCTTGGGGCACGAAACAATCTCCCAGCTTTGTCTCGACAGGATCGCTCGTGCTCTTATAGACATCTACACAACCCCACCCTTATCGGAACAAACCAAAGTGTTCCGCCTGACGCCCTCCAACCTCAAGCAATGGCGTGGCGACGGCATCGAAACCGCCGAAGAACTCGAAGAGCAGATGCAGATGTTCGTCCGTACCGAGAAAGACGGCGCGGCGGTCGAGCACATCTTCTTCGAACTGCTGCTGAAGTTCGGCCAGCCGCTGACCACGCCGGTCGAGGTGCTGGATGTCTGCGGCACGCCGGTGCATGCGATCCACGACCGCACCATGCTGTTCGTGCTGTCGGGCTTTTCCGAACCGATGATCGACGCCCTGCTCGCCTTTGCACCCAAGGAAATCATCGCGCTGGATTCGGTGTTCGCCGATTCCGACCCGCTCAAGACCAACCTGGACCTGCAATGCCGCGATGCCGGCGTGCGGTTCACCTGTTTGTGAGCGCGTGATGAAACTGCAATTTGATGCGCGGCAGGATTTTCAGCTCGCGGCCATCGGCGCCGTGACCGATCTGTTCGCCGGTCAGCCGGATGCCTCGCAACAGCCGGTGAGCATGGGTGACGACGTGCCGTCTTCGCTGGCCTTCAACGAATACGGCATCGCCAATCGGCGGGTGCTCTCCGATGACCAGTGGCTGGTTAACCTGCATGGGGTGCAGGTGGGCCAGCAGCTCGAACCCTCACCTGCGCTGGCAACCCTGAAAGACGAGCGCGGCGCGCCGATTGGCGCGTTTCCGAACTTCACCGTCGAGATGGAAACCGGCACGGGCAAGACCTACGTCTACCTGCGCACGATTCACGAATTGCACCAGCGGTTCGGCTTTCGCAAGTTCGTGATCGTGGTGCCGTCGGTCGCGATCCGCGAGGGCGTACTGAAGTCGCTGGAGATGATGCGCGAACACTTGCAGACGCTGTACGACTATCCGCGCGTGGAGCACATGGTCTACGACTCGACGCGGGTCAACCAGCTCCGCAACTTTGCGCTCTCCGATGCCTTGCAGATTCTGGTGATCAACATCGACGCCTTCGCCAAGGATTCGGATGATGCCGCCAACAGCCGCCGCAAGGGCAACGTGATCAACCAGCGGCGCGAGACCGGCATCCGGCCCATCGAGTTCATCCAGGCCACCTGCCCCATCGTGATTCTGGACGAGCCGCAGAACCTGGAAACCGACAAGCGCAAGCAGGCCATCGCCCGCCTGAACCCGATGTGCACGCTGCGCTATTCCGCCACGCATCGCGAGCACTACAACCTGATCTACCAGCTCGACCCGGTTCGCGCCTATGAGCTTGGACTGGTGAAGCAGATCAGCGTGGATTCGGTGATCGACCTGTCCAGCCGCAATCAGGCCTTCATCGAGGTCGAGTCCTTCAAGACCGGTGCCCGCTCGATTGCCGCCAAGGCCACCATCTGGGTCAACCGGCGCAGCGGCCCGAAGAAGAAGCGTGTGACGCTGAAGAACGGCGATGATTTGTACGCGCTGTCAGCCCAGCGGGAGATTTATCGCGACGGGTTCATCGTCAACGAGATTGATGCCGGCGAGGGCTTCGTGCGCTTCGCCAACGACGTGACCGCGCGCATCGGCGTCCCACACGGCAATCTCAGCGAAACTATCCTGCGGATGCAGATTGAGGCGACCGTGCGGCGGCATTTCGAAAAGGCTCGCACGCTGGAACCGCAGGGCGTCAAGGTCCTGTCGGTGTTCTTCATCGACCGGGTCAGCAGTTACCGCGTCTATCAGGAAAACGGCTCCCCGACACTCGGCCCGTTCGGCCGCTGGTTCGAGGAATGCTACCGACGCTACGCGGCCATGGACGAGTTCGCGGGTCTCTACGACTTCGACATCGCCGACGTGCACGACGGCTATTTCGCGCAGGACAAGAAGGCCGTGTCACCCTACGGCGAGGCCAATTGCAAGACCAAGGCAGCTGCGGAGACCGGCGCCTTCGAACTGATCATGCGCGACAAGGAGCGCCTGCTGGACCGCGACGAGCCGCTGCGTTTCGTCTTCAGCCATTCGGCGCTGCGCGAAGGCTGGGACAACCCCAACGTGTTCCAGATCTGCACGCTGGCCGAGACCCGGTCCGAGATCAAGAAACGCCAGGAGATCGGGCGCGGGCTACGGCTGTGCGTCAATCAGGACGGCCAGCGCGTTTTCGACCGCTCGGTCAACCGCCTGACGGTGATTGCCAACGAATCCTATGAGGACTTCGCCCGGCAATTGCAGACCGAGATGGAAGACGCCGGCGTGCGCTTCAAGGCGGACATGGTGCAGAACGAACGCCGCAAGGTGAGCGTCAGGCTGCGCAAGGGGTACCAAACGGACGAGGTGTTTCTGGCACTGTGGGAGCGCATTCGACAGAAGACCCGCTATCGGGTGCGCTACGACACGGCAGACCTGATCCGCCAGGCATCCACCCGTATTCGTAAACACATGCCGGCGATCGAACGGCCGAAGATTGCGATGGTGCGGGCGGACGTGACCATCGACAGCACCGGCGTGTCAGGCCTGCAAACCGGCTACCGCACGCGAACGGTTGAAGCCCATTTCCAGATGCCCGACTTCGTCACCCAGATTCAGGGACGCACGGGTCTGGCCAAATCCACCATCGCCCGCATCCTGATCGACGCCCGGCGCATGCCCGACGCGCTGAACAACCCGCAGCGCTTCATCGAGCTGGCGGCGGAGGAAATCAACGCGGTCAAGCGCAATGTACTGGTCGACGGCGTCGAGTACCTGCGCCTGGAGAATCAGGTCTACGCCATGCAGCGTTTCGAATCCGACGATCTGATGGAGCTGTTCGAATCCAACGTCCAGGCGGTGGAGAAACAGGACAAGACCCTGTTCTCGCACATCGCCATCGACTCCAACTCGGGCCCGGAGCGCCAATTCGCCGAAAACTGCGAGCACAACGACGATGTGTCGTTCTACATCAAGTTGCCACGCTGGTTCGAGATCGACACACCTGTGGGCACCTACAACCCAGACTGGGCGCTGAGCTACAAGAACTCCAACACGCTTTATTTCGTGGCCGAGACCAAGGGTGGGTCGGACAGCCTGGGTGTACAGGAATCGCTGCTGCGACCGCTGGAGCAACTGAAGATCGAGTGTGGAAAACGCCACTTCAAGCTGTTCGAGCAGGTGCAATTCCGCGTCGTGAAGCGCCTGGACGAACTGGTGAAATAGTGGCATGACCCGGTGTCGACTAATAACCGTCTGCACGCAAGTTCGCAGCAATCAACTCGCTACACGCGGAATCAGGTCTGGCGGAACCGCTCGACAACAAAATCCGCAATATGCCGCGTGGCCGGGTCCCGACTCCGTCGGCGATGCCAGGCGATGTGCAGCGGATAGGGTTGAACTGCCAGGGCGCACACTTGACTCGCACCTGGGTGGATCGGTCACACTCTAACGACGCCATCTGGAAAGATCGCAGCACGCAGTTGCGATCTGACCCAATGAACACGCGTCCACTGGCTGGATACGAGCAACACTGCAGAGTTCTTGAACGATCCTCGAACATCGAAGGTAACGCACGGTCGCCAGCGGCAGCCGTCCCTGTTGCGGCCGCGCCTCGTGACGCGAGCGCCCGGCGGGGACAAAGACGGCAGCTTTGACCGGGCGATGTCGCAGTCATGCCGCTAGGCGGTCTGATCATGATGGCCAAGCCCCCACCCGCTGTTCGAAGCGCGATGGAGGCGGCAGTCGACCATGCAGGTCTGTCAGACCGGTTGGTGTCCGCCCTGTTCGCCCCCGAACGCTGGCATCAGTTGCTGTCGGGCATCCATGAGGACACGCCACGCACGCTGGAAACCCTGATTGGGGTGGGCAATGCCATTGTTGCCGACCCCGTGCTGATGCGTTTCGATCGGATCAGCAGTTCGGGCGGCGAGCTGTGCTCCTTCCTCACCCATGGAGAGCCGCCCGGCTTTGCGGATTTGCTCTCGTCGGTGCGGAGCGCGATGAAGGCCCACGGTCTAGACCTGCCGTTCAGAAACCGTCCGCAGGTCACGATTTCCTACCGGGCGCCAACGGATCTACCCTCGATCCAGATTGAGCCGGTGGAATGGGTGTTGAACTCCTACGTGCTCGTGCGCAGGCAAGGCAACCCGTTCAAATACGAAGAACTGAAGCGGTGGCGCCTGCGGCCGCGGAGAAAGGTCGGGTAGCGGCATCGCCGGTTTGGGTGCACCTGCTTTCTAGCCGAACCCTGCAACACGCCCTGCTGCCGCCGCGTTCCCGCCGGTCAGCCCGGACGCGGCCAACGCCCCGAGACCCATTCTGACAAGTCCTCTGCCACCTGCTCCCAGCCGACGTCCAGCATCAGGTTGTGCGCCATATCCGGATAGATGATCGGATCAACGCCATAGGCGGCGGCGGTGCGCCGCACATCATCGGGAGGAAATATCGTGTCGAGGCCGCCCCCGATCACGCGCTTGGGCAAGGCAGCGTCCGCCCGCCTGGGCTTCGGAAGGCCCAGTGCCAGCATGTCGAGAAATGCCCGGAACGATTCATTCTGCAGCGGTTGCCAGTATTGCTCGGCAAGTTCATCCGGCAACCGGTCGCTATAGAACAGGGCGTGGGCCAGTTCGGGCGACCGGACGAGGTGATACAGGTCGGCCGTCAGGCTGGTCCGCAGCAGCGCCAGCGGACGGGATTTCAACAGGTGGAGCACCACACCGATGACCCCGCCAGGCGGCGCGGAGGCCACCAGCACGGCAGCGGCCAGGTTGGCCGGCCGCCGCTCCATCAACTTCTGAACCACCATCCCGCCCATCGAATGGCCTGCAACAATCACCGGCCTGCCCAGTCCACGTAGCTTCGCCTCAACGGCATCGGCATAGTCGGTCAGCGAAAACCACTCGATGCGTTCGGGGCCCGGCTTGCCGTGGCCCGGCAGGTCCATGGTGACGACATCGTGGCCCTGCTCACGCAGCCAAGGTGCGAACTGCTGTTCCCAGCACCACGCCCCATGCCAGGCGCCATGGACAAGCAACAGTGTCGGGAGTGCCTGCTCGCTCATGACCCGGCGCTACGCCGCATCGGCCAGCTTGCCGGCAGGCCTGCCCTGATTCGGCGCCGCCAGCTTCTTCGGCACTTCTTCCAGCGCACGGTCGGCAATCGGTGTACGCAGCATCATCTGCTTGTCTTCAGCGTAGTTGTTGCGGACGATCCAGGGCTTGGCCTTCCCCTGCCGCGGCAACAGGTGCTCGGCACGCTGGATGTAGCCGGCGGTCAACTGACCGAGCAGGTTCTCGTCCAGACGGTGATTGCCATGGTCGCGGGGTGTGATCACACCCAGCCCCTTGTCATCCATGTACTGGAACAAGCGGCACAGGTACTGGCTCGACATGTCCGCTTTCATCGTCCACGAGAGGTTGGATCAGTGCGTCGACCGTGTTGCAACAGGAGACGTTCGTGACTCAATCGCGCCCGCATATCCTATTGACATATCCCAAGTCAGGGCCAAAATGGATATGTCTGTCGTATATCCAAGGTGAGCGAAGATGGAAAGAGGTGGCGTGTTCAAGAGCAACCGTAGCCAAGCTGTGCGTATGCCAAAGGCAGTGGCACTGCCGGAGTCAGTCAAACAGGTGGACATCATCCCCATCGGAAGGGGGCGTCTCATCGTGCCCGCCGGTGAGTCCTGGGATAGTTGGTTCGCAGGGGAAGGGGTTAGCGACGACTTCATGAGCGAGCGGGATCAGCCGGCGGACCAGGCGCGTGAAGGACTCTGAATGCTCAAGTTTATGCTGGATACCGACACCTGCATCTACACCATCAAGAATAAGCCTGACGCTGTCCGGCGTGCATTCAACGAGCACGACGGACACATGTGCGTGTCCGCGATCACTCAGATGGAACTGGTGTATGGCGCAGAGAAATCTTCAAACCCATCGCGAAATTTGCGGGAAGTAGACGGCTTTCTCGCGAGACTGGACATCCTGGATTTCGATTCAAACGCGGCCATGCACGCAGGCGAGATTCGCGCGGTGCTCGCCCGACAGGGAATGCCAATTGGCCCCTATGACCAAATGATTGCCGGACACGCCCGATCCAGGGGACTGGTGGTCGTGACGAACAACCAGCGGGAGTTCAGTCGCGTGCCAGGAATCAGGCTGGAGAACTGGACCGTCTGACCGTCTGACCGTCTGACCGTCTGACCGTCTGACCGTCTGACCGTC
>OOGU01000249.1_pt1 | contig 12576 bp, 11 predicted proteins | sample 1670261 | NCBI WGS metagenome assembly OOGU01 (sample SAMEA98137168, study PRJEB22522) | marine metagenome | biome: marine biome; feature: marine water body; material: sea ice | place: Arctic Ocean | collected 04-Sep-2015 | depth 1.3 m
AGGCAGGCTTTGTGACGCTCCGGTTAGCGTTTCTTTACGACTTGTTGACAGTCAGGCGGCGTCGCGTGGACGACGATGCGTTCAGGGTGAACGAAAGGTCGCCGAGCGCGTCAGGCCGCGGCCGAGGCCGGCATCGGCAGACGCAGTGCCCGCCACAGATCCAGCGTGTGCTCCGCTCGGTTGAGCGTGTAGAAATGCAGGCCTGGCGCCCCCAGTTCCAGCAGCCGCTCGGACAGCTGGGTGACGACATCCAGCCCGAAGGCGCGCAGCGAATCCAGATCATCGCCATAGGCTTCCAGCCGGCGGCGAATCCAGCGCGGAATCTCGGCACCGCAGCGATCGGAGAAGCGAATGAGCTGTTCGTAGTTGGTGATGGGCATCACCCCGGGCACGACGGGTTGGGTCACGCCGTGGGCAGCCAGCCGATTGCACAGATCTTCATACGCATGGGCGTTGTAGAAATACTGGGTCATCACCGCATCGGCACCCGCGTTGATCTTGCGCAGGAGATTCTGCAAGTCGGCTTCGGGCGTCGGGGATTCCGGGTGATATTCCGGATAGGCCGCGACCTCGATATGGAACTCGTCGCCGGTGGTTTCGCGGATGAAGCTCACCAGTTCGTTGGCGTAGCGGAACTCGCCCGGATCGGTCATGCCCGGCAGCAAATCACCGCGCAACGCGACCAGCCGCTGGATGCCGGCTTCGCGGTACTGGCCCAGCAACTCGGTGATGCGCGCGCGCGTCGAACCGATGCAGGAGATGTGTGCGGCCACCGGGATTCCGGTGTCGGTTAGCGTGTCGACACAGGTTTCCAGCGTGCCGGTCTGCGTGCTGCCACCGGCACCGAAAGTCACGGAAAAGAAGGCGGGTTGAACCTCGGCCAGCTGCTTGCGCACCGTGGCCAGGCGTTCCGCGCCCTTTTCGCCCTTGGGCGGAAAAAATTCAAAGCTGAATTGCAATGCGCTCATAAAGGCTCCTGGTCGCTTTGCGCAACCATCTCGACGGATAGGAAACGGCGGGCGAGATCAGCTCGCCCGCCGAACGGTCCGAGACGCGCTTAGTACCGATACGCTTCCGGCTTGAACGGTCCTTCGACCGTCACGCCGATGTAGTCGGCCTGCTTGTCCGTCAGCTGGGTCAGGCGTGCGCCCAGCTTGCCGAGATGCAGTGCGGCAACTTTTTCGTCCAGGTGCTTGGGCAGGACGTACACATCCTTGCCGTACTGGTCACCCTTGGTGAACAGCTCGATCTGCGCCAGCGTCTGGTTGGTGAAGGAGTTCGACATCACGAAGCTCGGGTGGCCGGTGGCGCAGCCGAGGTTCACGAGCCGGCCGCGGGCCAGCAGGATGATCTTCTTGCCGTCGGGGAATTCGACATGGTCGACCTGAGGCTTGATCTCGTCGAACTTGCATTTCTTCTCCAGCCCGGCAACGTCGATCTCGTTGTCGAAGTGGCCGATGTTGCAGACGATGGCCTGGTCGTGCATGCGCTCCATGTGCTCGAAGCGGATGACGTTGTAGTTGCCCGTGGCGGTCACGAAGATGTCGACCTGTTCGATGATGCCCGCGTCTTCCAGGTTCACGATCTTGTGGCCTTCCATGCAGGCCTGCAGCGCGCAGATCGGATCGACTTCCGTGACCCAGACCGTGCAGCCCAGGGCCTTGAGCGACTGCACCGAGCCCTTACCGACATCGCCGTAGCCACAGACGATCGCAGTCTTGCCGGCGACCATCACATCGGTGGCGCGCTTGATGCTGTCGACCAGTGATTCACGGCAGCCATAGAGATTGTCGAACTTCGATTTGGTGACCGAGTCGTTCACGTTGATCGCCGGGAAAGGCAGCGTGCCGGCCTTGGCCATGCGGTACAGGCGCGCGACGCCGGTGGTGGTTTCTTCGGTCACGCCCTGGATGTTGGCCAGAACCTTCTTGTACCAGCCCGGCTTTTCGGCGTTGCGCTGCTTGATCGCAGCGAACAGGTAGGTTTCCTCTTCGCTTTCCGGATTGGCGATCAGCGACGGATCGTCTTCGGCGCGCGCGCCGAGGTCGATCAGCAGCGTGGCATCGCCACCGTCGTCGAGGATCATGTTCGGCGTGCCGCCATCGGCCCACTCAAAGATCTTGTGGGTGTAGTTCCAGTACTCCTCCAGCGTTTCGCCCTTGTAGGCGAACACCGGCGTGCCGCCCGCTGCGATCGCGGCGGCGGCGTGGTCCTGCGTGGAGTAGATGTTGCACGAGGCCCAGCGCACATCGGCACCCAGTGCCTTGAGCGTTTCGATCAGCACGGCGGTCTGGATGGTCATGTGCAGGGAGCCGGCGATGCGGGCGCCCTTGAGCGGCTGCTCTGCGCCGTACTCGTCGCGCACGGCCATCAGGCCGGGCATTTCGGTTTCGGCAATGGAGATTTCCTTGCGGCCAAACGCGGCAAGGTTGATGTCGGCAACGTGGTAGTCCGTTGCGCTCTGGATGTCTTCTGCTGCAACACTCATGTGTAGCTCCGTATTCGGTTCGATGGATTTCGATCAGATGGGGTCGTAAGAGGGATCAGGCCGCCGCGGCGCCGCGCAGGGCTTCGGCCTTGTCGGTGCGCTCCCAGGGCAGATCCAGGTCTTCGCGACCGAAGTGCCCATAGGTGGCGGTGTTCCGGTAGATCGGCTGCACCAGGTTCATCATGTTGACGATGCCGTAAGGGCGCAGGTCGAAGTGCTCACGCACCAGCTTGGTCAGCGCTTCCTCGTCGATCGTGCCCGTGCCGAAGGTCTCGACCATGACCGACGTCGGCTCGGCGACGCCGATGGCGTAGGACAGCTGGATCTCGCATTTTTCGGCGAGGCCGGCAGCGACGATGTTCTTGGCGACATAACGCGCAGCGTAGGCGGCCGAGCGGTCAACCTTGGACGGGTCCTTGCCGGAGAATGCGCCGCCGCCATGGCGGGCGTAGCCGCCGTAGGTATCGACGATAATCTTGCGGCCGGTGAGGCCGGCATCACCCATCGGCCCGCCGATGACGAACTTGCCGGTCGGGTTGATGTGGAACTTGGTGTCCGCGCTAATCCATTCGGCCGGCAGCACTGGCTTGATGATTTCTTCCATCACCAGTTCCTGCAGGGCTTTCTGGTCAATGTCCGGGCTGTGCTGGGTCGACAGCACCACCGCGTCAATCGCCGCAGGCTTGCCGTCCACATAGCGGAACGTCACCTGCGACTTGGCATCCGGGCGCAGCGTGTTCGGGTGCTGCGCGCGGCGCACTTCCGACTGCTTGCGGATCAGACGATGCGCGTACTCGATCGGAGCCGGCATCAGCACATCGGTCTCGTTGCAGGCGAAGCCGAACATCAGGCCCTGGTCGCCGGCGCCCTGTTCTTCCTTGGTCGCACGGTCAACGCCCTGGGCGATATGTGCGGACTGCTTGCCGATCAGCGACATCACGGCGCAGGAATCACCATCAAAACCGGTGTCGGAATGCGTGTAGCCGATGTCGTTGACCACGCCGCGGACCAACTCATCAAGGTCAACCCAGGCGTTGGTGGTGATCTCGCCGCCGACAATCACGCAGCCGGTCTTGACCATGGTTTCGCAGGCGACGCGCGCATTCGGCGCGTTATCGCCTTCCTGGCGCAGGATCTCGTCCAGCACGGCGTCCGAGATCTGGTCGCACATCTTGTCCGGATGGCCTTCGGAGACCGACTCCGAAGTGAAGAGAAAGGATTTGTTCATGTGGTCACCTGAGTTGTGCAAGCGAACACCGCGCGGCACCGAGCCACGCAGGTGGTTGATTCTGATTGCATCTCGGACGGCTCGCATATCTGCCTATCCGGATGGGCGGATGATACTAGCGCCGGATCATGACAATTGCACGCTTCGACCAGCACAAACCGACGAATGTGCATGCCGTGAAACCCTCGCCGGCGTGTCACGGTCGTAGAGTGTCCCTCCAGTTTTTCCAGGATGAACCGGTATGGCATTGACCCCTTCCACCATGCTGCCGATCGGCACGGTTGCCAGCGACTTTCTGCTGCCCGACACCGTGAGCGGTGACAACCTCTCCTACGAGCGCGTCGCCGGCGAGCTGGGCACCGTGATCATGTTCATCTGCAACCACTGCCCCTACGTGAAGCACGTGCGCAGCGGTCTGGTGGACGTGGCCAAGGACTACAGGGACCGAGGGATCGGCTTTGCGGCGGTCAGCTCCAACGACGCCCAAACCCATCCGGAAGACGGACCGGATGCCATGGCCAAAATGGCGAAAGCGGCCAAACTGCCGTTTCCATATCTATATGACGCCACCCAGGACATGGCGCGGGCATACCGAGCCGCCTGCACCCCGGATTTCTTCGTCTTCGATGCGCAGCGCCGGCTCGTCTACCGCGGTCGCCTCGACGGCGCCACCCCCGGCAACACCGTGCCCGTGACCGGCGCCGACCTGCGTGCGGCGCTCGATGCCTTGTTGCAGGGCAAAGCCGTACCTGAAAACGAGCAGCAACCCAGCATCGGCTGCAACATCAAGTGGGCTGCATAAGCCTCTTAATCTATTGGTTCAGGGTTTGGGTCCCTGACGGCCTACCAATGAAAGCAACAAGAAGAGTCGCTTCGAGCGGCTCTTCTTGTTTTTAAACTTTTTTAGAAATGGGAATAATAGGGGCGGGCCACGGTTTATGCTGCACAATTCAAGGTGCGGGTCATGTTGTTGGATTCGAATTTAGTGAAATTGGTAAGGTGTCACTGTAATGTCACTGTAATTTTCTGTCCCCTATATTCGTTTTGACGGTTGGAGGTCTTGCACAGCATGTTAAGGTTGCCGCATAATGCGCTTCTTTTCTTGGTGTTTTTTGTTGTTTTTCTTAATGGCTGCGATAAGCCGATCAATGAAAAAGAGTTTGTGGCGGGAATGAAGGTCTCATTTCGCGAGAAGGCGCGTGACTTTAATCGACTCGCAGATGTGTGCGGTCAGGAATCGATGTATCAAAGAATTAACTTCAAACGCTCATATGCGATCACTAAGGACGGCACAAGGGTTGAATTAACTGAACAAGCGTCGCCTTTAGCTAGAGAGTATTTTTTTCTTGCGGAGGTATCGGGTGCGAAAGTTATAAGATGCGGGAAATCAAGGATGGGTGATCCGACCTCTCAGATTTCTGTCGTATCAAGAGGCTTGTCGATATCTGGGGTTGATGCAGGAATTTATAGAATAAGTGGGCAAGTAGGCGTTAAATTGCGAAGCGAGGATGGCTTCTTCCCGATTCAGGAAGATTGCGCAGATGCCTGCTGGTATGTTTACTATTTTCAGTAGGCGAAATCCACCTAGACTGAATTAACGGTGAATCGGTGTGAATCTGGGGTCAGGCTGATAGAAATTCCGCGGCCGATGGCCACGCGGTCTCGCAATTCGACCCAACGCGAGCTGATTCAGCCGTTTCGAACGATCTACCAACCGCGCCTTGGCGCCAGATCAATACGCTGGCTGAGGGGGCTCAGGACATCTTTGCAGCCAGCCGCAGTGGCAGGATGCGCAGGACGCGGCTGATCAGTGCCCAGGGCCAGCCCGGCACGTAGGCGCTTGCCGGTTCGCGGTTGATGGTCTTGACCAGCGCTCGGCAACCGGTGTCCAGATCGACCCGGAACGGCGCATTTTTCAGATCGGAGTTGATGGCGGTCAGGATGAATCCGGGGAGGATGGTCGTGACCTGGATCGGCGTGCCCAACGCGTCCATGCGTATGCCTTCGGCCAGCGTCGCCAGGCCCGCCTTGGTCGCGGCATAGACCGCAGCCGGACCCTTGAAGCCACGGGTCCCGCTCACCGATGACATCGCGACGAGGTGCCCGCTGTTCTGCGCCCTGAAGATTTCCATGGCTGCCTCGCACTGTGCGAGCGCGGCGATAAAGTTCGTTTCGGCTGTGCGGCGATTCACTGCAAACCGGCCGGTGCCAATCTCTGCGCCGAAGCCGATGCCCGCGTTGACGATGATTCGGTCGAGCTGGCCAAAGTCGGTCTTGAATGCCTGGAATACCTCGAACACGGCGTCGTAGTCGCAGACGTCCAGTGAGCGGATCTCCACGCGAACGCCAGGATGGGCCGCGGTGAGCTCGGCCTTGAGCGACTCCAGCGCTGGCATGCGCCGAGCGCACAGGGCGAGATCGCATCCCTGGGCTGCAAACAGACGCGCCATGCCGGCGCCGAGGCCGGCGCTGGCGCCAGTAATCAGGATGGTTTTGCGCATGCGCTTGTCCAGAAAGGTTTGAGATGACCCGAGTGTGCCTGAGCCCGTCTGCCGCGTGCACGGCGGATCGGAGGCCTTAACCGGCGGTGAGGCGTTGCTTCTCGTCTGCGATGGCGTGAGTCCGGCGCCGCGCCAGCTCCTGGCCGAACTCGGGTCCGGAAAACCCGGCCTCGGCGATGGCCTGCGTGCCCACGCCGGCCGCTGCATCGTGCAACGCGAGCAGGTAGTCGGCTTGCGGGTATTCGCGATCTTCAAAACCTGTGCGGCCGCGTGAGTCGGCCTCGCAGGCCTGCACGAACTGGCGAACCCGCTCGGGCCGCCGGTAGGCATCCATGCGGCTGAACAGCCTTTGCACGGTTTCCGGGCGAAGCTCCAGCGCGCGATGGGCGTGCAGATGTTCACGGGTGACCACCCGCGCCAGCTCACGGCATGGATTCGGCACCTTCAACCGATCGCAGAGCTGTTCCACCAGCGGCACGCCGGCGGCTTCGTGGCCGCGGTGGCTGGGCAACACATGATCGGGCGTGACGGCCTTGCCGAGGTCGTGGCAAAGCGCCGCGAAGCGGACTTCCAGCGGATGTTCCAGGCGGGCGGATTGCTGCAACACCATCATCAGGTGTACGCCGCAGTCGACCTCCGGGTGATGTTTGGGCGGCTGCGGCACGCCGAACAGCGCCTCGATTTCGGGAAACAGCACCGCCAGGGCGCCGCAAGCCCGCAAGGTCTCGAAATAGCGCTGTGGGGCCGGTGACAGGAGCGCGCGCCGGGTTTCCTGCCACAGGCGCTCGGCAGCCAGTGTGTCCAGCTCGCCGCTGTCGGTGATGCTGCGCATGACCGCCAGCGTTTCGTCCGCGACGTGGAACGACCAAGGCGCCAGCTCCGCCATGAATCGGGCGGCGCGCAGCACCCGCAGCGGGTCTTCGACAAAGGCAGGCGACACGTGCCGCAGGACGCGTGCTTTCAGGTCGTCGGCACCGCCATAGGGGTCGATGAGAGTGCCGTCATCGTCGCGAGCAATGGCATTGACGGTGAAATCACGGCGCTGGAGGTCTTCTTCCAGCGTGACATCGGCTGCCGCATGAAAGGCGAAGCCGTGATAGCCGCGGCCGGACTTGCGCTCGGTGCGAGCCAGCGCGTACTCCTCCTGGGTTTGCGGGTGGAGGAAGACCGGGAAGTCCTTGCCCACCGGTCGGAAGCCGTTGGCGAGCATGGTTTCCGGGTCGCTGCCGACAACGACCCAGTCGCGCTCGTGCACCGGCCGGTCCAGCAGACTGTCCCGGACGGCGCCGCCGACCAGAAACGTTCGGCTCATTCGGCGATCTCGACGTCCGCCTGGATGGCGCCCAGGCGCTGGCTCACTCGCATCGGATGTCCGGTGCGTTGCCAGTGAAAGCCGGTGGCGTGCTTCAGCACCTTTTGCACATAGTCGCGCGTGGCATTGAACGGAATGTTCTCGGCCCAGATCGCGGTTTCCACCGGGTAGGCGGGTTTCCAGCGATCCACGCGGTGGGGGCCGGCGTTATAGGCGGCCGCGGCGAGTGCGAGACTGCCGTCATAGCGGTCTAGCAATTCGGTGAGATAGCGCGTGCCCAGCCGCAGGTTGATCGTTGGCTCGTAGAGGTCCGAGGTGCCGGTGTAACGAATGGAGTCGCGCCGGGCGACTTCGCGGGCCGTGGCCGGCATGAGCTGCATCAGCCCGCGTGCCCCGGCATAGGAATAGGCATCGCGCGCGAACAGGCTCTCCGAGCGTGTAATCGCCCAGATATCTTCCGGGGTGATGCCGAACTCGGTCGCCAGCCGGATCACCTGGCCGCTCCAGGGCAGCGGATAGCGGATGTCCAGATCCGACCAGTACTTGGAGGCCGCCAGGGTGATGATCGCCTGTTCATGCCAGCCCCAGCTTTGAGCCACCTGGGCAGCCTGCATCAGGTCCGACCGCTCCAGATTCTTGGTGACGGCCTTCCACTCCGTGCGGGCTTCGCGGGGGCGGTCGATCAGATACCACTCGCGGGCGCGCTGGGTGCCCGCCAGCGAGCGGAAGTTGTCCTGCGCTTCGGTGCTCACCGGCGCACGCACATGATTCATGGCATAGGGCAGATCGAGTTCATCCGCTGCGAGATACCCGTAATAGGAGCGCTCCTTGGCCAGCTCGCCAAAACGTTGGCGAGCCTTGGCCGGGCGGTGGGTCGCGGCTTCGGCGCGCGCCAGCCAATAGCGCCATGCCTCTTCATTGCGCTGGTCCTCGGGCATCTCGAGAATCCACGCATGGACCTGCTCCCAGTCCTGGAAGTACAGCGCGCTGCGGACGCGCCATTCGCGGGCCGATGGGCCGAGCATGTATCCGGGCACCGAGCGGAACATCGGAATCGCCCGTGCATCACGGTCATAGGCCAAGCCCATGGCGATGTCGCGGCGGGCGCGCAGCAACAGGGGCTTGCGATCGCCGAAGACTTCGGTGAACGGGATTAGCGCTTCCCAGGCGCGCTCGGAATCAAAGCGTGACAGGCGATTAAAGGCTTCGCCGGCGATCGGTTCGAAGGCTTCGGGCAACTCGCCCGCATCCACGATGGACTCGAGATAGCGAGCCGAGCCTTGGCGCATGATCAGCCAGGCCTGGGCGTAATCCTGGGCCGGATCATTGTCGGGTAGCTGGCGCAGCAGGTAGCGCACCAGTTTCGGCTGGCCGGCCTCCATCGCGAGCTGCATGCGCTGGCGCACCAGTTCGTCGGTGAGCTGGCCCTGGTCTTCCAGCCATTCGAAGACCGGATCGCAGGCGTCGGGTTGGCTTTTGCCCACCAGGTACTGCGCCTGGGCATCGGCCAGAACATCGGCCTTGGGTTCGAGCCGCGTCCGCGCGTCCAGGTACTGACACTGCAGCGAGCCGCGAGTGGTCGGTTCGTAGTATTGGTGCAGTCGCGCCCACTCGCCGCGCTTGGGCAGACTGGCGAGCCAGTCGTTGCGGAAATCATCGGCCAGCGGCAACTGCGCATGCTTGTCCAGCCAATCGATGATGGCGACATCAGTTTCGTCGCCTGGCGCCTTCCAGATCTGGCGCCGAAGTAGCTTGGATTCGAGATAGGGATAGAGCGGGTGATCGGCGAGCTCAGTCGGAATCTGCTCCCGATCGCCACTTTCGATGGCGTCCAGCGCGGTGGCGAAGGCCTGCCGCTGTGCATCGCTGACCGCGTAGGCCGAACCCGGAAGCACGATTGCGGTGGCGGCAGCCAGACCCATCGCGCCGATGCGTCGAAAATGCCGTCTTGTCCACGGAAATGCCATATGCCTTCGCTTGCCGGGTGCCGGTGCGGGCCGGATACTCGCGGCAGGTTAACGGAGCGTGAATGTTGCTCGGCATTCTACTGATCTATCTGGTCATGGGTAGTTGTGCGGGGGTCCTGGCGGGCCTGCTGGGCATCGGCGGCGGTGCGGTGCTCGTGCCGGGCCTGCTTGCCGTGTTTGCTCTGCAGGGTGTCGAAGCGCCGGCAATGGTGCATCAGGCCATCGCGACCTCGCTGGCTTGCGTGGTGTTCACCGCGCTGTCGTCGATTCGCGCCCATCACCGACGTGGTTCGGTGGATTGGCGCCTCGTCGCGCGGCTGGCGCCCGGCCTGCTGACCGGGTCGCTGCTAGGCGCTGTGGTCGCGGATCAAATCAATGGCCTGGTGCTGCAGCGCATCTTTGGGGCGGCCGCTCTGCTGATTGGTTTGCGCATGGTGTTTCAGCGTGGCGCAGACGGGGGGCGGTTGAATCTGCCCGGCCGTGTTGGCCTCACGGTCACCGGTACGGGTATTGGCGGCTTGTCGGCCTTGATCGGTATCGGCGGCGGGTCGCTGACGGTGCCTTGGTTATCAGCCTGCCGGGTGCCGATGGTGCGTGCGGTCGGCACATCGGCGGCTTGCGGCCTGCCCATTGCACTGGCGGGCGTTGCAGGTTTTGTGCTCACCGGCTGGCACGAGCCAGGCCGCATGCCGCATAGCATCGGCTATGTCCTGTGGCCCGCGGTGATCGGCATCACGGTCGCCAGCATGCTCGCGGCCCCCGCCGGCGCGCGCCTGGCGCATTGGCTGCCGGCGCGGCAACTCAAGCGCGGGTTTGGTGTTCTGTTGTGTGTGATCGGGCTTCGGCTTGCGTTTGCCGCTTAGCGGGGCGGGGTGAACATCCGGCGCCGCCCCGATCGACGGTCCAGCGCGACACCGCTATAGTCAACGCGTAATCAGGGAGAACCTTTGATGGGGCGTTCGAGTTCCAAATTGCTGCCGACCACTTCTCGCCTCGTCGCGGCGCTCATGGCGGGTCCGTTATTGATCGGTTGTACGACCACCGACGGCTGGGGCACCGATGTGGCTGAGTGGAGCGACGCCGAGCCCGGTTATCCGACTTACCTGACCTCCAGCGAGTACGACGATCGTTGGCGGTCGAGCGATGGTGTACCCCCGCCGCCCATTCACAGCCCGGCCAGTACCATGCAGTCGCTGGAGAGCCGTGCGTTTCCGAACGAGCCGGTGACCCGCGCGCCGGCGTTTGAGGAACAAAGCTACGCCCGGCAGCAGGAACAGCTAACCGCGCAGCGCCTGGCCGAACTCGGCGCGCTGCGCGCCCGCGAAGCCCGTCGCGAGTCGTTTTTCGACCGCCATCTGGCCGGCGGCGAAGCGCCGGTGGCGGCCCGCACAACCCAGCCTGTCGCCTACCGACGCGAGGACATCGTTCGGCAGCCCATGCAGGTGGCCGATATGCGTCCTGCCAGCCCGATTCTGCCTGCTGCAAACCAGGCTGATCGCTACTCGGTAACCGGGATTCCGCCGATGCCGGCGGCGCGTGCTGGCGAATGTTATGCGCTGGTCCGCAAACCGGCGCAGTACCGCACCGTGCGCCAGCAGGTCGAAACATCACCGGGCTATGAAAGGCTGGTCACGCAGCCTGCACAGGTCGTGACCGAATCTCGGCCGGTTGTCGTGCGTGAAGCCTACGAAGAGATGCGGTCGGTTCCGGCACAGTTCCGCGACGTGACCGAGCGCGTGCTGGTTCGGCCGGCGCGGACGGTCTGGAAGCGTGGCCGCGGGCCTGTCGAACGCATCGACCACGCGACCGGCGAGATCATGTGTCTGGTCGAAGAGCCGGCGCAGTACAAGACGGTCACTCGTCGGGTGATGGTCCAGCCAGCCGAAGTCCAGCGAGTGCATGTGCCCGCCGAGGTCCGCAACGTGCCCGTGCAGCGGGTGGTGCAGCCCGCTCAGGCTCAGCGCGTGAACGTACCGGCACAGTTCGGGACGGTGGAAACGGAAGAACTGGTGGAGCAAGCCCGGCTGGAATGGCGCCCGGTTTTGTGCGAGACCAATATGACCCGCGACGCGATCCGGCGTCTGCAACAGGCGCTCAGCGCACGTGGGTTTGATCCGGGCGCGGTCGACGGTGTGCTCGGTCGTCGGACGATGGAGGCGGTGAATGCCTACCAGCGCTCCAATGGCCTGCCGGTGGACCGCTACCTGAACATGGAGACGGTGCGCTCGCTGGGCGTTGTCTAAGCCAGGGCGCGCAGGTTTTTGCCGGGTGCGTGACGCGGCGCCGGCTAGTCGGTGTTGATGTACGCGTCGCGAATCGATTCGACCCGCGAACGGTTGGTCCCCAGGTCTGAATATCCCAGCCGGGAACAGGAACGAACGTGAATCACGTTTTCGTTCGGGGCCGGTGCAAACTCCACATCGTCAACGAAACCGAGTAGCGACGTCGTGAACTCGGCGTGCAGATAACCCGGCTGCTCGGTGATTAGTTCGGCTTCGGGCCATTCCAGTAGCAAATCCACCAACCGTTGCATGCTGGCCTGCACCGAACCGCGCATGGGCAGCGGCGCGATGGCATGACGCCGCGAGGTTGCCTGCGACGACACGCATTTCGGCGCACGTGGGCAAGGGGCCAGCTGCCCATCATCAACGCCCAGGGATTTCGGGCGGGGGCCGGCTAGCTTAAGCAGCGGCATATCAGCAGTCTCCGCGCCTCGACCGTGGCCCTGGCCTGGACCGCGGTCCGGTGGCGGAACAGCCAGTCGCTTCGTTGCCGTCGCCATCGGCGAGGTACCAGCGGTCCGGTTGCCGTGTCGACAGCCGCAGTTCGGCAGATCTTGGGTCGTACTGGGTTTCGTAGGTTTGCGCCAGATCGCCGGGTACGGCGTAGCCTCGGTCGACGGAGGCAGCCGGCACGGGCAGCCGCAGCGCCTGCAAGTCGCCCACCGCAAGCTGCGGTTGCCCGCCCGCTCCGATGCGCGCTATCACCACGCCGCGCGGTTGTCCGTCCACGGCAATCATGACTTCTTCCTGTGACGATCTTGATGCCGTCGACGCGGCTGGCATCGGTGCATTCAGGGC
>OOGU01000254.1_pt1 | contig 12379 bp, 9 predicted proteins | sample 1670261 | NCBI WGS metagenome assembly OOGU01 (sample SAMEA98137168, study PRJEB22522) | marine metagenome | biome: marine biome; feature: marine water body; material: sea ice | place: Arctic Ocean | collected 04-Sep-2015 | depth 1.3 m
AGATGGTCGTGCGCGGGAGAGGGGTATAAGCGCGCGGGGCGCGAGTTCATCGTCCAGCCGCAGCGGTGCGCGGAAGGCCGGCGGGGAGTTAGCGAGCTTGCCCTGCTGCACGCGCACATCGCCGATCTGGCGCAGGGCCTGGGCGCGGGCGGCGAGTTCGGTGTCGCTTAGGGTCTCGGGTAACACCTGGCCGAAGTAGGCCATCGCCTGTTCGCCAACGGCGTCGAGAATATCCAGCTTGCCAATCCGCTCCAGTTTCTCTCGCAGGTCCCCCAGCATGAACTGGATCAACCCCTCGGCCTGGCCCTGACGGGCTTCCGCAATCTGGCGCTGGGCGTGGGCGTCATCTCTGGCCTGCACGGCCAGAATGGCCAGGCCGACGGTGATGACGGCGATCACGCTGGCGACAGATGCCAGCGCCGTCAGACGGCGATTACGGGCTGCCAGTTCGCGCTGTTTGAGTTCGTTGAAGCCCACCCCGAGAATGCCGGCGATGAGCTTGAGCTTGGCGTCCGTCTTGCCGTCGCCGCCAGCGCGGACGTCGGCTGCGATGGGTTCTGCAGGCAGGTCGGTGATCTGCCCGGCGTCGTCAACCTGAAATCGAGCGGCTTCAGGAAAGCACTCCCGGTCCGCATCACCCGGCTCGCCATCGACAATCAAGCAGAAAACACGCTCGGCCCGACCCATCGCCTTATAAAGCTTGATCTCTTCGTTGACCCACTTGGACTGAGCGGCCCGGGGTGAGCACAAGACGATCAAGCTGGCGGAATCGTGGAGTGCCTTCTCGAGCTCGCTACCGAGTTGATGAGCCGATGCCAGCTCATCACGGTCCTTGAAGATCGGGAACAGCTTCTTCGGAATCGCACCGACAGGTGATTCGCGGCCAACCAGTTTGGTTGGTACGCGGTAGGCCTCGAGTGCCTTGTGCAGCCAAGTCGCCCACGCCTCGTCGGCGTGGCTATAGCTGATGAAGGCCTTGTAGCGTGCCGGCGTGCTCATGGCATGCTGCACCGGTGAGGACAGCGCGCCGGATCTCGACGCACAAAGATACCTCTTACCGGCGTCTCTGCTGTCCGCTCGTCCATGAGGCCCCACTCCCGGTGACTTCTTGCCAACCTGCCAAGGAGTCTACCGACCGTTTAGTTGCATGCTGTGAGAATTGTCGATATTCGGGTCGCAGTGAACCTATCTTTCGCGGTGGATTCGCACCTTTTAGTTTTGAACTGTGGCCGGTGCCACATGGTCACTGACCACCAATGGTGCGACCAGTGAATCCAGAGCAATCGCCAGTTCTACCCGGTTCTTTCCATCTGATGCCAGCGTGGCAATATGCTGACGTTTCGAAAACACTAGGTTGATTGGGGGGATTATGGCGAAGTTCTTAAATACCAGCGCGACGAACTATTTTTTGGAGGAACTCATCAAGACCGCATCAGAACGGCTGACGCTGATCAGCCCGTTCCTGAAGCTGAACGATCGCGTCAAAGAACTGCTCGAGGATAAGGACCGGCTTAAGATTGACGTCCGGATGGTGTATGGGAAGAACGAGCTCCAGCCGGAAGAGATCAACTGGCTACGCGAGCTATCGTTCGTTCGAACCAGTTTCTGTAAGAATCTCCATGCTAAGTGCTATCTCAACGAAAGCACCTGCATTGTTACTAGCCTGAATCTCTACGAATTCAGTCAGGTCAACAACAATGAGATGGGAGTGCTTTTGTCAAGAGACTCCGACCCCGAGTTGTATCGCGATGCGTACGAAGAAGCCCAGCGCATCATTCGTATCAGCGATGAGGTGCGAATGTCACTGGAGAAAGTCGACAGCTCCAAACCTCCGCTCGAGAAGGCATCTTCCCAATCCGCGGCTGCTGACGGAGAAGACATGCTTTCTTCGTCTCGTGTCGCCAAACACCTGGGTTTGAGCACCAAGGACTTTCTCTTGCGGCTTGCAGAGACGGGATATCTCAAGGAGGTCGATTCAGAGTTCGCCTTAACCGACAAGAGCACCGGTATCGGCGCGGAGAAGCGTGTAAGCAAGCGATTTGGCGAGTATTTCGTTTGGCCCACAGCTCGAATCGTGGCCGAGCTGTCTGAGTAGCGGGCGGCTAGGGGCTACGTGATGGCGCGGCGAGCGCGTTCGAGTCAATCGTCAGTAGAGCAGGGGGCGGCCGGGCTGGCCCTGATCGCCGTCGGCTTAGGGTGGCTCGCGCCCAAGTGGTTAGTGGTCATTGGCCTTGTGGCCGGATCGCTCATCGTCACTGCCCTATTGGTTCGCGCATCTAGCTCAAGGGCGGCTGGACAACGTGTTCCACTTGCCGGGAGTGGTGGCGATGGCTGGCCGCGCGCAATACCCGATCCTCCCGGGCACGTTCGCTCAGGCAGGCGGCTGCTATCGTCCGACAGAGTCTCTCCCGTTCGGTGGTCGCCGGAATTGCTGCATGTTCTGGATTGGAAGTTGTTCGAGCAACTTGTTGCCGATTACTTCTGCGTGAAGGGCTGGAACGCGACAGTCACGGCAGATGGGGCTGACGAAGGCATCGATGTGAGGCTTGCGACTAAAACCAAACCCGACCAGTTGTTCGGCGTGGTCCAGTGCAAGGCTTGGAACCGAAAGCGTGTCGGTGTCTCTCAAATCCGAGAGCTGTTCGGCGTGATGGGGCACGTCAATGCACGAATCGGGATATTTGTCGCAGTCGTCGGGTATACCGCCGACGCCAAAGCATTCGCAGCCAACAAGCACATCAAGTTACTAGATGCGGATGATCTCTTGGGCCTGATCCGGGGCCTGACTGATGCCCAACAGGCCGATCTGCTACAGCGGACCACCCAAGGCGATTATCGGACGCCCTCGTGTCCAAGTTGCGGGGTGAAGTTCATCAAGCGCGTGGCCAAACGTGGCCGTAACAAGGGTCAGTGGTTCTGGGGCTGTCGTCACTTTCCCCGCTGCAATAACCGAATGCAGCCCAGCGCGGAGCAACTCGCTACCAGCGCAATCTAGTGAGCGTGAAATGTCTCGCCGAGATTACCGAGGCAGCCTTGCTCCCCGGATACAGTTTTCTGGGTTGGCGAGCGGGCTGTCCGCCTTGACGAGGAAGCTTACGTAATCAGCAATCCTGTTAGGGCGCCCACCCCGGCACAAGACGGGGTGGGCCGCGACTCAAAGCGGATCGCCGCCGGCCGGTGGTGGTGGTGGCACGCGCGGGACCGGGTTGGTGATGTCCGTGCCACGGGCGCGACGCAACAGATCTTCCGCATGCTCGGGGAGCAAACGACCCGACTCCACAGCTTCGGGGATCACCGCCTCAAACTGGGCCAGATAGTCTTCGTGCGAGTCGTATAAGCCCATCATCCGGGCAGGATCGAAGGTCTGCGACGTACCCACCAACGGCACCAGACCGCCGGGTGTGCAATGCGTGAGGCTGGTACCAACCGGCAACTGGCCCGCGAAGTAGGCTCCGATCGGCACATCCACGATGGGCAGCCGGAATCCCCCCAAGGCATTGCCATGCTCGTCGAATGTCAGGTCCCCGGCCTCATCACGGGCCAGCGGCGGGACACTGTCCGGCGCCTGCCCAGAGACCAGCCACTTGTGCAGCGCCACGATGCCTGAACTCCAGACGTACCGCACCGGGTAACGATTACGGTTGCAACTGCCCTGCGGATCCAGCTCACCGTACTGACCGGCCACCTCCGGGTCATAACTTCCATAGACGCCATTGCTGTTCGCATAGATCACCATGCTGGTGTAGTACTGCTCACCCGCATTGGTCGTGTGGGGTGGACCCGCCACTTCCCAATATCGGAACAGCGGCTCATCGGCCGGCGCTTCGACGATGCCCGCGGCCTCATCCTGGCTGTTAATCCAGAGAATCGGCACCAGATCTTTGCGGGTGTCCAACACCGACCCGGAGATCTGGGGCATGTAGCCATCAAACATCCGGTCACGCTCATGCACCTCATTGATATAGGTGGTCAGGCGACCAGCTGATTGTGACGACCCCGTGGCTACCACGCGCTCAATATGATCCCGAATCTCCGCTGGCATGACGATGGGGTCGAACACGGCCTGGGCGGCCTGCGAGAAAATATCGAAGGAATAGTCATCCCCCGGGTGCATCAGGTCTGCGTAGCGGACCGGATCCCAGAAATAAAGGCTGGTAGGCGCCCCGTCGACCCCCTGCTTCTGCGCCGAGACGCCGACGTAGATAAAGCCGCGCTCCATCAGCACGTCATTCGCCGCCGCCCAGGTGGACTCGATATCGAATTGCAGCGTGACATTGTTCCAGTCCAGCACCACCGTTCCGTTGAAATCATCGGGATCGACGGGCCGGCGCACGGTCATCCGCGTGCGGTAGGCACTCTCGGTGTCCGCTGCATCGCCGTGGCCCCGTGCCAGGCCACCAAAGCTGAACTCCTCCTCCACGTAGCCCTCGATTAGCGGCACCATGGTGGTTCCCCAGGGCTCACCGGTGCGGATGCCGCCAGTCACCGGGCCCAGTACCTCGGGTGCCGGCACCGGCTCCTGAGTAACCGGTGGTGCACCGGGATCGCCGCCCGTACCCGTTGGATCCGTGGAAGTCGTAGGGCCCGAATTGCAGCCCATCAGGCTGAGCGCCAGTAGCGCGGTGCAGACGGTTGTGGGCCGCCAGGTCATGACCTGTCTCATGGTCTTGTCTCCTCTTTTTTGTACCATCGGGTCCCTGCCCAAAAAGCAGGTGAACTAACGGTTAATTATTTGTGTACCGGATGGTACAGCACGCTGCAAGGCGCATCAAGAACCGCCCGTCTGCACCGATTTCCCCACTACTGACCCGCATACGTTTGCTTTTTGTCCACGTAATAGGGTGCGTAATAGGGGGCACAAACGGTATGCAATCAAGCATGAGCCGCAAGAAGGATTGCTGGGATAACGCGGTCGCTGAGAGCTTCTTCAGCACCGTGAAAAACGAGCTAGTGTGGGGCAACAACTACGCTGATCGGCAGCAGGCAAGATCAGCCATATTCGAATTCATCGCGGTCTTTTACAATCGCCAACGGCTGCACGAAACGCTCGGCTATCGGACACCGCTCCAAGTCGACCAAGCCGCAGCAGTCAGAGTCGGTTGGTTTTCGTATCCGGGAAAGTCAGTACGGTTCAGTCTGTCCCCAAAAAACCCAGGTTAGGTCAGCGCTGGGGTGTGTTTTCGACCGGAAGCGCGTTCATGGGTGGGCGGCCACCCGTAGCGTGTTGCCAGCTGTTCGCGATGTCGGAACTCTGCATAATGCGCCCATCTTCGGTGATGCAAAACATCTGAGTACGCGTCGAGATTTGACGTTCTATCTCTGTACATCCTTCGGGTAGAGGAGGGAGTAGTTTCCATCGCCGTCCGTTGCTGGTGGACTCCCAGCCATAGATCGTAGAGCGGCTCAAGGCGCGGCCACCTTGTAATGACTCATCCAGGCGAGAGGGGTGACCCGACGAGACGATGTGGTCCCTTTGAAGAACAAACGGTGGGCTCTTGTGTTTGTAGGCATCGGATTCGACTTCGATCCAATGGTCACCTTGATCTATGCTGTAACTGGGCTTTTTGATCGAGCCCCAAAATCCCGCGGGGCGACCTGACCAAATTCCGTTGGGTTGCTGCTCCAGATTGTCCCATTCGGAAACTTCGATTTTCTGTATGCCGGAGCGACGTGGATAGAAAGTGTATTTGCTCTCACCAGACCAAATCGTCACAACGGCCGCGATCCGCTCGTTGTCTGGAATGGATTCGATCACGAACAATTCGTTTGTATCGAACAGATCGCTCGGGCGACTGTCTCGTTCGATCACCGCGACTCGCTCCCAGTCTTGGTCGAAAGAGCGCCGCCACAGCTCAGCGGAATCGTGCAAATCGGATATCGCGTACCAGCTGTCCTCAGTGAGTGCGCCAATATGCGATACAAACCCATCGCGACTGGGTAATGGGAATGCCACCCATTTGTCGAGTTCAGGACCGGACACGAAGACTTGTCCGCGTTCCGCTCCAGCTAGGATTCGTCCGTTGGGGAATGTCGAGACTGCGGTGATGGCGTGCGATGTCGGTACCAGGTGTCGTTCCCAGGTCGCGCCGTGCTTCAAGGCGAAAATTGAGCCCAGCAGACCGCCAATGAGTCGCGTGCCGTCTGGCCGGGGAGGTTGTACGTTTGCGGTGTACGCATGTGATCGAACGAGTTGACTAACGGCGTTGCGATACTCTGAATTGGAATCCGGCTCCCAATCGAGAGGGTCGACTTGCACCAGCTCCGAGTATTTATCCGGGAAACGTCCCTTGACGAGTGCCTCGAGATTCTCGACGTCTGGCAGCCTTGAGATCAGAAATGTTGACTCTGTCAACGATGTTGACAGCTCGTCAAATGGCTGGAAAACCAGTGTTCCCAGCGTGCTCAGCCGCCCTGTTTCTACCTGAAAGCGGCCCATCTCACGTGGAACTGAAGCAGAGAGTGTGTACGTCCCGTTGTCGGTGTGAAGTTGCCCCCAAAGACCGGCGATTCGGTATGTCCCCGGTGCCAGGCCGCCAACAAATGCCCTGGTTTCAGTGTAGCCGGTATCCATCGCCGGAATGCTGAATACGTGTTGTTTCTCCGCCTCCGTCTGGGACGCCTGGAGGACGATAACTTCCTTCCAATGCGGAATTTGTTTGCTCAGTCTCTTTATGTTCGAGACGACTTGGACTGCCACGATTCCGGCGTTATCCGGTAGTTGGGCTTCGGGGTCGTCCAACCCAGCTGTAGGTATGGAGGTGCATCCCGCTGTGAGGCCGGCAAGTAGCAGGCATGGAATGAAAAATTTCATCGCGAATGATGGACGGCGTGTTGGATCAATCTAGCAGTTTCATGGATCGATGGATTTCGCGTTTACCGCGCTGAGCGCCCTACACGGATGTGACGGCTCTGAAAAATGAGGTCAAGTTGTGAATTGCGAACGATCAGCACCTGCATAGGTTGTTGAGCCAACCACCCGCTTAGATCGGTGCTGAATCTGATCAACCAGTAATTCAAGATTATCGGGAAGAAAGTCAGCCTAGGCTACGGCGCGCAACGCAGCGCGCTTTGTGGCCCGACGCTGGGCCGGTAGGTAAAGGGGCTACAGTGAGTTCAGATTGCCGCCAGCCGTTCAATCGTATCCGGATATCGCTCGACCATCCGGATCAATACGGTGGCTTGCGCATTCGGTTTGGCGCGTCCCTGTTCCCAGTTTTCCAGTGTGCGGATATTGGTTCGTAGATAGTCCGCGAAGACAGCGCGGGAGATGTTGAGCTTTTCGCGCAGAGCGATCAGCTCGGGTGCGGAGGGTGCTTCCAGTGGTTCGCTCGTTACTGCGTGCGTACGCAGTGTCCGCTTGCCCTTGCGTTCATCGGCAAGCGCGTCGAAGCCTTCTTGGAGTTCGCCGAAAAGGTTTCGTTTCCGGGCTTGGTGCTCGCTCATGTCCTGCTCCGAGCCGCAAGTTCACGCTTGATCAGCGCTTTCAAGCTGCGGCGTTGTTCCGGGGTGAGATCGGCCATCTCATCCTTGTCGTAGACGGTGAACAGCCAGAACTGCGCACCGCCGGACCACCAGTAGTAGATGATCCGCAGGCCGCCACGTTTCCCCTTGCCGCGCCGAGGATCGGCAAACCGAAGCTTGCGCAGTCCGCCGGTGCCCTGGATTTCGTCCCCGGCTTCCGGGGACTTCATCAGTTCGCCTTGCAGGGCCGTGAACGCTTTGTCGCTTAGATAGCTTGCGCGGTGACGTTCAAGCGCCGGTAGTTCAACAAAGACGGCTTTCAATGGAGAGCAAAATTATACGCAAGTTGCGTATAGCGTCAATCCCAACTCAACGTCCCGCCCGCCTGATACTCAATCACCCGCGTTTCGAAGAAGTTCTTCTCTTTCTTCAGGTCCATCATCTCGCTCATCCACGGGAACGGGTTGGTGGCGCCGGGGAAGATGTCGGGGATGCCGATTTGGTTGCAACGACGGTTGGCGATGAAGTGCAGGTAGTCGTGGAACATGCTGGCGTTAAGGCCCAGCACGCCGCGCGGCATGGTGTCGTGGGCGTATTTGATTTCCAGATCGGTGGCTTCGCGGATCATGGTTTTGATCTCTTCCTGGAACTCGGCGGTCCACAGGTGCGGGTTTTCGATCTTGATCTGATTGATGACATCGATGCCGAAGTTCATGTGCATGGACTCATCGCGCATGATGTACTGGATCTGCTCGGAGGCACCGGTCAGGCGGTTCTGACGGCCGAAGGACAGCAGCTGCACAAAGCCGACGTAGAAGAAAATGCCTTCGAAGACCACGTAGAACGCGATCAGGTCACGCAGCAGGCGCTGGTCGTCTTCCGGGGTGCCGGTGTGGAACATCGGGTCGGCCAGTGACTGGGTGTAGGGCAGGGCCCAGGCAGCCTTATCGTGCACCGAGGGGACCTCGCGGTACATGTTGAACACTTCGGCCTCGTCCATGCCAAGGGATTCGACGATGTACTGGTAGGCGTGGGTGTGCAACGCCTCTTCGAAGGCCTGGCGCAGCAGGTACTGGCGGCATTCGGGGTTGGTGATATGGCGGTAGACGGCCAGCACCAGGTTATTGGCGACCAGCGAGTCGGCGCTGGCGAAGAAGCCCAGGGCACGCTTGACGATCAGGCGCTCGTCGTCGGAGAACGCGGTGGGGTTCTTCCACTGGCCGATGTCGGCCGACATGTTGATCTCGTTCGGCATCCAGTGGTTGGCACAGCCGGCGATGTACTTTTCCCAGGCCCAGCCGTACTTGAACGGCACGAGCTGGTTGAGATCGGCCTTGCAGTTGATGATTTTCTTGTCATCGACCTGGATGCGGCCGGCACCCATGGCGATGGACTCGGCGCCCGTTGCGCCCGCGCCTTCGACGGCGTCCACGGCAAACGGGTCGGGGTGGTGCACGGCCGCGGCGTCACCGGCACGGGTGGCGGTGTTGAGCTGCGGTTGCTTGTTGTCTTCCCAATCGAGCATGTCGATCTCCTTGCGTATTCGGTCGATGCGGCGACCGGCCAGTGGGCCGGCCGCCGTTCGTGAGTGGTCGCCGGCTTGCCTACTGGCAGGCCTCGCAATCCGGGTCGAGAATCGAGCAGGCCTGCGGGGCCTCCGCGCTCGGACTCGGTGACGGCGAGACGCTGGGCGACGGGCTGGGTGAAGCCGCCTGCGGTGAGGCCGCCGGGGCGCTGGCACCCTTGCCGACCTGGTTCAGGCGATGGTCGGTAATGGTCGATTTCTCGGCATGGGTCGCGCCCATGGTGCGCAGGTAGTAGGTCGTCTTCAGGCCGGAGAGCCAGGCGTCCTTGTACAGGGCGTCCAGCTTCTTGCCACTGGGCTCGGACATGTACAGGTTCAGGCTCTGGGCCTGATCCAGCCACTTCTGACGGCGGCTGCCGGCCTTGACCAGCCAGTGGGGATCGACCTCGAAGGCGTTCTTGTAGATCGCCTTGATGTCGTCCGGCACGCGGTCGATCGGCTGCACGGAACCATCGAAGTACTTGAGATCGTGGACCATCACCTGATCCCAAAGGCCGCGGGCCTTGAGGTCGTCAACCAGGTAGGGGTTGGCCACGGTGAACTCGCCGGACAGGTTCGATTTGACGTACAGGTTCTGATACGTCGGCTCGATGGACTGGCTCACCCCGGTGATGTTGGCGATGGTGGCGGTCGGCGCGATGGCCATGCAGTTGGAGTTGCGCATGCCCACGGTCTTGACCCGCTCGCGCAGGCTGTCCCAGTCCAGACGCTGGCTGCGGTCCTGCTGCAGGTACTGCCCACGGGCGTCGGCCAGCTTCTCGATGGAATCGATCGGCAGAATGCCCTGGCTCCAGAGGCTGCCCTCGAAGCTCGGGTAGGTGCCGCGCTCTTCGGCCAGATCGCTGGAGGCCTGGATGGCGTGGTAGCTGATCAGCTCCATGGAGGTGTCGGCGAACTCGACGGCCTGGTCGGATTCGTAGGGCAGCTTGAGCTTGTACAGAGCATCCTGGAAGCCCATCAGGCCCATGCCCACGGGACGGTGGCGCAGGTTGGAGGCCCGCGCGGTCGGCACCGAGTAGTAGTTGTACTCGATGACGTTATCCAGCATGCGCATGGCCGTCTTGACGGTCTTGGCCAGCTTGTCGCGGTTAATGCCGACGGTGCCGTCCGGCAGTTCCTCGACGTGCTGCGGCAGGTTGATGCTGCCCAGGTTGCAGACGGCGATTTCCTTGCCCGGCGAGGTGTTTAGCGTGATCTCGGTGCACAGGTTGGAGCTGTGCACGACACCCACGTGCTGCTGCGGCGAGCGCAGGTTGCAGGGGTCCTTGAACGTGATCCACGGATGCCCGGTTTCGAACAGCAGGCCGAGCATCTTGCGCCATAGCTGCAGGGCGGGCATGCGCTTGAATACCGCGATCTCGCCGCTGTCGGCCTTGGCTTCGTAGGCGGTGTAGGCGGCTTCGAAGTCCTTGCCGGTCAGGTCGTGCAGGTCCGGCACGTCGTTGGGCGAGAACAGCGTCCACTGGCCTTCTTCCATCACCCGCTTCATGAACAGGTCGGGAATCCAGTTGGCGGAGTTCATGTCGTGGCAGCGGCGACGCTCGTCACCGGTGTTCTTGCGCAGCTCGATGAACTCTTCGATGTCCTTGTGCCAGGTCTCGAGGTAGGCGCAGACCGCGCCCTTGCGCTTGCCGCCCTGGTTCACGGCCACGGCGGTGTCATTGACGACCTTGAGGAAGGGCACGACGCCCTGCGACTTGCCGTTGGTGCCCTTGATATGGGCACCCAGCGCGCGCACCGGGGTCCAGTCGTTGCCCAGACCACCGGCAAACTTGGACAGCATGGCGTTGTCGTGGATGGCGCCGTAAATGCCGCCCAGATCGTCTGGCACCGTGGTCAGGTAGCAGGACGACAGCTGCGGGCGCAGCGTGCCGGAGTTGAACAGCGTCGGCGTCGACGACATGAAGTCGAAGGACGACAGCAGCTGGTAGAACTCGATGGCGCGGTCTTCGCGGTCGATCTCGTTGATCGCCAGGCCCATCGCCACACGCATGTAGAACGCCTGCGGCAGTTCGAAGCGCGTGTTGTCGCTGTGGATGAAGTAGCGGTCGTAAAGCGTCTGCAGGCCCAGGAAGGTGAACTGGTTGTCACGGTCGGGCAGCAGCGCGTCGCCGATCTTGTCCAGGTCGTACTGGCACAGCATCGGGTCGACCAGTTCCAGCTCGGCCGCACGGTGCAGGTAGGCCTTGAAGTATTCGCCGTACAGGCCGCGCATTTCGCCATGCGTGGGGTAGGCGTTGGCCAGATCCAGAAAGGCCATGGCCTCATGACGCAGGTTGTCCAGCAGCAGCCGGGCGGCGACCTGGGAATAGTTCGGCTCGTTTTCGATCAGCGTGCGGGCGCAAAGCGTCAGCGCGGTGGCCAGCTCGTTTTCCTTGATGCCGTCGTAGGCGTTCTTGAGGGTGTCCTCGATGACCTTTTCGCCATTGACGTCATCGATGCCCTCGCAGGCCTCGGTGACGACGCGGCGCAGGCGCATCTCGTCCAGCGGCACCATCTGGCCGAGGGCGTTGGTCACGCGCAGCGCCGACTGACCCAGCGGCAGCTCGGCCGACTTGGCGACATCGCGCTCGCGCGCGCGCTCGGCGCGATAGATGACGTAGGCGCGGGCGACCTTGTGCTCGCCGGAGCGCATTAGCGCCAGCTCGACCTGGTCCTGGATGTCTTCGATATGCACCGTGCCGCCGCCGCTGAGATTGCGGGTCACGGCCTGGGCGACCTGCTGGGCCAGGCTGCGCACCTTTTCGTGCACGCGGGCGCTGGCGGCAGCGCCACCACCTTCCACGGCCAGGAACGCCTTGGTCAGCGCCACTTCGACCTTGCTGGCGTCAAACGGCGTGACCTTGCCGTTGCGGCGGATGACCTTATAGCTGCCCGGCGCGGTGGCGCTCAGTTCCGGCTGGCTGGTCTGGGTTTCGCGCGCAGCGGCTGGCGCGCGCGGCGTTGTGTCTTTGGAGAGGTTGGATGCCTCGGTTTGCATTGGGTGTCCCCCTGGGGCTGCGGCTAGGGACCCGTCCGAAGGTCCCGACGCGTTGGAACTTAATTCATCTACAAGACGCGTCAACCCCAAATATTGTGGTTGACAGCAGCTTGGACCACTAGATGTAGTGTTCGTGCGCGAACAAGCCTGTGGATAAACCGTGGGTGAACCCCTTCAATTCCTTGACGTGCAAGCGTTTACTGCGGATTGAAGAATCGGTGCATAACTGCATTGACCGGTCGTCGGCTACCCCCCGAATTGCGCATTCGCAAACTGCTCATGACACCCCCGTCGCAGTGCAACATGCGCAGCTTGATTTCACCCGCGCTTCACCGTGCGCCCGCTCCAGGTTC
>OOGU01000255.1_pt1 | contig 12348 bp, 12 predicted proteins | sample 1670261 | NCBI WGS metagenome assembly OOGU01 (sample SAMEA98137168, study PRJEB22522) | marine metagenome | biome: marine biome; feature: marine water body; material: sea ice | place: Arctic Ocean | collected 04-Sep-2015 | depth 1.3 m
TGAGACCACCTTAATACCAGCAGTCATCTGCATTTCACTATTGTCCCTTGTTGTATTAGGCAGCATATCAGCGCACGTAGGCGGTGCTTCCAAAACCAAAGGCGCCCTACGAGTTTTGTTTTGGGGATGTTTAGCTATGGCGGTATCAATGGGAGTGGGTAGTCTATTTAACGTGGGTCTTTAGAATGTTTTTATTCGTCATGTTTAGCTTATGTGTATAAGTATTGATTGTTATTATTCGAAGCTATGCCCGTTACTCGGTATCAAAAGTAACGGGCAGCTTACTCCGAGTTAATTAGCTAGTTACGCACTTCACCGTCACCCATCACGATAAATTTTTCTGTCGTAAGGGATTCTGCACCCATTGGCCCATAAGCATGTAATTTGCTGGTGGAGATACCAATTTCAGCACCTAACCCTAACTGGCCGCCATCAGAGAAACGTGATGACGCATTGGCCATGACCACTGCAGAGTTAATCCGGCGGATAAAAGCTTGAGTTTTAGAATAATCTTGGCTCACAATCACTTCTGTATGACCTGAGCTATATTCTTCAATATGTTCAATTGCCAGCTCAAAATCAGAGACTACTTTCACTGCTATTTCCATAGCTAAGTATTCTGCATGCCAATCTTCTTCGGTCGCGATTTGTGCACCGCTGAAAAAATCGATGCTGTTTTCACAAGCGTGAATAACCGTATCGTACTCGGCTAATAATGCTGCCGCTTTAGGCAAAAACGTTGCTGCGACATCTTGGTGTACTAGTAATGTTTCTAAAGAATTACATACGCCGGTACGCTGAGTTTTACCATTTTTAAGTATATTCAACGCCTTCACTTCGTCAGCTGCGCTGTCTATGTATAAATGGCACACCCCTTTGTAATGCTGGATGACAGGGATACGGCTATTTTCACATACAAAACGAATTAGCCCTTCGCCGCCTCTAGGGATAATCAAATCAATGGATTCATCTAGCGTCATCAACTCATTCATCACGGCGCGGTCTGTATCAGGTACAACTACCACAGATGCAGGATCGAGTTGCTGTTTAGCTAGGGCAATTTCAATGCATTCAGCCAAGGCTAAATTTGAATGTATGGCTTCTTTACCGCCACGTAGAATCACGGCATTACCTGCCTTTATACATAACGCAGCAGCATCGATGGTCACATTAGGTCGTGATTCGTAAATCATCGCAATCACGCCTAACGGAATACGCATTTTGCCCACTTGAATACCACTTGGCATACGTTGAATGTTACTAATATTGCCTACCGGATCAGCTTGACCTGCTATCTCAATCACGGCATCAGCAATGCTTTTAATTCGCTCTGGGTCAAGTGCTAATCGGTCAAGCATGGCTGCGTCTAAGTTGTTTTCTTTCGCTGCGTCTAGATCCTTAACATTAGCTGCCAATATGCTATCAGTATTGGCTATGAGTGCTTGGGCGATATCAGTTAATAACTGATTTTTTTGCTTCGCTGTTAAGTTAGCGACTTGACGTGCTGCCTTCTTGGCTTTTAGTGCCGCTTCGGCAATTGAGAAACTCATTCCATTGATCCTTTTATAAACATGTAATCTAAATGCTAGATACTTAAAGTAGTACTAAATCATCACGATGTATTGCTGTTTCGCCCAAAGAGTAGCCCAAAGTAGCTTCAATTTTTTGGCTGTTTAACCCCTTTATTGCGTTTAAATCAGATGCGTTATACAAAACAATGCCTTTGGCTATAGCGTTATCCTGATAGATCACATCAACCGCTTCGCCAGACAAAAACTGACCATTAACTTTAATAATGCCAGACGGTAACAACGATGCACCTTTTTGTAACAATGCTTGTTGAGCACCATAGTCAATATCTATCCTACCTCTGACTTTTAATGTGTGCCTTAACCAATTATCACGAGCACTGTCTAAGCTTTTATTTGGCTTGAATAATGTGCCGGGTGAGCGCCCGTTGGCCAGTTCTTCAAACACTGTTTTATCTCGACCATTAACAATTAAAGTTTGAATACCCGAATCAACACATTTTTGTGCTGCTTGAATTTTAGTGTGCATACCACCGGTGCCTGTGTCGCTGCCAGCGCCGCCCGCTAACCGATAAATGCTGTCATCAATAACGGTCACTTCAGGTATTAACTTAGCCGTTGCATTGCTTCTTGGATCAGCATCATATAAACCGTCAATATCAGAACAAATAATCAGTGTATCTGCCTCTGCTACCAATGCTGTGTAAGCAGCTAGGTTATCGTTGTCACCCACTTTTAGCTCATTAATTGCCACAGTATCATTTTCGTTCACTATAGGTAGCGCATGATTTTTTAGTAGTTCGCGTAAGGTGTTTTTGATATTGACGTAACGGGTGCGATTATGTAAATCATCGGCAGTCAGCAATATTTGCGCGCAATCAAAATCAAACAAACTGGCCCAATTCGCCATCATTTGAGTTTGGCCTATCGCAGCCATGGCTTGCTTCTCAACAATAGAAGGGCTGTGCTTAAATGCAATTTTACCTTTACCTGCGGCAACACTGCCTGAAGAAACCAAAATCACTTCTTTGCCCTGTTTTCGACTATTGCTAATAAATTTGGCAATATGTAATAGAAACTCCTGACTGCATTGATTATTATTAGGTGCAATCAAGCTGCTACCGACTTTAATCACTGCCCGTTTCCAGTTAACCTCAAACATATCTTACCTCGCTGCGTTAGAGGCGTAGAGTACGATAAAATTAAGGATTAACAAGCGAATGTAGTTATAAGCTATGATCTAAAAATCAACTAGTTATAAATTCATTCATGCAAAAGCAATCGTTATGAATGAAAAGTGCAATCAAAACGTTCTTAATATAAGTTAGTCAGGTCAAGAACTGTTCGCAAAATTATCATAAAATAAGTACCAGCAGATAAAAATAGCAAAAACACCGTCAATCACTATTTTTTTAATATCAGGGAATACAATGTTTAAACCATTTATTACGATAGCATTGCTTTCGTTTGCAGCTATTAGCTCGGCAAACTCAGCAATTAGCCAAACAAAAGGTGATTTTGAAGATAAGTTTCGTCAATTAGACGAATCATTGCCTACCCCCAATGTTTACCGCAATGCAGCTGGAGAACCCGGCCATGAATATTGGCAACAGCAAGTAGATTACAAAATCAAAGCAACGTTAGATGAAAAAAAACGTCGAATTGAAGCTAGCCAAGACATCACTTACCATAACAATTCACCCGATACGCTCAAGTACCTTTGGGTGCAATTAGATCAAAACAAATTCCGTAATGACTCGATGTCTGCCATGACAACCACCTTTGGTGGTATCGGCAATCGTGGACCAGCATCGTCAGCGGCCTCTAGTAGTAAACCAGCGCAGCTTAGCTTGGGCGCATTGCGTCGTCAGCAATTTACTGACGACAATGTTTTGGGCTACAACATTGGATCGGTCAAAGACAACAAGGGCAAAAATCTTAAACACACTATAGTAGGTACCAATATGCGTATCGACTTGCCTGTTCACCTAAAGTCAGGTGATAAAGTTGAATTTTCCATCGACTTTGCCTTCAATATTGTAGAAGAAGATGCGGTTTCAGCACGCTCAGGATACGAACATTTTCCTGATGACAAGCGTGAGGGCGGTAATGATATATTCTTAATAGCTCAATGGTTTCCCCGTTTACACGCTTATACCGATTATGAAGCTTGGACCAACAAAGAGTTTATTGGACGTGGTGAGTTTACCCTAGAGTTTGGTAACTACGACGTTGAATTAACCGTTCCAGCTGACCATATTGTTAGCTCTACTGGTGCATTACAAAACCCTAAAAATGTATTGACATCAACGCAACGCAAACGCTTAGAAGAAGCAGAAAAAGCTGATCGTATTGTGTTTGTGGTAACCGAAGAAGAAGCGTTAGAAAACGAAAAATCCGTTACTGATAAGTTTAAGACATGGAAATTCAGCGCTAAAAACGTTCGTGATTTTGCTTGGGCTTCGTCACGTAAATTTATGTGGGATGCTCGGGGCCACCAACAAGGTGGTGACGACCAACCTCTTGTCATGGCGATGTCTTTTTATCCAAAAGAAGGCGGCGATTTATGGAAGAAATATTCTACTGAAGCCGTGATCCAAACGTTAGAAGTGTATAGCCGTTTTTCTTTTGACTATCCTTATCCAGTAGCTCAATCAGTAAACGGACCAGTAGGTGGAATGGAATATCCGATGATCACTTTTAATGGCCCTCGGACAGAATTACAAGACGATGGCAGCCGAACCTATTCTCAAGCAGAAAAGCGTTTCTTAATCGGGGTAGTTATCCATGAAGTAGGACACATTTACTTTCCTATGATCGTCAACTCAGATGAACGTCAATGGACGTGGATGGATGAAGGCCTAAACAGCTTTTTAGACGGTGTAGCAGGTCGTGAGTGGGATCCAACTATTCCTTGGGGCGTAGAACCTCGCGATATAATCAGTTATATGAAATCTTCTAATCAAGTACCTATTATGACTCAGTCAGATAGCGTTTTACGTTTAGGCCCCAACGCTTACACCAAACCTGCTGCAGCATTAAATATATTGCGTGAAACTATTTTAGGTCGTGAATTATTCGATTTTGCCTTTAAAGAATACGCACAGCGCTGGAAATACAAACGCCCTACACCTTCAGACTTTTTCCGTACGATGGAAGAAGCCTCGGGTGTTGATTTAGACTGGTTCTGGCGCGGTTGGTTTTACAGTACAGATCACGTGGACATCTCCTTAGATAAAATTTCTAAGTTGCGCTTGGATACTAAAGATCCTGATATTGACTTTAATCGTTTACGTCAGGAAGAATTAGACAAGCCCATATCTTTGACCGACGAGCGTAACAAAGCCGAAGGCCAAGAACTTTGGGTAGAACGTTTTCCAGATATTGTAGATTTTTATGACAAAAATGACCGTTTTACTGTCACCAACAAAGAGCGCAACAAATACAAAAAATTCCTTAAAAAATTAAAACCTTGGGAGAAAGCCGCTTTTGAACGTGCGATAGAAGAAGACCAAAACTACTACGTGTTGGAGTTTTCGAATAAAGGTGGCTTGGTTATGCCAATTATCTTAGAACTCACTTTTGCTGATGGCACAATGGAAAACCAATATATTCCAGCTGAAATTTGGCGTCGCACACCTGATGCAGTAAATAAGTTAATTATTACTGATAAAGATAAAGAACTAGTGAGCGTTACAATTGATCCACGTTGGGAAACAGCAGACGTTGATGTAAACAATAATCACTATCCACGTCAAATTATCCCGTCACGTATTGAGGCTTATAAAAAGAAAAAGAGTACCAAAAAAGTATCTCGCGACATCATGCAAGACATTAAAACTGAGCTGAAAAAAGACAGTGAAATTAATATCAATGAAGGTAGCTAAAACAACAATGAATAAAATCATTCATTGGATAATAGGAACGCTGCTTTTTGCAGCGTTCTCACTTTCGGCTCACCAACAAAAGTCGGCGATTAGTACCATTTTATTTAATCCTCGTACCAAAAACATCGAAATCATGCACCGCTTTAGGGTTCACGATGCCGAACATGCTGTGAAACAAATATTTGGTAAAGATGCGGACATCATTGACTCAAAGAAAACTCAAAAGCAATTTGGCGACTATGTTAATCAGCGCTTCAATTTGTTTGATAATGATGAACAGCTCATGCCACTAAAAATGGTGGGGGTCGAACTAGATGGTAAATTTTTCTGGGTATACCAAGAAACAGCAATCACTTCAGTACCCAACCAATTAGACAATATGACAATCCGTCATGACGCGCTGCGTGACATTTGGCCAGAGCAGGTCAATACCATTAACGTTGAAGGCAAAGGAAAATTACAGACGGTAACATTTACCGACTCTGTCGAGTTGCTAACACTGACATTTAAATAATAAAAAAAACCATGCACCAAGGCTGTTCTAGCTCAATATGAGAAATTAATAATGACCTAAAATCACCTCAGTTAAGACATTATCTAACAGAGGTGAATACTATTTGGGAGCTAATACTGTACGACCCCGTTGCTTGGGGCTCTATACTTGGCATTATTATAATGGTGTCTATGGGTGCTTATTATGTGTACTTATTTATTCACAATGCTAAAAAAAAACTTAAAATTTTAAAGCACCACTTAACGCAACTAGTTAATAAGGCTGCGCCATGGAAAAAGGCAGGGTACAGGCTTGTTGCCTAGAATCAGGATTACCTATCATCTCATCGTAGGGTGATTCATGTAACATTTGTGCAGCTAACACTTTACAGCCATCAAACGCATCTCGGATGAACTGCGAGCTATGAAAACGTTTAGGGCTGTCACCTTCATATACCATACCTGTAACGTCACCAACGGTAAGCTTAACCAGATATACATTCATCTCAAATGAACATACAGTTAACATATCCACAGTGATAGAATCCGTTTCTATATCCTTAATCCAAAATTTAGTTTGTTGCATATACCTTGCTCTAGGTAAATAAGTTAGTGATCAACATACGTCATCAGTAACCAATTGGTTCAGCCATCACTTATAGGTATGCAACCCTTACATAAGCTTTACAAAAATAAACGTCATCAAAAAGCAAGACATTGATCAGGTAAATCGATAGGACTTATTATGCCTGCTCGTCTGCTACCCATCGCATGTGTGGATATTTCTGTCGTTCTAAGATCAGCATGTTCCAACAATTCTTGTACTGTCCGAATATCCGCTCCTGACTGTAATAATCGCGTTGCACAAATTTGTCTGGCGCTGAAATTGAACATCTTCAGGGTGGCCCGAAGGGTAAAATGCAAGAACGTATTTTATTAATGAGTGCCGAAAAATACGAGCAGTAACCCGTTTAATCACACCTGATTGAGTTACAGCTTGCCTTAAAGACTCGGCGTAGGCGGTTTCATGTATAGGATGGCGGCATACATAACCATCAATTGGATGCGAGCAACGCACACTAGACGGAAACATGAATTGCCAACTCATTTGTTTAGCCGCCTTACCGTACTTTCTAATTAACGAAGAGGCAGGGATACAGTACCAAAACTCTCGCATATATCTTTATCGTGACATTCCTTAGCGGTAGTAATCTGGCTTTTAATAGGCTCAACAAGGGATTGTGGTAACAGCGTATACCTATCATTCCCACCTTTACCTCTAAATATATAAATAGACTTATTTACAAAATCGATAATCTTTATACATAAACCTAAAGCTGCGTGCACCCGCAAACCACATCCATAAAAAATACCTGCTACAAGCGAGTACTTACCAGACATACACATGAATATTTTTTGCACTTCCTGTGCATTTAACACAGTAGGTAAATTTCTTGGCTTTTTAGCATAGCCAAATTTTAGCTCTTTGAACTCTCTTTCCAACATGCTTATACATAAATATAAGCACATAATGCTTGATTTTGTGTGGCCGCACTCACGCCCCTAGAAACAGCAAGATAAGACAAAAATGTCTCTAGCTCTTTATTGCCCACTGCATTTGGATACTTTAAATGACGAAAACGAATAAAGTATCTTGCCCAATACAAATAAGACTTTTCAGTTTTCAAACTGTACTGTTTTGTGCGAATAACCGCTCGAATTGATTCTATAAAAGGAGACATATTGATTTCCCTAAATTTTGTATATGTATACAGTTACAATGCAAAAAGAGGATGTTGCAATATTTTCAATGGGCATAATAAGCATCGTCATGCTTCACTTCTGCAGAAGGTTTTTCGAATGTAATTGTTTTATATGGGTTTTGTTTTTAAGTCATGTATTTATCCAGACCTAAAAGTCTGGATAAATACATGGCTTCGCTTGATCATAAAATATCAAATATAGATTTACCTTCTCAAATGGTTAACTTTATGAAATGCTGTAAAAAACTTACCGGAATGTCGAGTTGATTTTGTCAATATCAAATGTATCTAACCCGACTTCTGGCTAATATACTGTTAGTAGCCCTATCCGTTATTCAATGTGGCTACTGGTAATTGGGTACGTAAACTGGTAAGTTTTTATCTCGGCAGTGTGGGGCAATTAGTCACACCATTAAAAGGAAGTTGGTCATCACATTTACATCACACATTTCAACTTCACTACCGCTGGTAAATTCAATATTTAACTTCAGCAGGTTGTGGAGTTGCGTGTCAGTTATAAAAATTAATCAAGTGCTTGCGTGTATCGTGGGCACTAACAAGTTAAATCAACGGAAAATCCCTCGCAGGCCAAACAACGGCCAAAGCGCTCGGGCTTTCCGCTGTTTAAAGCGTTATAAGTTTCTCAAGGATGGAGTGTAATTTGAAATATTTATCTTTTTTACTATTGTATAGTTTTTCTTTATATTTTCTCATTGCTAGTAATGCGACTATAGGTCTTGCTTTACATGAAAATGAGCCATGGAAATACCTCTATTTATTTTGTTTCATTGGTCTAATATTAATACCAATCTCAACTGTAGTTTTTGTATTAAAAAGTAGAAGTATGGGATTAGATTATAAAAACAAACTTCAAAAAAAACTTAATTTGTCATTAGTTGCTATTGTAGCCTTGGTGTTCTTTGCGGAGTTGTCTTTGACACCAAAAACGAATATTAGAATAGATCTTTTATTAGTCATACCCGCTCTAATTGCACACGGCATTACTTTTTTAATTTTCACATTCAGTATTAAAAAAGGTACACAAAACTTATAACAACACGCCCTGAGGTGGACAACTAGTAAAATTTAGCTATTTATTGCATATTTCAATAGCGGCGAACCTCTTCTTTTTAATGCCTCTAAGTATTTTGATTCGTCGTAGGGCTTTTTCGTCTTCCAGCATATAAAGACTATTCTAATCCACTTGAAAGCTAGCGCTCTGATGATGCTGTTATGTGGTTTTCCTTTGCTTTTTTGTTGATCGTAATAAGCTTTTGCCCAAAACGAATACCGTACAGAAAACCCAGCCCATTCGACAAATGTTTGCCTTAAAAAGGTAGGACAGCTATAACGCCAGTGCGTCCACATTTTCTTACCACTTCGCTCAATAACAGGTGCAATCCCTGCGTATTTTTGCAGTTCAGACGCATCATGATAACGGTCTCTATTACAGCCAAAAGCTACCAATAAACGTGGGGCAAGTTGTGGCCCTGCGCCAGGAAGGCTATCAAAAATAATATTGTCCTGTTGTGCTTTGTAAGCTAGTTTTATGGCCTTATCCAGCGTTTCAATCCCTTTTAAGAGCACTTTAAACTGTGTAATGATAACTTCTACCAACATTTGATTGGGCACTATGACGCCGGTATCATCAGTTAATGGCATCGCATTTTTGATACTTAGGATCCTAGCTTCATTCACGTCGGGATAATGTGAGTTATGGGTATTTAGGAAGCTTAATAATGTCTGTTTTTTTGCTTTTTTAGCGTGAACAAGTGATGGCCATTTGCTGACAAAGTCGCAAAAGATGAATGTGTCTTTTTCTTTAAACCATTCAAGTGCTTGCGGGTAATAATTTTTTAATGCTGCAGTTATTTTATTCGATAAATCCACACTATCTTGCACTAAGCTTCGTCGGTATTCAACGAGCTGTGCTAACGAACGTATAGCGGCTGATTCAGGCTCAATGACGCACAGTTTATCCATGTGCAGAGTCAGTATTTCTACTTGTATAAAGGCATCAGTGGGATCATCTTTTGCTCCACTTGGAGTAAAAGCTTTACGATATTTGGCCACTGTTGAAGGATTAATCGTAAAAAGTGTCAGATGGTTATATTTAGCCAGCGCATAAATCAGAGGGCCTTTTTTAAGTTCACAAGCCACCGCAATTTGTTGGTTTGGATAGCGCTGTTTAAGACTCATTGCCCATTCGTGAAGCGCTTCTGGCTTACTTTTTATAATCGTGTATTGATATTTTTTTGTGAGGTTAGGATGTTCACAGATATCATGTTTTGTATCGGCCCAATCAATGCCAATTAAGGCAGCGAAATCATTAACGTTATAAACTTTCATTTTGAAGCTCCCGCGCGTAAAGTTAAAGGTGGAATGTGCTTAAAGCTCGTTTCTCGCAGGTCTTATAGATAGTCGTGGTAGGCGATCCCTGAGTATGCGTTTCGAAGCGAGTTGCTCTGTTGGTTCGAACGTCTTGTTAGAAACATTGAATGTTTGCCGTTCAATATTCGTAACCAACAGGAGCATGTTCCACCTAATCTAATAGTAAGTTACTTTATGAGATTAAGTGGCTTGGTCGAACTATAAGCCACTCAAGCAGGACAAAAAACAGTTGGTTTTTGCTCCTGCGTCGCTTATTTTAACCAACTATTTTTTGCCTCTTAGTGGGGCGTTATAAGCCGTTCTAGGATATTGCATTGAATAAAGTAGTGTTAGGGAGGATAAATGCTATAAGTGTATATTTGGCATGGGCAGGATTTTTATTGTTTTTCGTCTGGTTAATTTATGCATGGTCGACAGATAAACACGAATATGACTATGTAAGCTTGCTCACTATAGGCTCTTCTGTTTTCTTTGGTCTAGTGCATTTCATTTTGGCATTCTTCGTCCGTTGTACACATTGCGGAAAGTGCTTAACAATTCAGACTTTTAAGAAGCCTCATTCAGAATCTGATGGTGATTGGAGTACAACTATATTCAAGTGGTTTGGTGGTCAAGTTTCATGCATCCACTGCGGGCAAAAGGTCAACACCAATGGCTTATAACAAAAACATTATTTCGCTCGCAAGCTCGCTGGGACAATTACTCACTGGCTGGCGCTTCGCGCAGTATAGCCAGCAAGTAATTGCCCCATATGTTAAGCGTTAGGCATTTATAAGGAATTAAAAAATGAAAATAGTTTTTTTTAGTCTCGTTTTAGTTTTAGCTGGATGCAGTGCAACCCAGCCTATTTCATTGGTGGATACAACTCACTCTCACTCAGACACAATGGAAATTATAAGAAGCGCTGCAGAATTTGCGCCTAATGGAGTCAAAGGTGAATATATTTTAAAAGTTAAGGCTGCGGGAAACCAAGGCCCATTTGTTTATCTCAATACTGAACTCGATTATCGTGACCAACGTTCAGTTACCGTTGCAATTCATCCTAAGTTAATCCCATTGTTTGTTGCCAAATACGGAACAACACCACAAAAGTACTTAGTGGATAAATCAATTTCGGTTACAGGCCAGGCGAAAAGAATTAAAATTGATTTTACTTCACAGGGTAAGCCATCTGGTAAGTATTATTATCAAACTCATATCAGGGTGATGGACATATCGCAAATCAAGGTTGTGAATGAAGATGCCTAACAAGCGCATCAAACCTGACTCCGCAAGTAGGCCGATTTTTTGCAAAATACACGGCGCAAAAAAACGTCCAACTTGCTCCGCTGTTTATGCGAAACGTTATACATCATCAGATATCAGGAGTTATTTATAAATTCGTCATTCTGGGGAAAAGTTTTTCGCTATACGATGTTTTTTCAATTCGCTATGGTCGTTTTGGGTTTAACGAAGGCTTTTGGTGAGGGTGGATTTAGTAATATCACTATGGGGAGCTTTCTGTATTCACTGGCTGTTACTGTCCCACTTTCCTTTTTTACAGCCCTAATAGTTTGTTTATATGAACGTTCTAAGCATAAACATGATGTATAACAAAAACATCATGGTGGGAATTTTACTCGCTGGAAAAGCGCTCCTAAAATCCCCATATGTTAAGCGTTATAAATCAAAAGTATGGTCATGAATTTGTTAAAACTAATTTTAATGCTGGCGCTTTTATTTTCTTATCAAACGATCGCTAAAGACGAATTTACCTTCGAAAAGGGATACCAGCAAGGTTGCTATGGACCCGACTGCAATTACCAGACATATTGGTCTAGAGATAATGCCTTGACTGAAATAGGTATTCCTCCGCCACCTCCCATTCAGGTTGATGTAGATGAAGCGAAGGCTGCGTTTGGATTATGTTTGAGAATACTTCCTTCGAGATATTCAGAAACTGAAGCCCCTGATGAAACTCTTAAGTGGCTAATACTGGTAGAGTGTATGAATTCAAAGGGATGGTATTTAAAGGTTTTACCATACAACACATGGCTACAATGATTTATAACAAGTGCATCATGGTGGGAATTTTACTCGCTGAAAAGCGCTCCTAAAATCCCCATATGCAAAGCGTTAGGCATTTGGAGAGTACATGGAACGTTTAAATAATCATGTAAGTACACTTTTGGTTTCTTCTGCTTTAGCAGTCGGAATTGTCAGCGGCGGTGCTTACTTTATCTTGGGATCATTTGAAGAAATTTTTCGAGAGTTTAATACCCAGTTACCACTTATACTTTCTTGGGT
>OOGU01000258.1_pt1 | contig 12292 bp, 10 predicted proteins | sample 1670261 | NCBI WGS metagenome assembly OOGU01 (sample SAMEA98137168, study PRJEB22522) | marine metagenome | biome: marine biome; feature: marine water body; material: sea ice | place: Arctic Ocean | collected 04-Sep-2015 | depth 1.3 m
GAACAGGGTGACGACAGTCCAGCGTGTCGTCCGTGATAGTGGGTTGATCCGATCCATTGCTTCACTCCGTTGAAAATCCCTGGGCGGAACACGGATCGAAGGCCGATCGGGTGTTCCTAGGAGTGGTAGCAGGAAGACGGCAGAGGTTTGCCCGCGAGTTTGGAAAAATAGCCGCCGCCGTAGCCAGTCAGCAGATGGCGCAGCCCGGTCTCGCCGACAAACCACAGCCCGTGGCCCGGTTGCTCACTCCCGGACGGAGCCATGGTTTCGGTACGCTCGACCAGTGCGCCAGTGGCATCCAGCAATACCTCGTAGACCATGTTGTTGCAGCCGGTGCTGGTGATCCCCAATCCATCGTCGATCTCAATGAGATCGATGCCGACCGTACCCGTCAGAGGATCGGTCGCGCCGAACCGGAGTAGACCCAACATCGCTTGGCGGCGGGATTTCACGATGGGCGATTGATCCGCGGCCCAGCCGCCGACTCGGTCATCGCATGACCCGCAAACTGACATGCAAGACAGTTGTGATCTTTGCCCTTAGGCGCATACTGCAATTGAAAGCGTCAGGCGAAAAAGGGTGAACGCGCGTGAAAAATTGGTCGGGCTGGGGAGTCCACATCGCTTGTTGTCTGGCCTTCGTTCATGGACCAGGCGCGGCGAGCGCCATCCAACTCGCGAGTAGTGATTTTACCGAGCTCTCGCTGGACGAACTCCTAGCCATTGAGGTCGTCACTGTCTCGAAGGCCGCAGAGCCTGCGTCCAGGGCACCCGCCGCCATTTACGTCATCACGCGCGACGAGATTCTCAGGTCCGGCGCGCGCAGCATTCCGGAAGCCCTGCGCCTGGCTCCTGGCGTCAACGTCGCCCGGATCAGCTCCCGCGAGTACGCCGTCTCGATCCGAGGATTCAACTCCACCTCGTCTGACAAGCTGCAGGTGCTGATTGACGGCCGCAGTGTCTATACACCACTGTTTTCCGGTGTCTTCTGGGATGTCGTCGATACCGCCCTGATGGACATTGATCGCATCGAAGTGGTGCGCGGTCCGGGGGCCACGTTGTGGGGTGCCAACGCGGTCAACGGGGTGATCAATATTGTCACTCGCGCGGCGCAGGACACGCTGGGGACGGCGACGACCATCGAACTGGGTACCGAGCGCAACAGCGCAACCTTGCGATCTGGCCAATCGATGGACGTCGGACAAAACAGCGCCATGCGTGTGTATGCCAAGGCCGTGGAGCGCGGCAGTGGCAACCAGTCAGATGGGCGTGCTGCGGTTGATGGACAACGTATGGTCTTGGGCGGAATTCGAGCCGATACCGAACTCCACGGCGGTGACCGCTGGAGTGTCGCGGCCAACGTGTATTCCTCCGACGCCGATGAACCTAACGGTAAGGAAACGACCGACGGCACAGACATCAACCTGCTCTACCAGCACCCGTTCGGTCACGATGAGGCTGCGCCGCAACTGGATGTTCGCGTCAGCTACACCGGGTATCGGCGAAGTATTCCAAGCACCTACCAGGAGAAACGGGATACCTATGACGCGCAGGTCCAATATTCCGCTCAATTCGGACAGATGCATGACCTGACCGCAGGGCTGGGTTACCGCTACTCTGCCGATGAAACCGGCGGACCACCCCTGACCATTATTTTTGTGCCAGAAGACCGCAGCATTGATCAACCCAGTGCCTTCCTGCAGGACCATGTTCACCTGAGCGAGGACCTGACGCTGACGATCGGCACCAAGATCGAACGCAACGATTTCACCGGAACCGAAATCCAGCCAGGTGCACGCATTGGCTATTCGCTCTCTCCGCGCACCTACTTCTGGTCCTCGATCGCCAAGGCCGTTCGTACGCCTAATCGTCTGGACCACGACCTTGGTCTCTACTGCCCGCCACCCGATGGGTTTGGCGCGATATGCGGCGGCGGCGAGACCCTGCGCATTGGCAACCCCGAATTTGATTCCGAGACGCTGATCGCATACGAAGGCGGATGGCGCCGGCAGTGGAGTGATCGGATATCCACTGATATCGCGCTGTTCTACAACGATTACGACGAATTGCGCAGCACTGAACCCACGGCCTCAGGAATCCGCTTCGAAAACCGACTCAGGGGCACTGGCTCGGGCGGCGAGATCTCCGTTCTGTTCAAACCATCTGAAGACCTTGATTTACGTGTCTGGTACGCCTACTTGAATCTGGACATCGATGATTCGGACAGTAGCGATAGCGACTCCGTAGCCACGATCGAGGGCAGCACCCCCGAACACCAAGCCCTGGCCGCACTTCGCTGGAGCCCGGGCCTGTGGACGCTCGATGCCATCGCACGTTTTGTCGACGCGTTGCCGAATGCGCAAGTCGAGCGCTATACCGAATTGGATCTGAGGATCGCGCGCCCCATATTCGAGCGTTGTACGCTGGGACTCATCGGCACAAACTTGCTCGATTCGCAGCATGGCGAATTCGGTGAGATGGGCAGTCGGGTGGAACCACAGCGTGCCGTGATGCTGGAATTGCGCTGGGATTGGGCGGAGCGCAGCGAGTGAGGCGTGCGCTTACATGCATCGCACTGCTGGCCAGCCTGGTTCCGGTTGGCTCGCAGGCCGCGCTCGAAGACCAGGTAAAAGCAGCCTTTCTGCTGAATTTCGCGAAATTCATACAATGGCCCGCGACCAGCTTTTCAAATGTGACCGACACCTTGCGTCTTTGTGTTGCGGGCAGCGACGACACCGTCCAAACGATCCGCTCAAGCTTGGCGGGGAAGCGCGTGGGCCGACACCCCATTGAGGTCCACTCGGGCGCCACGGACACCGCCGGTTGCCATATGGCTTACCTGCAGGGGGATGCCGGGGTCGTCAAAGACCTCATCGCTGCCCTGGAGAGCGGTGGCACTCTGAGTGTTTACGAGACCGACACCTTGTTGGAAGGTGGCGTGATCCGGTTCTATCTGGAGAACCGCAAGGTCAGGTTCGAGGTGAATCTCGATGCGGCCCGCAGCCAAGGTCTGGTGATCAGCTCCAAACTCTTGGCGGTGGCAAGAATCGCATCGACCGATGACTGATCGTCGCGGCAGGCCGCAGGTGAGCGACCGCAGCCACGCTGGAGCCTACGACGCGTGAATACCGGCTTCCGCAATGCCCCCATCGGCAGAAAGATGACGCTGGTGGCCGGCGGGGCTGCGGCGTTTGGACTCCTGTTGGCCGCCGCCGCCCTGATTGGGCTGGCGTACCGGGATCAACTTGAAAACAGCCGGCACGAACTGCAAACCATCGGCAGCCTCCTCGCCAGCAATTCGACCGCCGCACTCAGTTTCAACGACGCGGCTTCAGCGACCGAGGTCCTCCAATCGCTGAGCGCCACAACGAATATCGTGCGGGCCTGTCTCTACCGCACCGAAGACACCACGGCCTTTGCGACCTACGTGCGCGCGACCCACGCCCCCTGTGACCAGTCCACCGAGAACAACAAAGAGCCTGTACTGACTCTGTCCTTGCCCGTTCGCCTGCTCATGGAAGATATCGGCCACCTTGAGTTGACGTCCAGCTTGGCTCCGCTGCGGGCTCAGCTTCGCGCCCAGATCTCGATCACACTCAGCATTTTGATCGGTAGCCTGTTGTTCACCGTTCCGCTGATGTCTCGCCTGCAGCGCGTCATCACGGACCCGGTTGTTCGATTGGGAAACCTGGCTCGTGAAGTCTCCGAAACCCATGACTACACCAAGCGAGCCACCACCAACAGCACTGACGAAATCGGGCAACTCACCAATGATTTCAACATGATGCTGACTCGCATCGAGCGCAGCAATCTGGACCTTCTTCATACCCAGAACAATCTCGCCCAGCAGGTCGACGAAACGCGCGCCGCCAATACAGAGTTGGAGGCCGCGTTTGCCCGGTTGCGCGCAGCACAGGAGCAACTGGTCCAAACCGAAAAACTAGCATCCTTGGGGGGGCTGGTTGCGGGCGTTGCCCATGAAATCAACACGCCTGTTGGCGTGGGCGTCACCGCGGCGTCGACTCTGAGGACACAGATCGAGGATATGCGCGCACTCTATGAGACGCAGCAACTGAAAAAGTCCCAGCTCAACACGTTCATGGAGATTGCGGACAAGAGCAGCCAGATCATTCTGAGCAATCTGCAGCGAGCCGCCGATCTTGTGCAAAGCTTCAAACGGGTTGCGGTCGACCAGTCTAGTTCGGAGCGACGCCACTTTGACTTGCAGCAGTATGTGGATGAAGTGCTGACCAGCTTGACGCCTCAACTCAAGAAAACATCACATCATGTCCGCAATCAGATCCCGGAAGGGATCGTGATCGACACCTACCCAGGAGCACTCGCTCAAGTCCTCACCAACCTCGTTAACAACGCACTGCTTCACGCATTTGAAGGCATGGAAAATGGACAGTGCACGATTCAGGCGGTGGTCGACGATGCGACAGTGGTCTTGAGTTTTGAAGACAATGGTGTGGGAATGCCGAAAGACCATGCCCAGCAGGTCTTTGATCCGTTCTTCACGACCAAACGCGGATCGGGGGGTAGCGGTTTGGGCATGCATATCGTCTACAACCTGAGCACGCAGATGCTGCATGGGCATATCAAGGTGCAGTCAGAGCCAGGACGCGGAACAACATTCACGCTGCGATTCCCCAAGCAAGCGCCGACGACCCCGGAGCACACAGCATGAGCGACGACGATCTACTGGAATTCATAGACGACGATGACGTGCCCAGTGCCTGCGCCCTGCGCGCGTGGAAAGTACTCATCGTAGACGACGACTCGGATATTCACGATGTCACCACGCTCGCCCTGTCCGGACTGGAGTTCAGCGGCCGCGGCATTGAGTTTCTGCACGCCTATTCTGGCAAGGAAGCCTGTCAGATGGTGCGTGACACAGCAGATATCGCACTCATGCTGCTGGATGTCGTCATGGAATCTGATCACGCGGGTCTGGACGTCGTGGAATACGTCCGCAATGAACTGGGCAATCAGTTCATTCGGATCATTCTACGGACAGGGCAACCTGGCCAGGCACCGGAAATCGATGTCATCACGCGCTACGACATCAACGACTACAAGCACAAGACCGAACTCACCCGGCAGCGCCTGTTCACCACGATCTACACCGGCTTGTCCGCCTATCGCGATTTGATAGCCCTGGATGCCAATCGCCGAGGCTTGGAGAAGGTCATCGAAGGCTCGGCGCAGATTTTTGAACTGCAGTCGTTAGAACAGTTTGCACAAGGCGTGATCGAACAGCTCAGCGCGCTGGTCTTTCCGGATGATGATGCCGTGATTCTGCACGCCTCGACGATGGCGGCAGAGGCATCAAGGCCAGAGCTTCGAATCATCGCAGGATCCGGCCGATTTGCCCCGCTGATCGGAGCAGATGCATCAATGGCCTTGGAAGACGCCGTCTTATCTCGAATCAGCCAAGCGCGCGACGAAGGTCGTCTGCTCTACCACCATCACGATCTGGCCATCGTCAAGGAACGCCAGTCTGAGGCCAGTAGTTTCGTCGTCTACCTGGAATCCGAAGCACCGTTGGATGCCAACAGTCGCCGCCTCACGGAAATGTTTTGCCGCAATGTCGCAATCGCCTGGGAAAACCTGGGCAAATACAAGGCGCTCGCCAACGCTTAGCAGTGCTCTCGGAGTGACGGGTTTTTAGCCAGCGAGGCCGCAAAAATTCACTGGACGTCAGCGGATTGCGCCGCGACGGTTTCGTCGACCAGTGCCTGTGCGCGTTCGGCCAGCCAGTGGCCGGCGGGCAGGGCGGCTGCGCACACCGCCCAGGCCTGGCGCGCTGCGGTCTCCGCCGCGGGGAGCCGAGATAGTCCGATCAGCGTGCGGGCCTGGGCGATGCGGGCGGTCGCGAGGTGCGGATAGTCGTCGGGCACCGTGGCGGCATAGATGGCCAGTGCCTCGTCCACCAGTGACTTCGCCTCGTCGAAACGTGCCCGTTCGTTGAGCAGATTGACCAGCCCGACGATCAGGTAAGCGGTGTGCGGGTGCTCGGCGCCACGCACACGGCGCGCATGTTCCACGGCGTCGCGCAGGTACCGCTCGGCGTCGTCCAGCCGCTCCATTTTCTGGTAGAGCTGGCCGAGGCTGTTCAGCGTCAGATTGTGCTGCGGATAGTCGGGTCCGAGCATGTCGGTCTCGATGGCGGCAACCTTGAGAAACAGCGGCTCGGCCTCGACAAAGCGTTCGAGCTGAACCAGAACGCTGGCCAGGTCATGCAGGCTGGTCAGCGAGTTCGTGTGACGTTCGCCATGGTGGTCGAGGTCCCATTCCAGTGAGCGGCGGAAAAACTGCTCGGCCTCGGTCAGGCGGTCCTGGATTTGCAGGCTTTGCGCGAGGCTGTGGAGCAGGTTCGAGTAGTAGTCATCGTCGGTGGCGCCGGATTGTTCCAGGATGGTCAGCGCCTCGCGCCCGAGCGCATCCGATGCCACGTAATCGCCGGCGCTGAACCGGACATAGCCCAGTTCGCTGAGACTGTAGGCCACGGGGATGGACACATCGCCAAAGGTCTGGCGTCGCAGGTTCAGCGCCCGCTCGTGGATGAGGGCGGCTTCATCCAGCTGGCCGAGGTCTAGCAGCGCCTCACCGAGGCCGGACAGGCTGCGACCCAAGCCCGCAGGATCATCCAGATCCTCGTGCAGCGCCACCGCATCGCGGAATTGGGTCGCGGCGGCTTGGTAGAGGCCCAGGTATGCGTAGACCGTGCCGATACTGCGCCGTAGCTCGGCGCGAATGCGCGGTTGGTCGCTCAGGTGTTCGTCCAGCTGGGTGGCGCCGGTGTCGAGGATCTCGCGTGCTGATATGTCCTCGCCTTGCGACTCGTTAGGGTTGGCCTGGCGGAACAGGTCGATCAGGAAATCGGTGACGGCCTGGGCGCGGCTCGCCTCGAAGCGTGCCTCGTCGCGTTCCGCGGTGAGGGTCTTGTTGTGGTAGCCGGCCGCCACGAGCGCGCCGATGAACAGCGTGACGGCAAGCCCGACCGCAGCGGTGTGGCGGTGCAGGAATTTTCGAGCCGGGTACCACCAGCCGCCAGCACGTGCCTGCAACGGCTGGCCGGAGAGATAGCGGTCGATGTCTTCGGACAGGGCAAGCACGCTGGCGTAGCGCTGCTCCGGTTCCGGGTTCATGGCCTTGAGCACCAGGGCATCGAGTTCCGCCGGCAGCGCCTCGCCGGCATCGGAGCTGCGGGATGCGACGCTGGGTCGGATTGGGCCGGTCTCGACGACCAGCCGTTCGACCTCGGCCGGCCGCAGCCCGGCCAGTTCGTAGGGGCGCTGGCCGCTGAGCAGCTTGTAGAGCAGTACACCCAGCGCATACACGTCGCTGACGGTGGTGACCGGCTCGCCCAGAATCTGCTCAGGGCTGGCGTAGTCCGGGGTCAGACGTTGCACGGTCTGATCGGCGGTATCGGGCGTGTCGCTGATGAGCTTGGCAATGCCAAAGTCCAGCAGTTTCGGGTCGCCCTGAGCGTCGACCAGGATGTTGCCGGGTTTCAGGTCGCGGTGGACGACCAGATTGCGGTGGGCGTAGGCGACCGCGGCGCAGACCTTCTTGAACAGCCGCAGCGTTGCGTCGACGGGTAGGTGATGGGCCGTGCAATAAGCATCGATGGGCTCACCGACGACGTATTCCATCACCAGATAGGCGGCCCCATCCTCGGTGGTTCCGCCGTCCAGCAAATGGGCGATAAACGGGTGCTGCATGCCTGCCAGAATCTGACGCTCGGCGCGGAACCGCGCCTGGGCGTCAGCCGCGAGGGTCTGGGTGCCGACCAGCTTGATCGCCACCTGCTGCTCGAACTGTGCATCCACGCGTTCGGCCAGAAACACCGCGCCCATGCCCCCGGTCGCGATGCGTCGGGTGATGCGATAGGCGCCGAGCCTGCGGTCAATCCACGGGTCGTCCAGTTCCTCGCCAAAGGTTTCCAGCGCGCGGCCGATGGGCTGGCGTAGGCGCTGATCGTCCGCGGCATCCGCAGCGATGAGTCTTCGCACCTGGGCTGCGGCTTCCGGGTCGCGGACGGCGAGTGCGTCGAGGTACGGCGGCCGCTGCTCGGGCACCAGCTCCAGGGCCTGGGCGAAGGCCGCCTCGATTCGTTGCCAGAGCTCGGGGGTCATAACAGGCTTAGCCGAATTCGGCTCCGATTGTGCCCATGGCTGCGGCGACCCTGCTCACGAATTCGCCAGCAGGGTGTCCTTGAGCCAGGCGCGTGCCAGTCGGAGCTCGCGGTCCAGTGTGCTGGATGACAATCCGGTCACGGCGGACATTTCGCGAAAGCTCAGGCCGGCGAAGTACTGCAGTTCGATCAGGTCGGCCTTGCGAGCATCGAACTCGGCGAGCCGGTTCAGCGCTTCGTCAATGACCAGCAGGTCCTCGTCGCTCCCCGTGGCGGCTTCGGGCAGGCCTTCCAGCGTGACGCGCAGGGCGTCGCCACCGCGTTTCGCGGCGCGGACGGACTCGGCGTGGTTGACCAGTAGTCGGCGCATCATCCGGGCACAGAGTGCGTAGAAGTGGGCGCGGTCCTGCCAGTCGATGTCGGCATCGATCAGGCGAGCAAAGACCTCGTGCACCAGTGCGGTTGGCTGCAGGGTGTGCCCGGCGTGCTCGCCGGCCATGGCGCGGCGGGCGATTCGTTGCAATTCGTTGTAGACCAGCGGCATCAGGCGGTCGCGGGCCACCGCATTCCCGGCGGACCAATCCTTGAGTAATACCGTGATCTCCGGACGGTCCGGCATGCGATTCCCCTGGCGCCCCTAACGACAAGCCAGCGTCGGGCCCGGTCCCGTCGTCGGCAAATTCATCCTACGCTGAAATCTGGCGGCCCGGCACCTTGGTGCCGCAGGGCCTCGTTCCGCGGCGTGCGGGCTGCCGCGAGCGCGGTGATGTCCTCTGCCCCGGCCTTGCGCAGGGCATGGGCCAGAGCCGATGCGGTAGCGCCGGTGGTCAGCACATCGTCCACGATCAGCACCCGGCATCCAGCGAGATCGGCCTGCACGGCGAACGCATGGCGCAGGTTGCGCCGCCGCTCGGTGGCGGTGAGGCCAAGCTGTGGCCGGGTTGGCAGCACCCGCTTCACGGCTCGCGCGTCCAGCCGCCATCCACGCATTGCGCACAGGGATCTGGCGATCTCCAGCGCCTGGTTGAACCCGCGTTGGCGGATCCGGCTTGGGTGCAATGGAACGGGGATGACGACATCCGGTGGCGGCAGGTGCGGCAGGCTGTAGTCCAGCAGATGCGCGAGGCGTCGGGCGCCGCCCAGGTCGCCGCGGAACTTCAGCGCGTGGATGCTGGCATCGACCGGCGGAGCATAGAGCAGCGGGGCGAGTACGCGATCAAAGTCCGGCATGCGGGTGAGGCAATGCGCGCAAAGCGATGGCGTGGGCGCGGAGGGGATCAGGGGTTCGGCGCAACGTACGCAGGCGTGGTCGTTGAGTGGCAGACGCTCCAGACAAGGCGGGCAATACGGGCCGCTGCCGGACCGGCATTCGCAGCCTGCGCACTCCGGCGCGAGCCAGCGATGGAAGATCTCTGTCAACCGATTAGGCATTTTCTGGTTGACAGCGACCGTGCCGCTCGCGAGCCTAGCGGCCTCCACCGGCTAGGACATCCCGCATGAGCGAACTTCGTCACGACTGGACGGCAGACCAGGTTAATGCCCTGTTTGCCTTGCCGTTCTCGGACCTGATGCACCGTGCGCAAACCGTGCACCGCGAGCATTTCGATCCCAATGCCGTGCAGCTGTCGACGTTGCTGTCGATCAAGACCGGCGCCTGCCCCGAGGACTGCAAGTACTGCCCACAAAGCGTGCGCTACAACACCGGGTTGAAGACCGAGGCGCTGATGGCCGTAGAGCAGGTCGAACAGGCGGCGCGCACCGCCAAGGAGGCCGGTGCGACCCGCTTCTGCATGGGCGCTGCCTGGCGCAGCCCCAAGGATCGGGATGTGGACACGCTGGTCCAGATGATCGACGCGGTGCGGGCTCAGGGTCTGGAGACCTGCATGACGCTGGGCATGCTGACCGAGTCGCAGGCCGATCGGCTGGCGGACGCGGGGCTGGACTACTACAACCATAATCTCGATACCTCCGAGGAACATTACGGAGAAATCATCGGTACACGGACATACGACGACCGGCTGAATACGCTGAACAACGTGCGCAAGTCGGGCATGAAGGTCTGCTGTGGCGGGATTGTCGGGATCGGCGACACCCGAGCCGATCGCGTGGGCTTGCTCCGTACGCTGGCCAATCTGCCGACGCATCCGGAATCGGTGCCGATCAATCAGCTGGTCGCCGTGCCGGGCACGCCAATGGCCGACGCCGACCCGGTCGATCCGTTCGAGTTCGTGCGCACGATTGCGGTGGCGCGGATTCTGATGCCGACATCGCATGTGCGGTTGTCCGCCGGACGCGAGGCCATGGACGACGCGCTGCAAGCGCTCTGCTTTCTGGCCGGGGCGAACTCCATCTTCTATGGCGAGCAATTGCTGACCACCGGTAATCCCGTCACCGAGCACGATCGCGCGCTGCTGGCGCGTTTGGGTATCGAGCCCGAGGGTGCCAAGGCTGTCGAGGACCGCCGGTCGTGTCAGGCGGCCTGAACCGGCGCATCGCAGACCAGCTGGAGGCGCTGCGCCAGCGCGACCGGTTTCGCCAGCGCCGCATCGTCGAGCCGGCCGGGGCGGGGTGTGCGCGGGTTGCTGGTCGCGACTGCATCAATTTTTGCAGCAACGACTATCTGGGTCTGGCGCAGGATCCTCGCTTGCGTGCCGGGCCGGGCGCGTCTGGCTCTGCTGCCTCGGCGCTGATCACCGGCTACTCGCCCTCCCATGCGGAGCTGGAAGCGCGGCTCGCCGACTGGCTGCAGCGAGATCGCGTGTTGCTGTTTCCGACGGGCTTTTCGGCCAATGTCGGCATCATTGATGCGCTGCTGCAACGCGGTGACCTGGCGGTCTGCGATGCGCTCAATCACGCCTCGCTGATCGATGGCGTGCGGCTGTCCGGTGCCGACAAACGCATCTACGCGCATGCAGGGGTCGACCAGGCCCGGCGCGCGCTGGCGGAACCGGTGGCGGGCATCAAGGCGCTGATCACCGACGCCGTGTTCTCGATGGATGGCGACAGCGCCCCGCTGCAAGCGCTCAGCCACGAAGCGCAGCGCGCCGACGCCCTGTTTTATGTCGACGACGCCCATGGCCTTGGTGTGGAAGGGGGCGACGGACGCGGCGTTGCCGGCGAGCTGTCGCAGGATGCGCTGCCGGTGCTGGTCGGAACCCTGGGCAAGGCGCTGGGCGCGGCCGGGGCCTTTGTCGCCGGACCGGCATCATTAATCGCCTATCTGGAAAACCGCGCGCGCTCGCAGATTTATTCCACGGCCTTTGCTCCGATGACCGCAAACGCGGCGCTGGTCGCGCTGGACATCGCCCGGCAGGAGGTTTGGCGGCGCGACCACGTACATCGCCTGGTCGCGCGGTTGCATGCACGGCTCGACGCGGCTGATCTACCGGTGCCGGATTCTCAAACCGCGATCCAGCCCATCGTGCTGGGGTCGGACCGGTTGGCGCTGCGGGTATCAGACGACTTGCTGGCGCGCGGATTTCTGGTCACGGCCATCCGGCCACCGACGGTGCCGGAGGGCGCCGCGCGTTTGCGGGTGACGTTGACGGCCGCGCATTCGCAGGAGCAGGTCGACGGCCTGGTCGACGCGCTGGCCGATAGCCTGGTGGAGGCACGCGTTGCCTGACCAAGCCCGCGTGCCGAGCGTGTTCATCACCGGCACCGACACCGAAATTGGCAAGACAGCGGTGACCTGCGCGCTGCTGCGTGACTACGCAGCACAAGGCGTGGCGGCTGCCGGCATGAAGCCGGTGGCGGCCGGTGCCGAGCAATCCGATGATGGCTGGCGCAATGACGACGCGCTGGCCTTGCAGGCCGCATCGCGACCTGGGCTCGCCTACGCCGATATCAACCCGTGGTGTCTGCCCTTGCCGGTCGCCCCTGAGTTCGCCGCCCGCGACATGGGAGTGCAATTGACGCGTGACCCCGTTGCAGCGGCGCCCCGCCGGCTGTCGCTAGGCCCCGCGCGGGTGCTGGTGGCAGGCGCCGGCGCCTGGCGTCTGCCGTTGAGCAGCGCCGAGGACATCCCGGCCTGGGTCGGCCCGTCTCGCGTGCCGGCCGGGCCGTCCTCCCGGCTGCGACTGCGTCGGCTGCACCACTCGCCTGCAACGTCCCCTCCGCCCGCCTACCTCCCCCCCCTGTTACGCGGCGC
>OOGU01000263.1_pt1:0-5000 | contig 12054 bp, 9 predicted proteins | sample 1670261 | NCBI WGS metagenome assembly OOGU01 (sample SAMEA98137168, study PRJEB22522) | marine metagenome | biome: marine biome; feature: marine water body; material: sea ice | place: Arctic Ocean | collected 04-Sep-2015 | depth 1.3 m
GTTCTGTAGCGGTGTAGTCTGGAGGTAGCCAAGAAACGATTTTTCTCCTTTTCCGTAGGCGTAGAGGTACGCGCCGGTGCCTTCCACTCCCCTGGTCCTGATTCTCCCCCTTAGTTGGTATTGCGTCAGAAAAGCGTCCGGTGCGGCCACTTCCTGGTAGGCATAGCCGCTTTCTTTATTGGTGAAGGGCGGATGGAGGTAGAGGCTCTGCCCATCTCCGTCCGGGGAAGGTCCGAGAAAACGCTCTTGTGCCAACCGGATTGGAAGCCAGCCGTCGGAGGTTTCAAAATCGGGATTAACGAGGCTTTGAGCAGTAAGTAGGACGGGCAGTAAAGCACCGACGAGAAACAAGGTCAAGGTTTTCATACGGGAAGAGTTAGTTAGGGGGCAAATTTGGGGTAGTCTTCCCCTTTCCAACGAATATTATTCGCGAATGCAGGTGATTTGGGCGCGGACGCAGGTGCAGAGACGGGGTTGAGGAACGAGAAACTACGTAAATTTGTCGGTACCTAAATATAGAGTCAAAACGACTACCTTAAACCAATTACGGCTCCGCTCCGCTCATCAATTTGTTGCCAGACCAAGCCATGTTCTCCAACCTACGTTCCCCCTACTGGATTTGTCAGCTCATAGATTGAGGAACCGTCGCGGCGTATTGGTTTTACTATTCGGTGCAGTACTACAGTATTCCTTTGGCCCTATTAGATGTGGCCTTCTCCGCCGTCTTCATGATTGCAGTGACTAACTTTTACCGGCAGACCGCTCACAAGCGAGGTTGGCTGGTGCTTCCACCTACCCATATTTTACCGGTAGTAGTTGCGAGCTACCTGGTTTTAGTCGCTGTTTATATGCTCCATGCCTACCTCACTTACGCCGTGAAAATGGGCGGGCTTTATCACGGAAGCGTCGCCCTCGGCGTCCTGGCCGGAGGCAGCCGGTACGTTGCCATCTGGCTACTCGCTTTTCACCTTTACCATTATGCCAGGCAGGCAGCGTCTCAGCGCGCAGCCGTTGTCGAAGCACGGCTGACCCGACTGAGCAACGACCTCAACCCTCACTTTCTCTTCAACGCCCTCAACGGTATTCGGGCGCTTACCCGCGAGGACCCCGCCCGCTCTCGCGACGCCATCGACCGGCTCTCCTCCCTACTCCGGTACTCCCTGACCCGCAGCAACCAGTTCAGTGCTCCGCTAGCTGAAAAGGTGGTAATCATCAAAGAGTATCTTGCCCTCGAAAAGATCCGGCTGGAAGAGCGGTTAACCGTAAGCTAGAAGTTACCCGACGACTACGCCGATTGCGAAATCCCACCGCTTAGTCTGCATACCCTAGTGGACAACGCGGTAAAACACGGTATCGCAACCTTACCTGAAGGTGGCACCATCGACATCGTGCTTCGTAAAACGGCCGTTGGTTGGGAGTTCACCGTCCACAATCCCTGCTCCTTTATCCCCGACTTTGGCACCTGCGGCCGCGCCCACAAATCAGCAGGAACGGGTATTAAGAACCTGCGTCAACGATTGTTACTTCAGTACGGGAAGACCGCTAATCTTGACTTCCACCGAACAGAAACCTTCGCCACCGCCACTCTAACTACCCCCCTTATGAGTCCCCCTACGCTGCCTTCTGGTTGACGACGAGCGCCTGGCCCGCGTCGAGCTCCCCGCTCTGCTTCACGAAGCTGGCGGATGCACCGTCGTCGGGGAAGCCGCGAATGCAACAGGGGCTGCGAAACTGATCAAAGCCCTCAAGCCCGACATCCTGTTTCTCGATATCAATATGCCCCAAACCAACGGTTTCGAATTGCTCGGCCAGCTCGATAACCCGCCACCCGCTGTGTTTGTTACCGCCTACGACGAGTTCGCAGTCCAGGCTTTTGCCGTGCAAGCCTTCGATTACCTGCTTAAACCAGTACGCCCGCAACGCCTGGCCACCACCCTAGACCGTTTGCGCGCCAACCTGATCACTTCTGCCCCCGCACGCATCTTTCTACCCCGCTCAAACGGTGGGCGCTTCGTTGGGCTCTCCGACATCATCCTGGTACGCTCCCTCGATCACTACGTCCGGATTTACCATCCCGCCGACAGCGATCTGTTGCGGCAATCGTTCACTGACTCCATCTCCAGATTACCACAAGGAGCGTTTTTCCAGGCCAACCGTTCTGCCTACGTCCGCATCAGTTCCATTGGCTCGCTTAAGCGCCTCAGTCGTGGCCGTTATCTTCTGACCCTCCGCAGTGGCGAACAGGAAACAATCTCCGAAAAGCAGGGAGTGGAATGGAGGCGTAGATTGGGTTAAAAAACCAGCTTATATCCTTAAATCCACAAACGATCATTACATCAACTATGGATGACCGTCAACCATTGGTTCCAGTTCTTTGGTATCACTCCGTAGCCGAGAACGACGTAGACGTCGATCTCGTAGGAGAAGGGGAACAGGTAGACTTCGTTGAGGAAGGAAAAATTCGGTTGAAAGGTGGTGCAGGTATGATCGGTAGCTCTACCAGAAAAGAGTAAGGCGAGGTCGTACAAATCCTAGAAACCGGCCCCTCGTCCGCATCGCAGGAGAGGAACGAAAAGGCGATCAATAATAGCTGGGTGTAGACTTTCATCTCCGGACGCTTTGTGTGTACGTAGCGCAAAGGAAGTAGAGGTAGTGGTTAGGGCTTGATAGTTTGGGCTGATGAAGAGAAGACTCATCGCTTTTTTTGCGCGACTGCGGGTTCAAAGCGAGAGATTCATCAGCCGTCTTTTCAGGCTGAAGGCAACCACCTATAGTTGGTTTGAGAGCTGGGCAATCGTTCCGCTCTACCCGCTGGCTTAAAAGCCTGGAACGGTATGTCCATAAACGGAGAAAGCCCCACTGCAGAGTTGCAGCGAGGCTTTCATAAATTGGCGGTGACCTACTCTCCCGGGATCAATGTCCAAGTACCATCGGCGCGGGGCAGCTTAACTTCTCTGTTCGGAATGGTAAGAGGTGATCCTGCCCGCAATAACCACCAAAGAGTTTGTTACCATCACCCGCAGCCTCATTCGGCCGGGATTGTGATGATACAGTTCTTTAGTGAACGATCAACAAGTTGGGTAAGAGAGACAATAATCTTTTACAGCTTTACGCAGTCATACTAAAGACCTTGTTTGCTGATTAAATAATAGTTTGAATGATCCGTAGACCATTCGTTTTCTGTGACAACCCGAAGGTTGTCAACGTAGAGGTTACCGAAGTAAACCCTACCAAGCGCATGCTTTCTATTACTAACTCATAAGTTTCTGGGCGGTTAATACCACTTAAATACTTATTTTGTAGATTCCTTTCACCCCGAAAGGTAAAAGAAAAAAGGAAGCTGTCGGGTGATTAGTACTACTCGACTCCATACATTACTGCACTTCCATCTATAGCCTATCAACGTCGTAATCTTCAACGACCCTTCATGGAATACTCATCTTGAAGTTGGCTTCGTGCTTAGATGCTTTCAGCGCTTATCCATTCCGCACATAGCTACCCAGCGATGCAGCTGGCGCCACAACTGGTACACTAGAGGTGCGTCCATCCCGGTCCTCTCGTACTGGAGACAGATCTTCTCAATATTCCTACGCCCGCAACAGATAGAGACCGAACTGTCTTGCGACGTTCTGAACCCAGCTCGCGTGCCACTTTAATGGGCGAACAGCCCAACCCTTGGGACCTTCTTCAGCCCCAGGATGTGACGAGCCGACATCGAGGTGCCAAACCTCCCCGTCGATGTGAGCTCTTGGGGGAGATCAGCCTGTTATCCCCGGAGTACCTTTTATCCTTTGAGCGATGGCCCTTCCATACGGAACCACCGGATCACTTGAGCCTGCTTTCGCACCTGGTCGAAATGTCTTTCTCTCAGTCAAGCTCCCTTATACTCATACGCTCTTCGCATGATTACCAACCATGCTGAGGGAACCTTTGCGAGCCTCCGTTACGCTTTAGGAGGCGACCACCCCAGTCAAACTACCCACCACACACGGTCCTCCCCTTTCCGGGAGTTAGTGTCAAAGTATAAGAAGGGTGGTATTTCAAGGACGACTCCACATACACTAGCGTGCACGCTTCGTAGTCTCCCACCTATCCTACACATCTTATACCCTAACACAATGTGAAGCTGTAGTAAAGGTTCACGGGGTCTTTTCGTCCCGTTGCGGGTAATCGGCATCTTCACCGATACTTCAATTTCACCGAGCTCATGGCCGAGACAGTGCCCAGATCGTTACACCATTCGTGCAGGTCGGAACTTACCCGACAAGGAATTTCGCTACCTTAGGACCGTTATAGTTACGGCCGCCGTTTACCGGGGCTTCAGTTAAGACCTTCGACCGAAGTCTAAGCCCCTTCCTTAACCTTCCGGCACCGGGCAGGTGTCAGACCCTATACTTCATCTTTCGATTTAGCAGAGTCCTGTGTTTTTGCTAAACAGTCGCCTGGGCCTTTTCACTGCGGCCCCCACAAGTGGGGGCGACGCTTCTCCCGAAGTTACGCGTCCAATTTGCCTAGTTCCTTAGCCATGAATCACTCGAGCGCCTTAGGATACTCTCCTCAACTACCTGTGTCGGTTTACGGTACGGGCCGTCATCCTCGCTGTTTCTTGGAAGTCGCTTCGGTACACTATCAAATCACCCCGAAGGGATCTCTGTACTATCGGTCAGTTTTACCCAACCTTCAACGTACTATTCCGTCAGTACGCGATACCTACACTACTCCGTCGCTTTTAGTGGAGACGGGTACGGAAATATTAATCCGTTTGCCATCGGCTTCGCCTTGCGGCTACACCTTAGGACCCGACTAACCCGATTCTGATTAACATCGAATACGGAAACCTTAGTTTTACGGCGAAGGGGTTTCTCACCCCTTTTATCGTTACTCATGCCTACATTTGCTTTTGTAACCGCTCCAACATGAGTCACCTCACATCTTCTACGCTGTCACAATGCTCCCCTACCACTGAACCCTAAAGTTCAATCCATAGCTTCGGTACTGGA
>OOGU01000263.1_pt1:10000-12054 | contig 12054 bp, 9 predicted proteins | sample 1670261 | NCBI WGS metagenome assembly OOGU01 (sample SAMEA98137168, study PRJEB22522) | marine metagenome | biome: marine biome; feature: marine water body; material: sea ice | place: Arctic Ocean | collected 04-Sep-2015 | depth 1.3 m
TTCTTCCGCGAGGGAAGTTTCCCCATTCAAAAACGCCAATACCCGTTCGGGTGGGTTCTTGGCGAACATATCCACGAACAACTCGTCTGCCGGAAGTTCTCCGTTTTGGAGGATTCGCAAAAGCGTAGCATCGTACATAACGTGCCTTGTGGGCCAAGGATCGATGTTCGTCAGATCGGGAAACGAGCCGGCCAGCTTAATCAACTGCCGCTGCAAGGCCAGAAAAGTATAACCGGTAGAAGGCCGCGTAGCACCACCGCGCATACCTATATATATAAGGTTGCGATCGCGCACCGGAAACGGGTAAGTAGTCATCGGGATATTACCACCTTCGGTGTGCGTGATTTTATAATCGCCCTCCGTCCAATGATCATATATATAAGTCTTAAGCAGTGCATCGTATTCCGGTACCGTGAGGTGATTGTTGCTAAAGATCGCGATTTCAATCAGAGCCTTGCGCTTGCTGAACGGCATCACGTAGAAAAAGCGGGCCTCTCCGTGTTGCGGCGTACGAAAGTCCATTAAGGCGGCGCGACCGGGATCGAAGGTATCCTCCTCCGTTTCGATGAACCAGCCGCGGAAGTGCTGATCTAGGTAAGGCTCCTTTATCTGGCGCGGACGCAGGTGCAGAGGAAGGGATGAGAAAGCAAGGCCCGTAACGTAGTCTGCTCCTCCTGCGGAAAAGTGTACTTCCTCCCCTACCGCTTTGACGCCTTCGGCCTTTGCTGTGATTCGCTCCAAGCCCACAATCCCGTCGATTACTTCGTTGACGTGGGCATAAAACTCCACACTGCGGACGAGCTTATATACATAAGGACTGATGTCACAATCTAAGTTCCGTTTTAAATCGTGGACGGTCACCAAGGGCCAACGGTGGTAAACCAGCTCCTCAAACGGCCCCGGCTCCGCTTCCCAGAATGACCAGCTGCGATCGTGCCCGGCCTTTCGCCCCTCCGGGTCGACTAGTAGTACGGACTTGCCCGCTAGCTTCCCCTCCTTCTGTAGATGGTAAAGGGCGCTGAGGCCAGCTAAGCCTCCGCCTAGTACTGCTATGTCGAATTTGTTGGTCATTTATTGAAAGCATTTAGTGCGTAGGCTCCGCACATGATAGCCTAAACGCTCATCACAGCATAAAATTAAGCACCACAAAGAAGAACAACTGCGCAAAGAAGTAGACCAGCAAGACCGGGCTGCGGAAGCGAATTTTGAAAACGTACAGTGGCAGCGAGATAAGGAAAGCAATGGCGGCCCAAGCGAGGTAATTCTGAAGGGGGATTTCTCCACCGCCCCATTGCCAGTAGTCTAGGGCGATGGCTACTGGTTCTATGGTTACGTCGTATAGGGCGGTGAGGAGGGCGGCTAGTAGTAGGTAGTAGGTAGTGGGTAGTGGGTAGTCTGGCGTTGGAGGCGGGGCAGCTGTTGGAGACGAGGCAGTAGCGGAGATATGTGATTCTCGATACTCGATTCTTGATTCTTGATTTACCGACAAGGCAGACGTGGCAGCGCGGAAGATATGCGATATGCGATTTGCGGGCGTTGGAGGTGGGACAGTAGCGGAGATATGTGATTCTCGATTAGCTTCGCTGCGGCCTGAGGCCGTCTCAATTCTCGATTCTTGGTTTGCGGGGAGGGCATCAGGAAAGAAGCGCTCCAGTATCCTTATCGCGACTTCATTGCACGCCAGGGTAAGAACGCACCAGTTGAGGGCGATCACGAAGGGAACACCCAACCACTGGAACCACATCGTCGGGCCATACTGGTACTCGCCGAAGATGGCGCCGGTGGCTACATCGAGGGCTTCCATGACGAAGGTGAAGGCGTAAGCGACGGCCAGCCAAAGGAAAAGGCGCTTGTCCTGGTTCGTGCGGTAGATGGCGTAGAGGACGAGACCGTTGAGGACGAAGAGGAGGCCGTCGGTTGTTAGCTTCGTAACGGGTAGGACTGCGGGTAGGCAATGCGCCAGGGTTCCGCTGGTGAAGGCGAAGATTAGGAAGTAGGAAAGGTAGCGGTCGAAGGAGCTTAACCGTTGAAAACGTTCCGGCAAGGGTGATGAT
>OOGU01000265.1_pt1 | contig 12015 bp, 12 predicted proteins | sample 1670261 | NCBI WGS metagenome assembly OOGU01 (sample SAMEA98137168, study PRJEB22522) | marine metagenome | biome: marine biome; feature: marine water body; material: sea ice | place: Arctic Ocean | collected 04-Sep-2015 | depth 1.3 m
GATGTGTGTAGGAGGCAGTACGGTGAGGGCTAGGGGAGTCGGGTGCTAGCGGATGACGCGGATGAGCTGGCGTCGGCCGCCGCGGACGTCGGTGGGTTTCACGATTACGGTCAACCCGCGGATGCCCGGCCAATCGCAGGTGCCGCGTTGGGGTTTGAGGGCTTCCGCCATGCCCGCGGCGGCGTCCCACGGGACCTCGACGGTGCGTCCCCGCCCGCCGCCCCCAACCCCTCCGCGCCGCCCGGCGTGCCGTCGACGATGAGCACGTCGTTCTCCAGCGGTACGTCGACCGCCAGGAACCGGGTGTTGTCTGCTTCAAGGGCATCGGCCTCCAGCGCGACAGTCACGCGGTGCTTGCCCCGCGCGGCGAACTCCGGCACGTAGTCAGCTACCGGCGCTTCCAGCGACAAGTAACCCTGCTCCGCAAGCTGATGAATTAACACGGCCGTGATCGCCTTGGAGGCCGAGAACAGGCAGACCGGGGTGTCCGGCGTGCCAACAACGGCGCGCCCTCCGACCGGATCGCCCGGTGCATTGCCGCTGACATGCCCGATCGAACGCTTGACCAGACACTCGCCGCGACGCCAGATCCCAAGCGACACAAACGGCTGCGTCCCTCCGCGATACAGGTGTTCGATGCTGGACCAGATGCGGCGCACGTCTTTGTCGCTCACGCCCAGCGAGGCCGGATCAGCCTCTGCCGCCTGATCCACCCGCGTCACGGTGGCCAAATCGCGCGGTACGCGAATGAGATTACGGCGTCGTCCGAACATGCTTGTGCGTGGCTGGGATCAGCCGCGGATCATACACAGGCCGGCGCATGTGCAAGCGAAGGCGTGGTCGATCGGCAGGAGAAGAATGGTGGGTCGTGTTGGATTCGAACCAACGACCAGCGGGTTAAAAGCCCGATGCTCTACCAACTGAGCTAACGACCCATTCCGAGCGACAGGCCAGGCGGCCCATGCGACTGCAAGGAAGTCTACGCGGGGTTGGTCAGGCTGACGTCACTGAATCCCCGGTAGCGGGCGCGCATTCTACCCGTTCATGCCGGGCTGGTACAGGGTTGGGTCCTCGACGCCCGCTTGCGCGAACCCGTCCCGTCGAATCCGGCAAGAATCACACTGGCCACAGGCGCGGCCCTGCGAGTCCGCCTGGTAACAGGAGACAGTGGCCGCGTAGTCCACGCCCAGGGCGACGCCGCGGCGGATAATGTCCGCTTTGCTGAGCCGGATCAGCGGGGCATGAACTGCAAGCCCCTGCCCTGTCTCGACGCCCTGCTTGGTCGCCAGCCGGGAGAGTTCCGCGAAGGCGTCGATGAACTCCGGCCGGCAGTCCGGATACCCTGAATAATCCACCGCGTTAACCCCCAGGAAGACGTCGCGGGCCCCGAGTACCTCCGCGTAGCCCATCGCGATGGACAGCATCACGGTGTTGCGCGCCGGCACATAGGTCACAGGAATACCTTCGGTCGGTTGGACCGGAACATCGATCGCTGCATCGGTCAGGGCTGACCCGCCAAGGCTGCCCAGGTCCACCGAGACCACGCGGTGTTCCTCGGCGCCCATCGTGCGGCAGACCGTCTCGGCGGCGTTCAGCTCCGCAATATGCCTCTGACCATAGGACACCGACAGCCCGAAGCATGCAAAGCCCTCGTGCCGGGCGATGGCCAAGGTTGTTGCCGAATCCAGCCCGCCAGAGACCAGCACCACAGCGCGGCGACTCATCGGCCGGGCTCCTCGCCCCAGATGACCTTGTGCAGCTGGATCTGCATGCGACCGGGGACACCGGGCGTTGATACCCAGGCTGCAAGGTCTGCCAGCGGTAAGGTATTCCAGACGGGCGACCACAGCACTTCCACCCCATTGGACAAGGCTTGCTCGCCCAGCCAGGCCAGACCCCATTCGAAATCGGCGCGGTCACCGACGACAAACTTCACCTGATCGCCATGTTTCAACTCATTACGATTGGCCGCCAGGTTGCGGTGGGATTCGCCGGAGCTGGGTGTCTTGACGTCCATGACCACCATCACGCGCCGGTCGATGACATTGATGGGCAAGGCCCCGCTGGTTTCCAGAGAGACGGTGTAACCGGCATCACAGAGCATCTGAAGTAGCTGCGGAGCCTGCTTCTGAGCCAGCGGCTCGCCCCCGGTGACGCACACGTGCTGTACACCAAGGCCATCGACCGTTTGCAGGATGTCCGACCCGCTTTTCCAGTCGCCGCCCTGAAAGGCATAGGCGGTGTCGCAGTAGCCGCAGCGCAGCGGGCAACCGGTCAGGCGGACAAAGGTGGTCGGTAGCCCCACCAGCGTGCTTTCACCCTGGATGGAGCGAAAGATCTCCGTGATACGTAGCCGCAGTTCCTGCGACCGGGCTGTGGTCGCAGGCGCTGCCACCACTAGTGCCCTTCCCGGTCCATGCGGTCGAGTCGCTGTCTGGCCAGACTGGCCGCTGACGCGTTGGGATGCTCTTCGAGCACGCGCTGCAGCTTGCTGCGGGCATCAGCGTAGCGCTGCTGCTCATAGTCGATGTAGGCGAGCTTCAGCAGCGAATCCGGCACCTTTGGGCTATCCGGGTAGCGGCTCATCATTTCGGAGAATGCCTGTTTGGCAGGCGCATACTCACGCTTGACGTAATACGCCTCGCCCAGCCAGTACTGTGCATTGTCTGCATAGACACTGGAGGGGTTGGACGACAGGAAGCTGCGGAATGAGCGGATTGCGGCGTCGAATTTGCCGGCCTTGAGCAGATCGAAGGCCGAGACATAGGCCTTCTGGATTTCCGGGTCACTGGCGACTTCGGCCGCACTGACCTGGGTCGAACCATCGGTATCCGTACCACCGGCCAACGCGCCAACCCCGGACTGCTCCAGGCGTTGCAGCCGCTTGTCGATATCGAGGTAGAGCTGGCGCTCACGCCGCTTCGATGCTTCTAGCTCGTAGTTGAGCCGCTCCATTTCGCCGCGCAGTTCACGCAGCTTGGCCTCAACCCCGTCCACGGACTCGGCAACCTGGACGAGATTCAGGTTTTCGAGCCGGCGATCGACGCGCTCGGCACGCTGTTCCAGCGTTGTCAGACGACGCTGTTCGGGTGTGGGCTCGTTCGAACCGAAACCTGCGCAACCGGTGACCAGCGTCCCGGCAGCGAGCAGTGCGAGACTGCCGGCATGACGTGCTTTCATTGATTATCGATAGTTGATGACGACGCGGCGGTTCTTGGCCCAGGCTTCCTCGGTGTGCTCGAGGTTCACGGGGCTTTCTTCGCCGTAGCTGATGACATTGATCTGATTCTGGGCAACGCCTCGCAGCATCATCGCGCGTTCTACCGATTTGGCGCGGCGCTCGCCCAGGGCGATGTTGTACTCGCGCGTACCACGCTCATCGGTGTGCCCTTCGAGCCGAATCCGCGTGCCTGGATTGGCGACGAGATAGTCGGCATGCGAGCGGATCACCTCGCGAGCCCTCGAGGTCAACTCGGCACTGTCGAATTCGAAGTAGACGGTGCGTTCGTTACGCAAGGCATTCGCCGAGCGCTCGGCCGCAGCCTCCGCTTCAGCCGCACGCTGCTCCTCGAGGCGACGCGCTTCGGCTTCGCCATAAGACGAGCCACTGCCGGTTGTGAACGAGCTTTCCGGTTGTGTTTCGGTCGTCGCCGGTTGATCCAGCGCCGTTTCGTCCCCGCTAGCGCATCCGGCGAGTACCACCGCCGTCAGGGCCATCAAGCCAATTGGTTTGAGCATCGTAATTCCTTTCATTGTGAAGAATCCTCTTGATTCCCCGCGTCCAGTCCGTGGGCTCGGGCCGCAGCCCGAAGCATGATTAATTCAGATACGGAGACCATGCGGGCTCACGGACAGTTCCCTGTTGACTCAATGTCTGTCGTACACGTCCATCGGTTGTCGCGGTCGCCAACTGGCCACCTTGACGGGCATACATGATAACGCGCCCATTCGGCGCAAAGCTTGGACTCTCGTCCAGCGGACCGCGACTGAGGATACGCATCTGGCGGGTATCGAGCTCCTGAACCCCAATACGATACCCCTGCTCATCCAAGTTCACCAAGATGAGGTTTTTGCCGTCAGGCGAATACTGCGCCCGCGCATTGCTGCGGCCCTCGAAGGTCAACCTGCGCGTGTCCCCGGAGCCCAAGTCGACCTCGTAGATTTGCGGTTGCCCCCCACGGTCTGACGTGAAGGCAATTTTCTGGCCATCGGGCGACCATGTCGGCTCGGTGTCGATGGCGGAGGAATTGGTGATCCGCCGTTCGCCGGTGCCGTCCACGTTCATCACGTAGATCTCCGGATCGCCGCCAAAGGACAGCGCCGCCGCAATCTTGCTGCCGTCCGGCGACCAGGCTGGCGCGCCGTTGATCCCAGGCTTGCGAACCAGCTCGCGGGCGATGCCCGATCGCAGTTCGTGAACGAAAATAGCGGACTCGCCATCATCAAACGCCACGTAAGCCATCTTACGGCGATCCGGCGACCATGCTGGGGACATCAGCGGCTCGCCGGAGCGGACAACCGCCCGTGGATCATGGCCGTCCGCATCCGCGACGATTAACTCAAACGTGCGTTGGCCGGGCTGACCATTGGCCGTGATATAGGCGATCCGCGTATTGAACACGCCGCGCTGGCCGGTGAGTGCCTGAAAGACGAAGTCGGCAACCCGGTGCGCACCGGAACGCAGTCCGTTCTGTGTGGCGGGCACGTCATAGCCGATGACTTGCTTTCCGCGGTACACGTCGATCAGATGAAAACGGATGTTGTAGGAGCCGCCCTCTACCTGGGTAATCTCACCGACAACCAGGTTATCGACATCGGCCGCGCGCCAGTTCTGCAGCTGCACATCTTCCGGACGGCTGGGCTTGGCGAGCATGCGGTCTTGCGGCAACGGGTCGAACAGCCCGCTGCGCTTCAGGTCAGCGGCTACCACGGCCGTCACGTCGACCGGCAGCTGCCCGGAGGTCTTGAACGGCACCACGGCAATCGGCAAGGCGCCGGAGACGCCCTCGTCGATCACGATATTGAGGTCGGCCCGGGCGGGAATGGCGGCGAGCAACAGCCAGGTCAGGAGTAGAAAACGCTTCATCAGCCGTCCTGCGGTTTGAATGTGAATATCACTGTCTCTTCGAAGACACGCGAATCGCCCGTCGGCAACGGGTCGGATTTGTTGACAGCTCTTATGACGGAATCATCGAGCACGGTGTTCCCGCAACTATCCATGATTTGCACATCAATGACGCTGCCATCGGGCAGCTGACGGACCTTGACCCGACATTCAAAGTCATCGTTAACCCCCGGAGGTTGCAGCCAATTTTGCGCGACCTTGTGCTTGATCTTGAACACATAGTCCTGCCGGACCGTCGCCAACGCGGACTGTTCACGCGCATTTTCCTCTGCCGCCATCGCCTCTGCCAACGCGGCTTCACGCCTGGCCTGCTCTTGGGCCTCTCGCTTGCGCCGCGCGGCCTCCTTGCGCTGGCGTTCCTCTTCTGCCTTGCGACGGGCTTCTTCCTCTTGTCGCTTACGCTCTTCCTCGGCCTTGCGACGTTCCTCTTCTTCCTTGCGCTTGCGGGCTTCTTCGGCCTTGCGCCGCTCTTCCTCCTCTTGGCGCTTGCGTTCTTCTTCGGCCTTGCGCTTGGCTTCTTCCTCACGTGCCTTGCGGTCGGCTTCAGCCTTAGCGGCGGCCTCTGCCTGACGTCTCGCCTCGGCTTCGGCCTCGCGTTGTGCTTGTTCTTCCTCGGCGCGTTGCGCGGCTTCCTGCGCCTGCTGTCGCGCCTGCTCTTCGGCTTCACGGCGCGCGATAGCTTGTGCTTCCGCCCGCTCGGCCTCGCGTTGCGCGGCGACCTGCTCGGCCTGCCGCTGGCGCTCCTGCGCATCGCGCTCACGTTCTTGACGCACTTGTTCAGCGCGCTGGGCGGCCGATGCATCCTTGCGCTCGCGTTCGATGCGCCCCAGGCGCCCTTCGACGTCGGTGACGATCATTGCCTGGACCACCGGTTCCGGCTGCGGCTCGGACTGAAACCACGGAAGCCCGACGAACAGCAGCGTCGCCAGGCCCATGTGACCCAGGACGGCGGCGACGAGGGCGACGCCCACATCTTTACGCGTGCCCCACATGTCAGCAGCCGTGAGCGTGCGGGATCAGCAGTGGCGGCCAGTCCGACATCACGACCCTCGCGATTGGAGCAGTTCCGGGTCGGCCGCAAAACCAATTCTGGCGATGCCGGCGGCCTGCAAGGTGGTCATCGCCCGCATGATCGATTGGTAGTCAACCTTGCCGTCGCCCTCGAGCACCACCGCGAGATCCGGCCGGCTGCGCTTGGCCGCCTGAATGATGTCGATTGCCTGATCGCGAGTGATCGGCGCTTCCGGATCGGGTCCGATGGACGTGTACCTGTCACCCGCTGCGTCTACCGACAGGATCACCGGCTCGTTGCTGGAGTCGACACCCATCGGTTCGGCGTTGGCGTCAGGCAGGTCTACATCCACGCCCTGCGTGAGCAACGGTGCGGTGATCATGAAAATCACCAGCAGCACCAACATCACGTCGATGTAGGGCACGACGTTCATTTCCGCCGCGAGCTTTCTGCGAGCCATGGTCGAAGACTCCTAGGCTTCTGGGCGGCGGCTGGTGCTTTGCAGCCCGCGCTCAAGAATGCCGACCAGCTCCTCGGAAAACGCCTGGAAACGGCTCTCCAGCCGGTCCAGCTGGCTGGTGAAGATGTTGTACGCAATAACCGCCGGGATCGCTGCGAAGAGGCCGATCGCGGTCGCGATCAGCGCCTCGGCAATGCCCGGTGCGACCATGGCCAGGGTCGCCTGTTTGACGTTTCCGATGGCGATGAAGGCATGCATGATCCCCCAGACCGTTCCAAACAAGCCGACATACGGGCTGGTCGAGCCAATCGTCGCGAGGACCGGAAGCCCGCCCTCCATACGATCGACTTCGCGCATCTGCGCCACCCGCATGGCACGTTGAACGGCCCCGGCGGCCGATTCGTCGGCGCCGCGGTCATCGTTCTGCTGCATGTTGGATCGCTGCCGCCGGTACTCCTCGTAGCCGGCAAGAAACAAGGCCTCCATGCCGTGGTCCGCATGGTCGCTGCCCTTGACCCGATCGTAGATCTCGGAGATCTGCCCACCCGACCAGAATCGATCCTCGAACCGATTCGCCGATCGCTGGATGCGACCCAACATCCGACGCTTGGAGACGATGATGATCCAGGACAGCACGGACGCCACCATGAGTCCGGCCATGACCAGTTGCACCAGCAGACTGGCGTCAAAGATCAAATGTGTGAGCGACAGCTCGTTGTTCATGCGTTGCTCCCAAAAAACAAAGCCGGCAGCGCGCGCGGCTTGAAGGTCGATTCGGTCAGGCAGGCCGCTCGGACCTGCGCCTGGATGAGGCAGCGCCCTGCCGGTGTGCCGAGATGCACTGCCTGAGTGAAGCGCAGACTGGCGCGTTTGCGCTCGGTGATCTGCACTGACACAGCCAGTTCGTCGTCCAGTCGAGCCGGCCCGAGAAACCGTGTGGTCATCTCACTGACCGCGAAACAGAGATCCAGTTCGTTTCGGAGCGCTTCCTGCGACCAGCCAAGATGGCGCACCCACTCGGTGCGGGCGCGCTCCAGATAGCGTAGATAGTTGGCGTGATAAACCACGCCACTGGCGTCCGTGTCTTCATAGTAGACACGCGTGGTCCACCAGAACGTTGTGTTGTCAGATGAGTCCGGCATTCCTTGCCAAGCCTGTCGTCAAAGAGGCCGCAGCAGATTGCTTGCGGGTTAAATAACTGATTATACGCGTAATATTGCGGAAAACCGGCCCGTTCCATCCGGATTGCGCCTGAAAACAGGCCATGCGGCGTTACTCGTCGCTTGTTTGGAATGACCAAACTTCACTTCTCGCGCCTTGCCTGGCCTGTTTTCAGGCGGCAACTTGGCGGCGGGAATAGATCAGTGTCTCCTTAATACTCAACCTCACGGACTTCTCCGCATGACCCATCACCCTGTTTCATTTGCGATCCACGGCGGCGCCGGCGATATGCCGGATCGGGATCATGGCTACGCTGACCACCTGGCTGCCCTGCAAGCAATCGGGGTTTCGACACGGCAAGCCTTGGCCGACGGCGCCGACGCCATTGATGCCGTCGAACTCGCGGTTCGGCAGCTGGAGGATTGCGAACTGTTCAATGCCGGCCGTGGCGCCGTGCTCAATGCCGATGGCGACGCGGAACTGGACGCCTCCATCATGCGTGGAGACGGCGCCTGTGGGGCCGTCGCCGGAGTACGTCGTCCGCGCAATCCCATAGGCCTGGCACGCGCGATCATGAACGACGGCCATCACGTGATGCTGGTTGGCTCGAACGCGGATCAGGCTTGCGATCGGTTTGGTGTCGAGACCGCCCCGCCCGACTATTTTGTCGTGAACGACCGACTTCGGCAGTTGGACCGAGCCCGCGAACGCTCCGCCATCATGCTCGATCACGACGAGCCGTTAGGCACGGTGGGTGCCGTTGCTCGCGACGCACGCGGTGGACTTGCTGCGGCAACCTCGACCGGCGGAATGACCAACAAGGCGCCAGGGCGTGTCGGGGATTCCGGCATCATCGGTGCCGGCACCTGGGCCAGCGATGCGAGTTGCGCGATCTCCTCCACCGGCCACGGCGAATCATTTGTCCGCGTCAATGCTGCGGCGCAGATTCACTGGCGCATGCTCCTCGGACACGAACCGATGACCGCGGCTGCAGAGCTGGTCATCGACCAGGTCGTTGCCTGTGGCGGCATGGGTGGGTTGATCGGCATCGACTGCGACGGGCTCGTCTGCCTGCCCATGAGCACGCGTGGCATGTTTCGGGCCTGGGCAGAGTTGGACGGGCCGGTACAGGCTGCGGTATTCAGGTAGTCCGCCTGTATCGAACGTCGAAGCCGCTCTCGGCCGCGTTCCACTGAGTCCGAACATGCTGACACCGACGCGAACTGCGGCGCTCCTGATGGCGTTGTCGCTCTGGGGCTGCGGCGGCGGCGGCTCTCCCGCTGGGGTGCCCGATCCTGTCGATGATCCACCGCCGGGTGAAACCGTGGGCCTGGACACACGGCCGGCGAATTCGGCCTGTGTGGCGAGCGAGTTCGCGCCATCCGGCAGCGCGGAGTTTGAGTTGGAAGCCGCCTTTCCGGAACTGCCGGCGCTGTCTCAGCTCGTGACCTTGCATCAAGCACCGCACGACAACAGCCAGTGGTACTCGGCGCAACAAAACGGGCTGATTCGTCGATTCGCCAACCGCAGCGATGCCGATTCGCTGCAAACCGTGCTCGACCTCAGTGACGTGGTCGTCAACAGCGGCGAGCAAGGTCTGCTGGGCATGGATTTTCACCCCGAATTCCCTGCGGACTCCCGCCTGTTCGTCTACTACAGCCTAGAGGGTCCGCGGCGCAGCCGAGTCAGCAGTGTTGCGATCGATGGTGCCGGGGTTGCCCTGCCCGGCTCGGAGACTGTCATCCTGCAAATCAGCCAGCCCTTTGCCAACCACAATGGCGGCACCCTGCTGTTTGGCCCCGATGGCCTGCTTTATCTTGGCTTGGGCGACGGCGGCTCCGGTGGGGACCCACAAGGCCATGGTCAAAACACGCAAACCTTGCTGGGTTCCATGCTGCGGATCGACGTGGATGGCGCACCGCCTTACGAGATTCCGGCTGACAACCCATTCGCCAGCGGGGGCGGTGCTCCGGAAATCTTCGCCTGGGGTTTACGCAACCCGTTTCGCTGGAGTTTCGACCGATTGACAGGCGAACTGTGGGCGGGAGACGTCGGCCAGAACGCCTATGAGGAAATCTCGATCATCCGCCGCGGCGAGAACTACGGCTGGAATACCCTGGAAGGGTTTCACTGCTATAACGCGAGCAGCTGTGATCAGGCGGGTTTGACCCCGCCGGTGGCGGAATATCCACACGAAGCCGGTCGATCGGTCACCGGCGGTTTCGTCTACCGCGGTCAGGCGATTGCCGGGCTGCGGGGGCGCTATGTATTCGGTGATTTCACCAATGGCCGCATCTGGGCGATTGACCGGGATGCCGGTGCGATTGATGCCAACGATGCCGCGCTGGAATCCGGGTTGAGCATCGCCGGTTTCGCCGAGGACAACGACGGCGAACTCTATGTGCTCAACTACAGCGGCAATGACGGCCGCGGCGTTTTCAGGCTGGTGTCATCGGCCAATAGCGAGCCAGCCACCGACACCGTGCCGGATCGCCTGTCGCAAACCGGCTGCGTCGACATGGACGACCCCACGGCGCCTGCCGAGGGCACCGTGTCCTATGCCCCCGCCGCCGCGTTCTGGTCCGATGGTGCGAGTAAAGCGCGGGCGGCCGCGATTCCGGACGGCACCACTCTCGGGCGCACCGGCTCGGGGGACTTCCTGTTCCCGGTCGGCTCGGTGCTGATCAAGCATTTTCTCCGCAACGACAAGCCATTCGAGACCCGGCTGCTCATGCGGCACGGCGACCGCTGGGGCGGCTATAGCTACCGATGGAACGATGCCGGTGACGAGGCCTTGTTACTGCCCGATGCGCTGGACGAGTCCGTGGAGGGTGAGCCATGGCACTACCCCAGCCGCACGGAATGCTTCGAATGCCACACCGATGTGGCGAATACGACGCTTGGGCTCTCAACATCACAACTCAACAGGACCTGGCGCTACCCGGAGACCGGCCGCATTGGCCAACAGCTCGACACGCTGGCCTTCATCAACTGGTTTGCGACCCCCATCAACGACGCTGAGCAGGCCACCGCCCTGGTCGATCCCGCCGACCCGGCACAGGCGCTCGACGCGCGGGCACGGGCCTACCTGGAGACCAATTGTGCGATGTGCCATCAGCCGGGTGGCAGCAGCGGCGCGGGCATTGATTTGCGTGCCCTGGTCTCGCTGGCGGACATGGGCATCTGCGATGTGTCACCGCAGTCCGAAACGCTGGGCATTGACGACGCACGCCTGCTGGCACCGGGGGAACCGGAGCGGTCAATCATTCGCGAGCGGATGAACCGGCGGGACGAACACGCGATGCCGCCCTTGGCCTCGCGGCTGGTCGATGCCGACGGCGTCGCCCTGATCGGTCAGTGGATCGCGTCGGTGGATGCCTGTCCCTAGTCGCCCGGAAACAAGGCCTGGGCGGGTTCACCACTGCCCGCCGGCGCCTGCAAGCCCATGTGCAGCCAGGCAGACCGCGTCGCCTGCCGGCCTCGCGGCGTGCGCTGCATGAAGCCTTGCTGAATCAGGTACGGCTCGATCACGTCTTCGATGGTGTCGCGTGATTCACCGATCGCGGCGGCCAGGCTCTCCACGCCAGTCGGACCGCCATCAAAGCGCTCGACCAGGGCCGACAGCAGCTTGCGGTCCATGACGTCAAAGCCTTCCTTGTCGACATCGAGCATATCCATCGCCGCCTGCGCAACGTCCTGGGTGACATCACCGTCTGCGCGGACCTGTGCGTAGTCGCGAACACGGCGCAGCAAACGATTGGCGACCCGTGGCGTCCCGCGGGAACGACGGGCGATTTCCATCGCACCACCGGTGTCCAACTCCATACCAACGATGTCGGCCGAGCGGCGGACGATCCGGCTCAATTCATCCAGGGTGTAGAACTCCAGCCGGTGCACGATGCCGAAGCGGTCGCGTAGCGGTGAGGTCAGCGAGCCGGCGCGGGTCGTCGCGCCGACCAGGGTGAACGGTGGCAAGTCCAGCTTGATCGAGCGCGCGGCCGGCCCTTCGCCGATGACGATATCGAGCTGATAATCCTCCATGGCCGGATAAAGCACTTCCTCGACGACCGGGCTGAGGCGATGAATTTCGTCGACGAACAGCACGTCATGCGGCTCAAGATTCGTGAGCAGCGCAGCCAGATCACCCGGGCGTTCGAGCACCGGACCGGAGGTTTGCCGCAAGCCCACGCCCATCTCGGCAGCGATGATATGCGCCAATGTCCGCCTCTTACAAACACCCCCGAGCCCCACAGACAG
>OOGU01000267.1_pt1 | contig 12005 bp, 7 predicted proteins | sample 1670261 | NCBI WGS metagenome assembly OOGU01 (sample SAMEA98137168, study PRJEB22522) | marine metagenome | biome: marine biome; feature: marine water body; material: sea ice | place: Arctic Ocean | collected 04-Sep-2015 | depth 1.3 m
TGCTGAAATGGTCGCACGCCACGATGCTTTATTTGAGTTGAGATTTTTGAGTGATGAGCCAGTGTTAGCCTTACTCGAACAGTTTGGTCATATGCCATTACCCCCCTACATCGACCGTCCAGACGAGGAATCAGACAAAGAGCGTTATCAAACTGTCTATAACAAAGTGCCAGGCGCAGTTGCTGCTCCCACTGCTGGTTTGCATTTTGATGAAGACATTTTACAGCAGCTTAAAGATAAAGGTGTAAACAGTGAATTTGTTACCTTGCACGTTGGTGCTGGTACTTTTCAGCCGGTCCGAGTTGACAATATTCTTGAACATCAAATGCATTCTGAATATGCAGAAGTATCGCAGCAAGTAGTTGATGCTATTTTAGCTACAAAGGCTGCTGGTAAACGTATTATTGCGGTGGGGACTACTTCAGTGCGTTCGATAGAATCAGCTGCACATGCATCACTAAAAGCTGGCTCTGAATTGGCACCTTTTTTTTCGGATACCGATATTTTTATCTATCCTGGCTATGAGTTTCAGCTGATAGACGCCATGTTAACTAACTTTCATTTATCCGAATCTACTTTGTTAATGTTAGTCAGTGCCTTTTGTGGAAAACAAAATATTGAAAGTGCTTATCAACAAGCAATAGAGAAAGAGTATCGTTTCTTTAGCTACGGTGACGCAATGTTTTTGAATAAAAATTAACGCTTATTTGGAATAGATCAATTAGCTGTCGTTAAACTCAGTAAAGCAGTCAGTGTTGGAAACTTTTATTTTTCGTAAATTGAAACGCCAATCAGGGTTTTTGTCTCAGCCATTTTTAAAAGGGGGTCAATTAAATTTATTGACTATGAAATGTTTGAAATTAATGATTCAAACCATCGCCCTGCCACAGTCGCCCATTTGTTAGTAAAAGAGTCCTTATATTTACATGTGGACTATAATTTAATAAATATCAATTGTATTTGCATAATGCAGGGTGAATTAACCATGGGTAAACAGAAATCTCGTTATCAGTCTTTGTTAGAAAACTTGTCTGATTGGATCCTGCAATCTGCTGAGCAGGATCTATTAACAATGATGGATTTAGTTACTCAGGCCAAGGCTTATTTGCGAGCGGCAGAAGATCTTAGTTTGGAAGAAATTTATACTCTAGAAAACTATTTGTTAAGGGATTTTAAAGCTTTCAGCCAACGCTTAAGTGAAGATGTAGATAACTCGTTTTGGTGGCAGAACACCAAATACGAAATTTGGCAGACAATTGCTCGTATGTCAGATCGGAGTAAATTGGAATTTTTTGAAATGCAAATAGATATCGCCCAACATGGAACATACAGTGCAGGAGAATTGGTAGCTATTGGTGAGCTTATTTGTAAAAAATGTGGCCATAGTCATAATATTACTGGCGTACAGAGGATCCTACCGTGCACAAAATGTGGTGGTGATACATTTGCAAGAAAAACATCGTCAGTCTAACTGTTTAAATTAGTTGTCATAAATATGTCGTCAGTCATAAGGCTGGAAGGTGCTTCCAATAAGTATTTTAAGGACCGCCCCCATAGTTTTCCGATTGAAATAAGGTTTTACATTATTTGATTAATTGATGAGAAAAGGCATAAACAATAACGACCGAAATAGCGTTGGAGTCATTACCCATTATCGGTCTTTCTTTATCTCCATGGACCTTATCATTAACACAAAACTATCGTTATTGTCATTTCGGGTGCTAGTGTAGGCTATATACATCGCTGTTTGTTTATCGAAAATATAAACATGTTCAAAGGTGGTTTGAGCTGTGCCATTGTTTTCTCCATACCCTTACCTTTAACTGTTTGAAAATTGTATCTTGACCCTTATTTTTTTTCCGTAAATACCTCGCCTATTGTAAAACTGTCACGATCATTACTGGATAATCCAGCAATATCCATTTCAGTTTGATAACTACCGCCTAGGCTAAATAATCCAAGGTTATAACCAATAGTAGAGGCCGCTGCAGTTTGTTCTGTATTGGAGGTTTAGCTTTTAGTAGAAAATAGTTGGTATCATTTTCGCCTTCTTCGGGTGCATCAGTTGTCGCAATATTAAAACTGAATTAATTGATCGATTTATAATAAATGGCATTGTCAGTTTGACCTTAAATGCCAATGGCATCCGATAAATTACCAAGATCACCGATTTACTCAGCGAAAATTATAATCATTTGTATAATGATTTAGAAACAGTATATGCCCAACTAAGCTGAACCAGAACTATCTTTTACTCCAAAGTATAAAGCTCTTCCTTTGATAAATATCAGATCTAATGACTAAGCTCCGCTAATCAAATCATTTTCACTTCGTGCAGTTTAATCTTCGCCCGATTCAAATTGAAAGATGAGTTTCAAATCGGGATTGGGTTGATGCTCGCCGTTAAAACTCAGACGGGAGGAATTACTTGTCTTTCTCGGTCTTTAAAGGTTTTTATTTGGCCCCTAAATTTATCGAAATATTGTTTATCTTTTACTTGCACCGCCATGTAGACAACTTCATCCACGATTATTATCCAGTTATCTATCGTGGACCTAACATCGCTTAATAGCGTTACCTGGAAGGAATTATCTGACAAGTTTGTGAAAGCATTTTGAGCAAAAACTAAAAATGTGCTTTATCACTAGTATAGAGTTCGAGAAGCTCTTCTTGCCCGGCAAGTAGAAACCTCTGATGCCAGTTTTCATGTCAACTGCAGCAGCACCAATTTATTAAGTGGTGTCGAACACATTGTGGGTATGGCCCACCGAACTAAATTCGGATCTCAGTGACCTGACGCTAAGATAGACTACAAGAACCATAACAGCCAATAAAGATAAAATTACCTGCAACCAGAACGACAAAAACAACATGATTGAGCTCATTAACAATCAAAAATGGCAGCATAATTAGGGTGGCAAAGCTAAATGTAAAAATAAAAGGCCCAGGCTCGATATCCCTAATGAGATTAATTTTAAGGGCAGATATAGCCAAAACAAAGTTAGTGGTGGCAGCAAATAAAACTAGAATCAATGCCTTGCTTAACATGTGCTCCTAAATGTGAATGAATCCGACCCAGATCTCTTCGAATAGTCCCACTCCATCAATACCAAAAAACCAAAGCAACTCTGCCCAAGGCAAAACTGAATGTGCTTTGATATCTTAGTCGACAATAAATAGAAGCAACAAAATTCCTATTAAGTACATTCATTGGATGATGAACAATTGTAAAATTTATTACGTGCGGATGGAAATATTTGTGTTGTTAAGTGAAACAAGTATTTTTATAAAATGCGAAACGTTTAATTTTTGGTGTGGCTACAGAGATATCTAATGAATTTGACTGATCGTTAAAAAAGTGATCTCATCCCACTAGTTTATTAATTTATGGTGAGTATTTCTAATATAATCGTTTTTTGATTAGTATGTTGGTGGAGGTAATGTTGATGTTTTTTACTAAGGTCACTCAGATTAGGACGTATGACTAGGCTTTCCTTAAAAATCCTGAGTAAGCGATTAATCTGTTGGTTGCAGTTGTTGTGTTTATCTCAGTTAATGAATGAAGCTCAAATTATCCGTGATAAGTTTTCAACCTTTGACTGATTCGTATATAATCCCGCATCGTTTTTAAGCATGGCTTGTTAAATGGTGCAGAACATCTAAATATGTTTGCACACAATTAACATCCAGTTTCGCCATCGAACTGTTTTTCGGTAAGCTGAGAAAATTAATGAAATTTGAATTAGATAATACAGACGGTAAAGCTCGCCGGGGACGTTTGATTTTTGACCGTGGTGTTGTTGAAACACCTGCTTTTATGCCGGTGGGTACTTATGGAACGGTAAAAGGCATGACGCCGGAAGAGTTAGACGAGACAGGTGCACATATTTGTTTGGGCAATACTTTCCATTTAATGCTGCGTCCAGGTACTGAAATCATCAAACTACACGGTGACTTGCATGACTTTATGCACTGGGATAAGCCTATCCTGACTGACTCGGGTGGTTTTCAAGTATTTAGTTTGGGAGACCTACGCAAGATCACCGAACAAGGTGTTACTTTTCGTTCACCTATTAATGGTGAAAAAATTCTTCTTACTCCAGAGAAGTCTATGCAGGTGCAGCGTGACTTGGGATCAGATATTGTGATGATATTTGACGAATGTACACCTTATCCTGCTACTGAGAGTGAAGCTCGAGTTTCTATGGAACTATCTTTGCGATGGGCAAAACGGAGTAAGACTGAACATGGTGATAATCCGTCTGCATTATTTGGTATCATTCAAGGCGGTATGTATGAGGGACTTCGAGACTTATCATTGTGCGGACTCGAAGATATTGGTTTTGATGGTTATGCTATTGGTGGTTTATCAGTCGGTGAACCAAAAGATGAGATGATAAAAGTGCTTGACCATACCACAGACCAAATTCCCGCGGATAAACCTCGCTACTTGATGGGAGTAGGTAAACCAGAAGATATTGTGGAAGCTGTTCGCCGTGGTATTGATATGTTCGATTGTGTGATGCCCACGCGAAATGCCCGCAACGGCCACATGTTTATTACCAGCGGTGTGGTCAAAATTAGGAACGCGGTTCATAAAACTGATACGGGACCATTAGACGAAAAATGTGATTGTTACACTTGTAAAAATTATTCTCGGTCATATCTACATCACTTGGACAAATGTAATGAGATTCTTGGTGCACGTTTAAATACCATTCATAACTTGCGTTACTACCAACGTATTATGCAAGGTTTGCGAGATGCCATTGCCATTAATGAGCTTGATGTATTTGTCGCTAAATTTTACGCAGAAAAAGAGTTGCCTGTGCCTCAGTTGAAAAACTAACGGGTATTAACATAATTAAAATTTACAAAAAATAGGGGAATTTATGAGTTTATTTATATCCAATGCGTATGCGCAAGATGCTGGTGGTTCAGCAGGTGGCGGTTTCGAAATGTTGATCATGCTAGGCGTGTTTGGTCTTATTTTTTATTTTATGCTTTATCGTCCACAAGCTAAGCGTGTTAAAGAGCACAAAAACCTAGTCACTTCCTTAGGCAAAGGTGATGAGGTGCTCACTCAAGGTGGAATGCTGGGTAAAATTGTAAAAGTGTCTGATGAGAAAGATTTTATCGAGATTGCTTTGAATGATAGTACTAATATTGTCATTCAAAAATCTGCAGTTTCAGCGGTATTGCCAAAAGGTACCATGAAAGCAATATAAATATAGCGTGAATAAGGGGCTAAGAAGCCCCTTTTTATTGGAAGAATGTAAGGAATTTTTTGTGTTAAATCAAACTCCGCTATGGAAGTACATATTGGTAATATTTGTGGTCGGCATCTGTGCTTTATATGCTTCTCCAAATTTGTATGGCGAGGATCATGCAGTACAAATTTCCGCAGGTAAAAACGCCGTTGTTAATGCTGCTGTAGTCGAAAAGGTGACTGCTGAGTTGGCCGCTGCTAATATTTCTAGTAAAAGCATTGTGCTAGACAATGAACAAATTCTTGTTCGTTTGATTGATTCGGATACTCAGTTAATCGCCCGTGAAAAAATCGAAAAAGCTTTAGGTGATGATTATTTTGTGGCAATGAATTTAGCTCCAGATACACCCGCTTGGTTAGAAAGTTTAGGTGGCACACCAATGAAGCTTGGCTTAGATTTGCGTGGTGGTGTGCACTTTTTGATGGAGGTAGATATGAAATCTGCTCTGTCTAAAACACTAGAAGATATGGTGGACGATTTTCGTACCGCTTTACGTGAAGAGGGTATTCGTTACCGCACCGTAAAACAGTTAGATGATGGTGTCGAAATTTACTTCCGTGATCAAGATACCTTGGATGAAGCAGAGTTTTTCCTTAAAAATCGTAATCGTGATTTGGTTTTTGTTGAAAGAAGTGGATTGATTATCTTTGCCAATATGTCTGACCAAAAACTAGCTGAAACTCGAGATTATGCGGTAAAACAAAACATCACCATTATCCGTAACCGTGTAAACCAATTGGGAGTTCTTGAGCCTACCGTTCAAAAGCAAGGACCAGATCGAATTGTGGTTCAACTTCCCGGTATCCAAGACACCGCAAAAGCAAAAGAAATACTCAATGCCACTGCAACACTAGAATATCGTGAAGTCGACCTTGAGAATGACGTACGTGATGCTATTAATGGCCGTGTACCTGCTGGCTCTGAACTATTACCCTATGACAAAGGTGGGCCACAATTACTTAAGAAAAAAGTTATTGTTGCGGGTAGTTCAATCATCGATGCCAACAGTGGTGTAGACCAATATGGTATGCCTAAGGTCTCTATCTCACTTGACTCCAAAGGTGGTGCCAAGATGCTCAACTTTACTAAGCGAGCAGTGGGCAAACCAATGGCGGTGGTCTTTATTGAATTTAAAGCCACTGATGAACGAGACGAAAATGACAAGCTGATTTTTGAAGAGAAGAGGCGTGTCATAAGTGTTGCTAACATCAATGGCGTATTTAGTAATGCATTTGAAACAACCGGGTTAGATTCTCCACAAGAAGCTTATGATTTAGCTTTATTGTTGAGAGCGGGTGCTTTGATTGCACCCATTCAAATTATTGAAGAGAGAACTGTTGGCCCAAGTTTAGGCCAAGAAAACATTGACTTAGGTACAAAAGCGATTGTTTATGGCTTCATCGCAGTACTTATTTTTATGGTGATCTATTACAAAAAATTCGGCTTAGTTGCCAATGTTGCTTTAACACTTAACCTAGTCATGATTATTGGCATTATGTCGATGGTTACAGGTGCCACACTTACATTGCCTGGTATGGCTGGTATAGTCTTGACTGTAGGTATGGCAGTCGATGCTAACGTACTGATATTTGAAAGAATACGTGAAGAAATTAAAGATGGACGAAGTCCACAACAAGCTATTCATCACGGCTATGACAGTGCGTTTTCGACCATATTAGATGCCAACATTACCACCTTTATTGTGGGCCTGATTTTGTTTGCTGTAGGCACTGGTCCGATAAAAGGTTTCTCTATTACCTTGATGATAGGGATTATCACTTCAATGTTTACTGCAATCATTGTGACTCGTGCAATCGTTAATGCATGGTGGGGCGGTAAACGTCTGACCAAGTTGTCAATTTAGGAGTGCCTACATGCAAATATTAAATATGAAAAACACCATTGCCTTTATGTCGTTAAAAAAACCAGCGGCATTCTTGTCGATGTTTTTGATTATTGGTTCGCTAACTTCTTTAGCCATTAACCAATTGAATTGGGGGTTAGACTTTACTGGCGGTACTCAAATTGAAGTCGGTTATGAACAAACTGCAGATTTAGTACAAATACGTAAGCTACTTGAAGCATCAGATTTCAACGATGCAGTAGTACAAAACTTTGGCAGTAGCCAAGATGTACTCATACGTTTAGCTTCGCGTGAGGGTGTCAAACCGTCTGAGTTAGGTGACGCAGCGATTAGAGTGTTAAAAGAGGCAGACAGTAGCGCAGAAATGCGTGGCAGTTCTTACGTAAGTTCTAGTGTTGGTGAAGAACTAACAGAACAAGGTGGGCTTGCTATGCTGGTGGCTCTAATCTGTATCCTTATATATGTTGCGTTACGTTTTGAATGGCGTTTTGCTTTGGGTTCAGTAGCCGCGTTAACTCATGATGTGATCCTTACTTTGGGGCTATTTTCGGTGCTTGGTCTAGAGTTTGATTTAACTGTTTTGGCTGCGGTACTTGCGGTAATCGGTTATTCACTTAACGATACCATCGTGGTGTGTGATCGGATTAGAGAAAACTTTCGCAAAATAAGAAAAGGTGAGTCAGAGGAAATTATCAATATTTCTCTTACACAAACCTTGAACCGAACCATCATTACGTCTTTGACGACTATCTTAGTATTACTTGCTCTGTTTTTTGTTGGTGGCGCGACCATTCATGGTTTTGCAACCGCCTTATTATTTGGTGTAGTAATCGGTACATATTCCTCGATATATGTTGCCAGCTTGGTCGCTCTTACATTAGGCATCAGCAAAGAAGACTTAATGCCTACTGAAATAGAAAAAGAAGGTGCTGACCAAGACCCTATGGTTTAGGTCGTTAGAAACAAATATTTTAAACTAAGTTGGATCTACACTCACAAAAAGAATGTTTTTGTGAGTGTAGACTATGTGCTTGGCACATAACTCCTTATACCCTGTGTTCTGTTTTTTGCACAAGCTACCCAGTTTCCTTGATTAAGTATTTTTTTTATTCGGAAACATACTTTCTAACAGTTTGTACACCCACCCATTGCTCTAAATAGGGTATATTTTGTGGCTAATCATATTCACAATATAACATCAGGAAATTTTATGACCGCATTGACCGGACGTAACAAATATTTCGTCCTTTTGATTGGCGCTAGCATATTGTTAAATGCTTGTGGTTCAACTAATAAATCCAAGTCTGTGGTTATATCAACCGAGCCCGAACCGCAAAGCGAAATAGTAAAAAGTCCTATCGATAAACGAGAATATACGTCCATTTTGCTTGATAACCAGTTAGAAATTATGCTGGTATCTGATCCAAGTATCGAAAAGTCAGCAGCTGCATTAAGCGTCGCTGTTGGGTCTTTGCAAGAGCCAACAGAGTTTGGGGGCTTAGCTCATTACTTAGAACATATGTTATTTTTAGGCACAAAAAGTTTTCCTAAAGTAGGTAATTATGGTGAATTTGTTACTCGTAATGGTGGCAGCCAAAATGCTTACACTCAGTTAGACCATACTAATTATATGGTAGCGGTTAATAACGATGCCTATGACGAAGCTTTGTCACGTTTTAGCGGATTTTTCTATGAAGCCACATTAGATGAAAGTTATGCTGATAAAGAGCGAAATGCAGTGCATTCTGAGTGGACAATGAAAAGCCCAAATGATTGGGTCATCTTGGAACAGCTTAATGGTTTAACACTTAACCTTGAACACCCTGTATCGCAGTTTAATTGGGGCAACTTAGATTCATTATCTGATAAACAAAACAATAAGTTACATACTGCTTTGGTGAACATGTACCACACTTATTATTCAGCTAACTTAATGAAAGGTGCGATGATCAGCAATTTGCCCCTTGCAGATATGAAAAAACTGGCAAAACAGCATTTTGGTCAAATACCAAATAAAAATACCACACGTCCGGAAATGTCAGTTGCAGTAGCTAAACCTGAACACTTAAAAAAATTGATCCACTACATTCCACAAACGGAAATGAAACAATTACGCATAAATTTTGTGATTGAAAATAATGCAAAACAATTTGCGGTTAAACCCAATGGTTATGTTAACTATTTACTTGCTAATGAAATGCCTGGCACTTTAGCATCGGTATTGCGAGATGCTGGATTGAGTAATGCGGTTTATTCAAACTATGATGCGAATGAATATGGCAATGCAGGCAGTTTCACTTTATTCATAGATTTAACCGAAACTGGTGTACTAAATCGCGACAAAGTGATGGGTGCTGTGCTTAAGTATTTAGCATTATTGCGGGAAAAAGGTGTTAACCCCCAATATTTCAACGAAATTAAGCAGTCACTAAGGAATGGTTTTCGCTTTAAAGAAAAAACCAATGATTACTTTGGTGCACGCAATCGTCGCTTTCAAATATTTCCGGGTTCATCTCAATTTAAAAAGAAACCGCAATGGCTATTCGCGGCTGAGCTATTAGAGACGAGTAAACTCTATGGGCATACTGCGGCTAGTATAGAGACCGATTGGATACTTGCAGTTGCGCAGCATCTGATTAAGCGGCAGCACATCGAGCCCCACTACGATGCTCGTAATGGGCAGGTAATGGCTTATGAGAAAATTAGTTTATATGGGCTGGTAATAGTTGAAAAAAAACAAGTAAGTTATAGCAAGATTAATCCTGTTGAATGCCGTAAAGTTTTTATTCGCGCAGCCTTAGTTGAAGGTCGCTACAGTGAAAATAAGCGCGTGCATCATAAGATAAAGAATACCAGTGCCGATAAACATTTCTTTTGTTGGCAACAACAATTATTAAAAGAGCTACATCAGTTAGAGGCTAAGTCTCGGCGTCGCGATATTATCGTTGACGATGAAATACTTTATGAGTTTTATGATAAACGCCTGCCCGATGACGTTATTAATTTTGATGGCTTTGAGGCGTGGCGTGAAAAAATAGAGCAAACGCAGCCGCGTTTATTATTTATTGAACGCGATCAAATGATGCAACGTAATGATGCACATATCGAAGCAGCTCAGTTTCCCGATAGTTTAGCGATGAGCGGTATTAGAGTACCGGTCATGTATCACTTCGATCCTACACATCTAGATGATGGTGTGACCATTAGAGTACCGGTAAGTGCATTGCATTTATTATCGGAGGATCGTCTGGAGTGGTTAGTGCCTGGTTTGCTCGCAGAAAAAGTCACGGCAATGATCAAGGCTCTACCTAAACAATGGCGCAAGCAATTTGCACCGGTGCCATCAACGGTTGAAAAAATATTACCAAAATTAATAGTCGATTCAGCAACTTCGCCTCAAAAAATCTCTCAAAAGCCCGAGTCACTTAGGCAAGTTGTAGCGACACAATTGTATCGCTACAAAGGTATTGAGGTACCTAGTGCATGCTGGCAAGAGCAATCACTGGATGCCTATTATAATTTTAATATTCATGTACTTGATGAGCGTGGCAAGTTAATGGATCAAGGCCGCAATTTATCAATGTTAAGAGATCGTTATCGCGACCATGTGCAAGATCAACTTCAGATTGTGGGTAACGATTTTGAGCAGTCGAAGCTGACGGAGTGGTCTTTTGGTGACTTGCCTAAAACTCACCTCTTGCAGCAAAATGGCTTAGAAATTCGGGTATTTCCAGGCTTAGTTGACCAAGGTGATAGTGTCGATCTGAAGCTATATGACAATGATCAAGAAGCTGAAATATGCAGTATCCGCGGCATGGTGCGTCTGGCAATACTGACTCAGGCACCCACTATAAAATATTTGCGGAAACAATTATTAAAGAATAACGACTTAGGTCTGAGCGTTGTTGATATGGGTAGTCGCGATCAAGTAATTGACGATATTATTTGTGCCGCGGTAAAACAAACTTGTTTTGATTATAACGCCAGCGGCGAGACCGGTGCTGATTTATGCCGTACTCAAAAAGATTTTACAGTGGCTGTGGAGGCAACTAAAAGCCAATGGGTCGAGCGCGCTGAATTGACGGCGACGCTTCTGATCAAGTCACTCGCGCTTGTTGTCGCCATAAAAAAACAAGCCAAACAGGCAAAGAATGCTTTAACCATTGCCTATGCGATGTCTGACATCAATAGCCAACTGTTGGGCTTGTTTTATCGCGGTTGCCTGTACAGTACGCCTTATCAATGGTTGCAACAATACCCACGGTATTTAAATGCAATCACACACCGTTTAGAAAAAGTTCCGATGCATGTCAACCAAGACAGAGCGCATATCGCTGAGCTTGAAATCTTGTATATGCGTCTGCAAGATGCCCTTTTAAGTCAGAACTTAAATGATGTCAAACTTACCGCTATGAATGCAGACACTGAAAAGACGAAAGTTGGCAAGGCGAAGAGTGTAAATGCCGGTAATGCAGATCAGACAGTCTTATATTACGCGTTACCTGATCGCTATCAGCAGTATCGTTGGATGTTAGAAGAGTTGCGGGTGTCACTGTTTGCCCAAGCGCTTACAACTTCGCTGCCTGTGTCGGTTAAGCGCCTCCAAAAGCAGTGGGAGTTGTCGATCTAAATATTGGCGATGTCGCGCCGCGGATACGATTAGCTAGATACATTGTCTCTGCGAGCCTAGTCACTGTCTCGGCTTGCAGGTATAATTAATTATGTGGCTAGGTTCTAAAGGCCCTTAGCAAAATGTTATTAAAGTAAATAATAAGAGCAAACACCGATGAAGTCTTTGAAGAAACCGCTACTACTAATATCTATAATTTTTGGTTTGAATGCTTGCGCCATTTCACCGGATGCTAATAAAG
>OOGU01000268.1_pt1 | contig 11979 bp, 4 predicted proteins | sample 1670261 | NCBI WGS metagenome assembly OOGU01 (sample SAMEA98137168, study PRJEB22522) | marine metagenome | biome: marine biome; feature: marine water body; material: sea ice | place: Arctic Ocean | collected 04-Sep-2015 | depth 1.3 m
GTACATAAGCATGAAGATGACTGAGGATGTGCGTAGTGGAAGCTTGCGCACCACCGTCAAGATGGGCACGTGGGCCGTCGAAGTCATGATGAAGGGTTGCATTGAGGTGTAATGGGGCGGCGACGGTGGCAGAAATGATCTGCTGGAGGAGGCACGTGGATGCGGGAGTGGATGGCGGTGGATGGTTAGTAGCCTGAGTAAGGAACTGGTCGATAGGACTGGATGCGCAGCAGGTACAAGTGGCATGGTAGGAGTCAGCGCTAGGAGCAGGCGAGTCGGGAGAAGAAATAAGAGGATCAAGATCAACGTCAGCGGAAGGGAAGGTATCAAAATTATCCATGCGAACGGCATTGATGCCAAAGTCATCGTCGTAATCATCGAACATTGAGATAACAGAAGAGGTAGAATGGGTATCAGAAGAGGTAGAAGCAGAGTCGGAGAGAAGGTCATCGTCGGTGACGGTTTCAACGAGTGGAGTCACAGGAGGTACTGCGGGAGGTAATACATCGGGCGGATGAGTGGATGGCTATGAAATTACCCCGCAATCATTGGAGATCATCTAGGAAGCCAATTTGGTAATCTCGTCCGAGCTTGGTAATATTTATTACCATGTTGGTATTATTATTACCAATTTGGTAATAATTTCCACATAAATTCGTAATATTTTCACGTAGGTAGGTGTACGCTACCAAGCTTGGTAATAAGTGTACTAATGTCCTAACAGTGCTTGGTAGTATTTATACCTAATTTCGTTATTCAGTAAAAAGCTTGGTAATCGGGTTACTACGAAATGTCAAACCCTACCAAAGTTGGTGGTAATGTAAAGATGCTTGGTATTAATGTAAAGATGCTTAGTGAACAGTGCTATACATGAGTTATTATTACATATACTTTTCCGTGATTACATATAGTGTGTTTTGACATTACATATTATAATTGATGCTTATTACATATTATGCTTAGCTCCAGGTGGAACCAACTCTTTGTTTCCACTTGATGCTGCTGCTGCCTTTTATCACATTTACCATGTCATCGAAACGCAAACCGCCGTCCCAGGCCGGGCGACCAGCAAAAGATAGGAAACAACAATCATTTCCATGCCCTAACTCCCTTTGCAAACAACAGTATGCAACCAGTCGTTCATTAACCATGCATCTCTCGAAGTGCCAAGCTTGTGCCGATTGTGTTCTTTCCGATAAGAAGCCCGCGGCGCAAGACTCTCCTTCTACGTCGTCTAGAGACCCGAGGTTTCCCGACGATGATAGTGATTCTACCGACGCTAGTGACACGACGATGCCTTGGGGAAAATGTTTTGACAACCCTTGGGATAGTTCCAGCGACGACAATTCCGAAGACGTTGTCAATGAAGACGCTGCGCAATCTGAAAGTGTGGTCGAGGTTGCTCTACCTCCGGATCCCGAGACTGACCTGTCGTGCTATGGGGTTTCTTTTACGAATTCGGATTTCATGGAAACAAAATTGCTTAAAATACTCAACGATGCCCATGCCCCCCATTTTCTCTACCAGGATCTGTTGAACTGGGCAAAGGAAGCCAAACAATCTAACTACGATTTTCTGCCCCAACGTTACACCCGCAAGGCGCAAATCTTGCACATCGAGAAATGGCAAAAGCTTCAGCATTGCCGGCCTGAGACAATTCAATTGACGTTACCTGGTGACGGAAAAGTGATCCCAGTTACTCGTTTTCCCTTCGTAAATATGCTTTATACCCTGCTCAGTGATCCTGTGATTATGTCGGACTTCTCCAATCTTGATGTGAATCCCGACAATCCGTTTGGTAAATATGAATCGCCTGGTAATTATTTGTCAACCGTCAATTCAGGATCCTGGTACGACAAAGCGTATAAAAACCTTGTCAAAGATCCTACGAAAGACTTTCTTGTTCCTATTGTCTTTGCTTGTGATGAAACAAAGTTAGCCAAGTCAGGCAAAACCGGTTGTTGGCCTTTGCTGTTTACAACAACGATTTTCAATCAACGTCTTCGCAATTTGTCGTCGTCGTGGCGTCCTCTTGGCTACCTATATGATCTAAGTATTATTGAATCAAAAGCTGAAAAAGGTCAGCAGAGTAACGAATACAAAGGAGATCGACTACAAGCTATATTTCGAGTTCTTTTGGAAACCCTTATTGAGGCTCAAGCAGAGGGAGCATTGGACAACATTTGGTTAACTTTGGGTGACCAACGACTTTTGGTGAACTTAAAAATTGCGGTTATCTTTATTATAGGGGATATGCAAGGCGGAGACAAAATATGTTGTACAGCAGCTGCATACAGCAACAAGATGAGTCGTTTGTGCCGCAAATGTAATGTAAGGGGTGATCAAGCCGGTGATCCATTTGTGGTATGTCAACGCATCAGCATGGTTAAAGTAAAAGCTTTGGTTGCAGCAAACAACGTGAATGCACTGCGTAAGATCAACCAATATAATGTGGATTGCGCATGGTTTCATGTTGGATTTGGCGGATGTCGTTTTGGTATATTTAGCGCGGCTTGTCCCGTCGAGGCCCTGCATGCCCTTGAAAACGGTCTGATGAGTGATTGTCTAAATATATTGTTTAAGGAAGAGATGACACCACGCCAACTGGAAGCAATGGATAAATTGGCAAAGAAGTTAAGTTTGCTTGACCGTCAACGGTACCTCACGGCAGGTTCCGAACCACTCATGCCACGACTGCGTTGGGCGGATGGAATCTCGAGTTTATCCGATTTGGAGGCCAAATATAGAGTCGGGATTATGCTAACGATTGTGGTATTGACGTTACAAGACGACGGCTTGGCGCTCTTCACCGATGTGTTTGACGGTAGTCGTGCGCGAGTTGCTCAAATGCGTCAAGTGTTTCAAATGATGTTGTGTTACTGGATGTGGCTCAAAAAGGATAAATACTGGAAACGTGGTGACAAGGTAGCTCGACAGGCAGCCCGAATTGCCATTCAAACAATGCTCCATGAGTTAATGGTGTTATGGCCACGTACAACAGGGCAAGGTTGGGAGAAAGCCAAAGTGCACGAACAACTGCATGTACCAGACGACATTGAACGAAACGGATCCCCGAAAGGTTGGCATAGTGGACCCACCGAAAACAACCACATTGCTTCAGTCAAAAATTACGCCTCCCAAACCAATCGACGCCGCGAAACGCTTGATGGTCAAATTGCAACTCGAAACGCAGAATCGTTTATTATTAACAGCGCCTATCAGAGAATGACCGCAATGGCACAAAATAATACGGAATGTGACGACACTGGCTTCCCTGAAGGCATTACAATCAATGGATCCAAAGCACTAGTGTATGTGTTTAAAGATGGTCGGAACTATTCTAGTGATCCTCCTCTGTGGAATAACACTAACCAGGGGCCCCTCCATCCATGGTACAAAGCATTCTTGGAAACTCATTATGGCAGTCAGCCAGCTCGACCTTGTTGCAACGATAAGATCCGCGAAGCACATATGTGTGTTCGTATTAGTGCCGAGTATACCCGTGGTGGTGTGGTGTTTCGGGCGCATCCAAACTATCGCAAAAAGGGGCCATGGTACGATTGGGCCATGTTTTGGTGGGCCAAAGAGGGGGGTAAAAAAGACAAGAATCGATCCACTATTGATAGTTGTGTTCATTATGGAGATCCTGCCTCTACCGCTCATCGGTATACTTATGCTCCAGGCAAAATACTAGGCTTTGTCTTTGACGGGTTTCCGGCAGCGACACCAACGTTGGCAAACGTCCAGGCTGTGGTTCATTGCTGTGATAGTGTCCATGGCACCTCCTCGGTGTTCACTACACATTGGAAGATGAATTTCCACGACAAGGCCTGCACAAAACCCCAAATTGCCTTGGTGAATGTCCAATCCATTGTTCGACATTGTCTTATGATACCGGAACATGATGGGTGTAACGGATTCCACGAGGTGTGGGCTAGAGAGCGCTGGGGCGATCAGTTCAGCACTGAATAGTATGCATGTACTTAAGTATAGTTAAATATATAATATAAATGAGATCGAATCTCTAACCGGGGTATATTTCGCGTACTCCATCTTCAACGCATTCGGGTAGTCTATCCCGCACCCCGTTTCCAATTCCCCTTCGGTTCATGTACCTTACAAACTCGTGGTACAGTCTCATACGTTGAATAATATTAGGTGGCTCGCCAGTGTTGTACTCTCTCCGCATCATCACCATCAACTCATGTCTGTTAGATAGCCATATACAAGGTCTCTCACCACAGTCTTTGCAGCGTACGTTGTATTCATAGGGTTCATTCCACCAGCTTGGATTCACTGTAATATTAGACAATGGTCCATCCACAAGAAGGTTCCCTCTGTTCCGAAGATGCTGCCAGTTCTTGTCAATGCTTTTGTCTGTAGCTTCCACAACACCAAAGATAATATAACTCTCCTCATCCACTACTAGCTTTTTGATCCGTCTAGCAGCTTTCTTCTTGTCGCCTCCCTCCCAGTTGCAAGCTATCTGACGAATGTGAGTCTTGCAGTTGAAGCCTCTTTCGAAACGGTATGCAGCGTAAATGTCCTCAAAGCCTTGGGAACCACAGTTGCAAATCCAGTTTATCGATTGTCTTGTGCACTTGAGGGCAAAAGCTTGGGTAGTGTCGAATATTAGATCATCGATGACACAGATTGCGTGACTGATCGAGCCATCTTTACCAAAGGGTATGACCACTGTAGGATATGGATTATAGTCCTCCAAATCTTCGGGTGTCATGATCCGCTTTCGTTTCTTCTGGGATTCCTGGAAAATGGTTGGTATGGCAAGGGAGGGAGCACACTTCTTCATGCAAGCGGTCAACACTCTAATACCATCTTTACCCGGCAAGGATTCCCCTTTGGAAGCCATCTCGGACAATTTCAATGCCTCAGCCTTCAATCCCATGTAATCGAGGGCAGAGGCCAAGCACAGGAATAAACACCGGTCACGTTTGCCTTGGGGATAGGGTACCATTATCTTTGTCACATAATTGTTGGGCGGAGGCTTTTCATCTGCTCTTTGTTCACCAACCACCACACGATGCCATTCTCTTGGCTTTGTCATCAACAATTTCACATAGTCTGGATGAAAACAAAGCTTTACCCATGCAATACTCAAGGGTGGTTTCACCATGGTCTCCTGCGGTCGGTTCTTCCTTTTCCCCCTAATTTTGGCGTTGACATGTGCTACCTTTCCATAAGGCAAGTAGGGAGGACGGGGGGTGTCGTCCCGCGGTATGTACTGCAAAGCACATAGTTGGAGCAGCAGATTATCCGTTGCCTCCAGGTTCTCCTTAACCTCCGGTTGACACTCCTTCTTGAACGCCTCATACTTCAGTGCCTCCTCGGGAGTCATCTCCCCCTGCTCTCTAGGGAATCTTCGACTCAAAATCTCTTCCTTTTTTCTATTGGCCGTGTTCCCCAACTTTTTCTGTGCTGGATTGTACTCCGTTTTAAAGTCGTTCTCCGCTGTTACAAGTTCTTCTCTTGCCGTCCTCGCGTCGGCCTTGCGGTTACGTGTAGCGGCTCGAACAGCAGTCATCTCCTCCCTAGTTAGGGTCTTCCTTGATTCCGCTCCAACCTTTGCATAGATGTTGTCGCGATAGTCGAGGGTGTTCCAAAACCTATCCTCGTCCCGTTCATCCAAATGATCAAAGAGACCTTCAATATCCCGCTGACTGCTTAAATCCGACCTGACTTTCATTTTCGGCGGTACATAAGCCGCGGCATAAGCCGCTTTCTCCTCTACCTTCCTCATTGCGTTTTTGCGTATGGAATGCATGTCACGGCCTTTCACCTTGCTCTTCGTAGGTGAAGGTGTCCTGGGTGGTGGTTGCATAGGGAGCCCACGGAATACGCGCTTTGCGGGTTTGACAGACGGTGCCAATGACGCTGCGGTTGGAACACCAGGAGTGGGTCTTTCTTCACTCTCACCAGCAGTTAAAGACACAGCTTCAAACTCGTCACCCAACAAATCAAATGCGGAATTCTCTGGTGCACTGTCAAACTGCGATTCAGCCTCATCTTCGCCAGACTCCACCTCCTTTTTGTTAACCTTGTCATCTGACTTCTCATCTTTGTCGGATTCACTGGCCCTCTGTTTAGACTGGTCGTCACCAGACGAATCATCGTCATCATCACTAGACCGGTCATCTTTGTTGGATTCACTGGCCCTCTGTTTAGACTGCTCGTCACTAGACGAATCATCGTCATCATCACTGGGATCATTTGAATCACCAGGCTTAAGCGTCTTAACACCAACAGCAGGACAATTCTTTGCAGTTTGCGAAACTATTTCCATATCTAATATGGCGAAGACATCTTGTTCCATACCCAAATCGTGCTCGTTCACCTCCCCATCTTCAAGGGAATTGTGAACTGAGACTACAACTGAGGGAGCTTCTGCAAGGCTCTCCACCGAACTATCCTCCAAGATAGCCCTCCTTGTTAATTTCTTACTACTGGCAAGGGGTAATACAACAACCGGAGGAGGTGCCTCAGACAGCGTGTCATCGTCGTCAATGTCGGCGTCCTCCTGGCCCATGGCGCTGCTGGAAAATTCTAACCTATCAACAGTGGCTTCGAATTCTTCCTCTTCCTTCTCTTCCTCCGCATTCTTTTTCCTCTTCAGGGGCGGCTCTGCCTCATCACCCTGATCATCCTCCCCTGTCACATTCTGATCCTCGTCCTTCTCCATATTGGTGGTATCCTCCTCTTTCTCATTCATACCCTTGTCATCGTCCTTTTCGTCATCCTTGTTGTCATCTTGGTCTTCCCTGTCATCGTTCTCTTCGTCCGTTTTGTCATCCTTCTCCTCCTCCTCCTCCTCCTCCTCTTCCTCCTCTTCCTCCCCCTCTTCGCTCTTTTTATCATCTTTCTCTTTCTCCTCCTTATCATCATCCTTTTTGTCCTTATCGTCGTTGCCATCGCCATTCGTATTGTCATCGCCACCACCGTCATCGTCGGGTGGGGTTTGACCGGTATCTTTTGGAGGAGACGAATCATTGCCACCTTCTTTATCCTTGTTTGTGGGATCACCACCAGTCTCCAAAATGATTTTTTCCTGTGCCCTTGTAAGCATAACTTCATTGACCGGAGTTTCAGGGGGACGCCGAACAAAGACAAAGTGACCAGGTCCTTGGGCCACCCCTTTTAACGGTGTTTTCTTCTTTACTTCCTTTTCAGTCAAATCCGTTTTATATCGTACCAACTCAATAACTTCAGAGGACACCGCGACAATGTTATTACGAATTCCAGTGTGACACTGATAGGTAGGCGTGTCTGGTGATCCATCAAACACATGAGTGTTGCACTCCCCGACAGTGATGCCGCAGTTGTAGATGACAACCACAACTCGGTAACGCTTAGCAAAGGCCAAACATTCGATGAGATCACCATGATGTTCGTCCGAAAGTCTCATCATCTCTCCGTCATAGTAATCGACTACCTCCGAAAATATGCGTTTGCATTCATCCTTTCTGAACTCGTCGTCGTCGCACATGGTTACATCCAACCATTCCTGATCCGTGAGTGCTTCCACCCACTTCCGTAGTTTTTTACGAATCCATGTCACAGGTTTGGCTTTAAACTCCCACGTTTCGGTAAACTTGTGCTGTTCGAAGACAAGAAACTGGAGAAAACAATAGAAAAGACAGTTTCCGTCGCCAACGACATCCACCAGCCCAGTAGGGACGCCACAACCGTAGAGTCGGCTACATTCAGTTGGGAAGATAGGCGATTCCACAATGAAGTCTTCGTACCAGATAGGTTTGGTCAACAAAATACTGCGTTGAGGAAGACCGTCCAGCATGTAAAGGATGAGTTTCTTCCTGTATAAACTAATCCGCTCCTGGGTAATACCAGACAGAGACGCCTGCAAACCGAAACAAAACCCGTAATGAATTGCAAACAACCCACAATCATATCCATTCCCTTGAGTGGGAACGGAACGTCGGTTAACCCAAAACTTCCATTGAGTGGAATCCAATGGTGCTTTGAGACCCCAGTGAACACGTAAATCGTCGTTCAGCCACTTCCACAGTTCATCGAAGTCTGATTTGAACATTGGGGTAAAGCCCAGGGAGTCGAATGCTTCCAGGTGCCGATGCTTGGGAAACATTACATACGTGAACCAATGACCTGGTATATTTCGTAGGAACACAATAATATCATGGTCCAGGGGAGACGCGTCTCCAAGAAACGTCTTCGACCACCCACGAACTCCATCGTAGTTATAGCCTTCGTACTTCTCATGACCTTCTTGCATCAATTTGGTCATAAAAAAGCTTGGAAAATATGCAGTCTTAAGTCCGGCACGATGGGACGACGACTGCAGCTGCTTGGTGATCAGTTTCCACGCAGCGTTAAGGACAACGTCCGTAACATCATTCTTGCCAACACAGGAGCGTAGATCTCCAACTTTAATCTCAGTCGTATGAACTTGTAGAACCACGTGACCTTCGTCACCAAAACGTTCCTCGTACGCTTGTAGGCGGCGATTGTCGTCCTTTGTTAGGAATGGGATGTCAGGTAGGTGGTGGTGAAGAGATATAGGAAGAGGTTTTTTCGGGTGTTCGCGAACTGAAAGTGGCACCGAGTGTACATATCGGGTGGAAGATAAATCGACCTCGTTGTCAACGTCGATTACGGATGGAATGGACTCATTGTCGACGTCGATCACCGGCGAAGCGGGCTTCTTATGCCTATATACGTAGATTCGCGATTCCTTAACAGGTGCTTGTTTCGAACCACCATCGCCGTTTTCTGACAGCTTCATTGCATCGTCGCCACCATCAGGAATGGACTTGGGATCAATGTCGACGGCTGATTCTGGAAGGTGTGCTGGCTTCATTTCAGCATCGCCAACATCGGTCGTCGAATCCGGAACCCCGTCATCTTCCTTCTTTTTGGTTGCCGGCGGAAGCAATTTTAGAGCCCCAGCACCCAAGACGCCGTCATCGGTGGTCTTGTTAGGATCTTCGTTATTTGCGGTGGGCGGCGGAAGCGATTTTAGAGCTCCAGTGGTCGAGACGTCTATATTCTTCCTCTCGTCGCTGTCTTCGTCTGGGCGAGAAGCTGTAGCTTCGTCATTTACGTCGGAAAAGACCTGTGGCAGGGGATCACCCTCGTCATCTGACACCACTGTAAACGACATAACTGCAACCAAGAAACTCACCTCGCCAGCTAGCGTTCAACCAGTTCCAAAGCGTCACCGCCACACTGTCACTGTCAACACTCGTGAGTAAGCCCGTCGGAGGAGGATATCGGTATGCCGTTTGGAATAAGTAGAGCGTAGCGCTTTTAGGTGTAATACTCTAGTCCAGCTAACCGACCACTCAACCAACCAAGAAACTTGGAGTGCAAACAGCAACAATGAAAACAGAGACGAGTGAAGCTGATCTTCGGCGAACTAAGCAAGGTGCGAAACCCGGTAGACTGTTGTCGTATGGGTGTGAATCTGGGTCGGTAGTTACGTAGTAACTGTGCGGCCTCCAGATTTATGTGTGGGGGCGGAAAAAAAGTGGAGGGAGGTGGAGGGAGAGGGTATCTTTGAAAACCTGAGAGTACATCCGAAGACGTAGAATCCTACGTGAACATAAGAGGATTCGGGTACTGATGAAACTCTCAAGATATGAAAATTATGACCAAACCCCCCCCCCGGTACAAAATCCTAAGGATGGCATGCCGTACGTAGAAAAGCTACGTATGCAACTTACGGCGCGGTTTTGACACTTGAGAACACTTTCGCTGGTACCGGGAGGTGCGTAGAACCCTACTTGCGTAGACATGGTTTAATGCAGTACTGTAGTACAATCTGCAGTACGATATACAGGTCAATAGGAATCTCAGGTAGGAACATGAGAGACATGTACCATGGTACAACCTGAACTGAAGGATAGGTAGACAGAAAAAATAGTAAAGGAGGTACCTGGTAGGGTGCCCCGTAGAAAACAACGGCCTAAGTAGTTAGGTTACATACCTACAAATAAGTAGCAATTTGATTAAGTAGCATGGGTTTACTATCACCTCCTTTGGTGAGCATGTAAGCCATTGGTTTTGTATTTCACATACAACAACGTTAAACCACCAACAATGCCGAAGCCTAGTTCATCATCCTCGAATAAACGACGCCGGCATTCTCCTGCTAACACCACGTCTACTACATGTAGTACACGCAGTGCATCGGTCACAGACAGCCGGTCGAACAACAGTACGGACCACCGAACACCAGAGGATCATGCTCCGAGCCGACCACGAGGCGATGCCGACGACGAAAGCACTCTGGCTCAAAACGACACTGAGACGCCAACGTCACTGCCTCCAAAACAGCTCTTTTTGGTAGGATCTAACAACGTTCAAACGATAGGAGACGAAATAACAGTAAGTTCGCTGGTGGCAAAACGGATATTTCCACATGTCAAGTTCGTGCGTAATCCTGTGGAGGAACTTGCTTTTACCAATGACGCCAAATCTATTTGCGGTATCGTGCGCGCTCACTGTAATCCCCCGGAAAATATACCAGCTACTGACTGGTGGCAGTCTGCACGGAAGTGGGTTGGCAGGCAGATTGCAATTCAGCGTAGCAGTAAAAATACTAAACTGAAATGGACGTTTATGGGTACGTACGTTGTTCTATTGTCATTGTTAATTATTTTTACTAACTTGTTGTTTGTTCAGTTTGGTTAAGTGAAAACACAGGAGAGGATCGATTCCCGATCGAAGAGTTTTCTCGGGGACGAAAAAATAAAAAAGCGTACTATCAATTCTTCACCAAGTTCGTTCCAGCGATCGTGGGTCCGGAACTGTTCAAACAACGCATCAAGGATACTGCCATTACCACCTTGTGTACAGCAAGCGACGAGGCGTTTACGCTTCTTTTGCTAGAAAATAGTTACGCGCGCTGGGTTGACATCTACGAGACAAGCGGCGGTATACCTTCTCAGCGTAGAGGGGACCTCACGCGCCAATTCTCCTCGAATATTGAAGCTAAGTATACCCGAGGAGGAATCAAGTTGTCGCCAGACATGAAGTCTCAACTCCGAAAAGGTTGGACTTCCGATGGCATCAAACGCTTTAACACTTTGTTTGCTTGGGTTCAAAAGGAGAAAATACGAAAACCTAAGTATGACCAGAAGATAATCAGGGACTTACGGGAAAAGCAAGACCGTCGCGTCAACGAGAAGAAAAGAAAGCATGAAACCATATTGGCGGCTCACTCACTATGGGAACAGGATCCAATTGACGAAGACGAGACGGAAGGCGAGGAAGGTGATGTGAGCGACGAAGACGGCGGCCGCCTCATTTAGTTCATAGTAACAACCTACAATAGTAAACTGAATAACAAAACATTGTGATACAGATAACCGAAATAGGTCGTCATTAGTAACCAAAATAGGTAATCACCAATAACAATAAACTTAATACCAATAACCAAGCATTGTAAACAACATTACATACGATGTTACACAGGCTGGCTAAGTGTGGTAAACAAAAATACCGACTTTTTTAGTGTAATTTACTTAGCTTGGTTATACGCGTACACCAAATATGGTTACACGATATAACAAATAGAGGTAATATCCTACACATAAGTTGCTAGCACGCTATAACAAGTCCGGTCTAAAATTTAACCAAGGTCGCTTAAATAATTACGAAGGTCAAACGTAATTTCGTGGTCTACATTACATCTGTAGGTGAGTACGTGACATTCATATGTCAAAAAAAAACGATATTCGGTAATAATTAAAAAGAACGTAGGTCAAATAAATTACCACATTGGTGAAAATTAACACCTACGATTGTACATATTATTACCAAGCTCGGACGAGATAACCAAATTGGCTTCCTAGATGCGATTTGAGTTTACTCCATCCCGTGGTCAAATCCATGTTCATATGCTTGCTATTTCATCATTTCGACATGTGTTCGAACGTTACTCTCAGTTTACAAAGAATCGCCCTCTTCAAGCGGAGTTGCTAC
>OOGU01000269.1_pt1 | contig 11935 bp, 9 predicted proteins | sample 1670261 | NCBI WGS metagenome assembly OOGU01 (sample SAMEA98137168, study PRJEB22522) | marine metagenome | biome: marine biome; feature: marine water body; material: sea ice | place: Arctic Ocean | collected 04-Sep-2015 | depth 1.3 m
AGTGGGAAGAACGTCAGTTCCTCTCCCAGCAGGTGGCGGGGGAACACGTGCTCGGTTCGGGTGGCCTTGTCGCCAACTGGCAGGTTACCGGGAGCAATGCCCGGCGCTACGCCCCGGATCGTCGTGAGGTTCGTTTCGATCTGGAAGGCAATGACGGCGTCTACGACCTGATCGTGCCGGAACTGGTGCGCCGGTATGACGATCTGTCCGACGACAACCTGGACGCATCGGGCAGCTTCGAGTACCTGTTCGACAATGCGCTGGGCGCTGCCACCGTCGATTTCGGCCTGCAGCTGATTCATCGCGAGCGTGATTCCGATTCGCAGGCCTTCGGCTTCATCGGCAACGAATCGCAATACGACACCAATGCTCCGAACCGTCAGGTCAGCGACGTCATTACGCTGGACAACATCACCGGCGACCAGAGCACGGGGCTGACATTCTCCGATCGCACGCTGCCGAGTGACAGCTACGAAGCAGAGCTCGACCTGAACAGCGTCTACACCTCGTTCTCGCAGCGCTTCGCGAGTGTCTACCAAATCATCGCGGGTGTGCGCTACGAATCCTACGAGCAGGCGACGGATACCTTCTCGATTGCGGGTGATGGTGCGCCGGTCCCGTCGCTGATCGACGATGACGTGTTGTTGCCGTCACTGTCGTTCAACTGGGAGATCACCGACAGCCAGCAGCTTCGTCTTGCAGCGACCCGCACGGTCTCCCGTCCTGACTTCAAGGAAACGTCGAATGCGACGTTCTACGACAACCAGTTCGACTTCCGCGTTCGAGGCAACCCGAACCTGAAGGTCTCGGAAGTCACCAACCTGGATCTACGGTGGGAGTTGTACTGGTCGGAGAGCGAGAGCGTCAGCGTGGCGTTGTTCCAGAAGACCATTGACGACCCCATCGAGCGCGTCTTGCAACCGGCATCGGGTACTGCAGGCAACTCGCGGACATTCCAGAACGGCGAACAAGCGGACCTTTACGGGATCGAGTTCGACGGGCGTCGCGACTTCGACATCAACGACAGCGGCTCACGCTCTCTCTTCGTCGCCGTAAATGCCAGCTGGATCGATTCGGAGATCGAGTTGGCAGGTGGAGAGTCCAGAAAGCTCCAGGGTCAGCCGGACTACACGGCCAACATCGTCTTCGGGTTTGACGACTACAGCGGGTCCATCCGCCAGGAGTTCACTGCACTGCTCAACCAGTCCGGTGAAACCATTGTGGACGTGGGTCTGACCGACCTGCCTGACGTGATCGAAGAGCCTCGTCTGGACCTTGATCTGACGTACAAAGCCTATTTATCGGATTCCTTGGTTCTACGAGCCAAGGCAGGAAATCTTCTGGACGAAACTGTCGAGTTCACTCAAGGCGGGCAGGTATTCCAGGAGTACAAGCAGGGCGTGACGCTTGAAGCTGGAATCGACTGGAATTTTTAAACCGAGTGCACGTTTGTCACCTCGTGTGACGCCTCAAGTGACTCAATGAAACTGACGGAGTTTGATATGAAGTTCTCGAAACTATTGCTGGTGAGCACCGTCGCCGCAGCCGCTGTGGGCTTGCACGGTTGCACCGAAGGCGATGAAACCTCGATTGTTGTTGAAGGTGGCGGCGGTACGGTCGTTGATCCCGGTACCGGCGGTACATCCAGCTGCCCGGACTTTGCTTCGGCTCGCCAGCAGCAAGACGGTGTGGATGTCTGCCAATTGCCGTCCACGATCACCGCTGACACGACGCTCACCGCCGACACGATCTGGCGGATTGACGGTCGTGTGACAGTGGGTAACGGCAATCTGGAAATGTCGACCACCGAGGGCACGCTGGCCAACGGCGCCGCGGTCATCAACGCCACGCTGGAAATCGAAGCGGGTACGCAGATTGTAGCGTCCCCTGGCTTCTCCAACATCGTGATTACCCGCGGCTCCAAGATCGAAGCTAACGGCACGGCCGAGGCCCCGATCATCATGTCCTCCGAAGACGACGGCTTCGACGGCAACCAGGAATGGGGCGGCCTGATCCTGCAGGGTTATGGCAATCACAACACCTGCACCGCGGGTGCCGCATGCAACGTCGATTCCGAAGGCGAATCCGGTTTTGCCGGTGGCTTCACGCCTGATGATGACAGCGGCACGCTGCGCTACCTGATCGTCGCCGAAGGTGGCTTCGAGTTCGCCGTCGGTAACGAGATTAACGGCATCTCCTTCGTGGGCGTCGGTTCTGGCACCACGGTCGAGTACATCCAGGTCCACGGCAACTTCGATGACGGCGTCGAGTTCTACGGGGGTTCCGTGAACGCCAAGTACGTCGTGCTGACGGCCAACGGCGACGAGTCGCTGGACTGGGACGAAGGCTATGTTGGCAACATTCAGTACCTGCTGGCTGTGCAGGCCGCTGATGAAGGCGACTACTGCATCGAAGCCGATACCGAGGGCGCGGCCTCACCGCTGTCGATCCCGACCATCGTTAACGCTACGTTCGTCTGTGACGGTGACCCGGAAGACGCTGGTTTCCGCCTGAAGGCAGGCACGGGTGGCTTCTTCCACCACACCATCATCGATGTCGACGCCACTGCCGGCACCCCCGACGTGTGCATGGAAGTGGAAGGCATGGCTGCTCAGCAGAACGCCACGGCCAACCCGCCTGCGCTGGATATCAACCAGTTCATCTGTGATGCCGCGACGTTCGAGACCGATGCGACCAACCAGACGAACAACATCCAGACGGCTCCGGTGAGCACGATGGATCCGGCGCTGAACGCCATGTACGCCGCGACGCTGGCTGCTGCCAACGGCATTACGCCGACGGACTTTGCCGCCTTCAACGCGAGCAACAGCAACAGCACCGCCATTCCGGCCTTCCTCGACCAGACCGATTACATCGGCGCGGTTGACCCGGATGCCACCGAAGCCTGGTGGGCTGGCTGGACGCTGGACGGCACGCTCTAAGTACGCCGGTCAGTCATCTGATCAGGGTGAGGGGAAGCGGCGTAGCTGAACGGCCGCTTCTCCTCACTTCTTTCGTTGTAAGTGATCCACTGGAAGATGGGTAAAAACGGTTGCGTGTGGGGTCAACTGATCCTGTTCCAGGTGCAATCGCCGCCCATTATTTTTTGCAGAACTTTCACTCGCCGGGTGTCAGGCTCCTTCGCTGCAATTTTCTACAACCCAGCCAAGTGAGGGTGTTGGAAAATTCAGAGGGGCGAGCGTGTGACAGAACACGTACCCGGGAGACTTGCGTAAGCGGTGACTTCCTGCCGCGTGCGTTGAACCGACTAACTATTGAGGAAGCAGTGATGAAGGATTCCTCCGGGATCGCCTGGTGGCGATCGGCCGTTGTGGCACTGGGATGCGTGACTGCACTGGGTGTGTCTGCGCAGTCGCTGGACAGCGTCGTCAAAGAAGGCAAGGCCAAGGCAGAAGAAGGCCGAAAGTCGCAGGAGAAGATCGACGGCATCGTCGAGGCCAAGCAGGAAAAGCTCATCACCTACCGGGCGCTGCGCAAGCAGATTGAAGGCCTGGAGCAGTACAACAAGCAGTTGTCGACCCAGATCGAGACGCAGGAAGCGCTGATCACGCGCTTCGATTCCTCGATTGACCAGGTCGCCCAGATCGAGCGACAGATGCTGCCGCTGATCACCCGAATGACTGACGCGCTGACCGATTTCGTGGAGATCGATCTGCCGTTTCATGAAACTGAACGGCTGGAACGCATTTCCTTCGTGCAGGACAGCGTGGGCAAGCCCGATCTGAACGTGGCGGAAAAATTCCGTCAGGTCCTCGAGGCTTACCAGATCGAGAATGACTACGGCCGCAAGATCGACACCTACCAGGACATCGTCGAGATCGATGGCGAGGAGAAGGAGGTCGATGTCTTGCGTGTCGGCCGCGTGGCACTGGTCGCCCAGACCCGTGATGCCACCACCACCGTGGTCTGGAATCACAGCGACAAGACTTGGCAAAAGCTGGATGCCGGCACCTACCGGAACAGCGTTCGCGAAGGCATCAAGATGTCCAAGAAGCAGGCGTCCATCGATCTGGTGACGCTGCCCATTCCCGCCCCTGTCGCAGCGGAGACGGAATAATGGCTGAGTGCAACATGAAGCGTTGGATCTCTGTCGTCGCGGTGGCCTTGATGGCCGCCGGCCCACTCTCGCAGGCCACGGCGCAGGACGACGACCTGTCGATGCGCGAGCTGCTGCAGGAGGTGAAGGAAGGCCGGTCGAAGGCGCGTGCTGAGAATCGCGAGCGCGAGCAGGCATTCCTGGCGGACAAGGCGGAGCAGGATCGCCTGATCCGTGAAGCCGAGCAGCGTATCGCCACGTTGGAGAAGCAGTCCGCGGGCCTGGAGAAGCGTTTCAACGCTAACGAATTGAAGGTTGAGGAAAAGCGGGCGCAGCGGGACCAGCGCCTGGGTTCCTTAAAAGAGCTGTTCGGTCATCTGACCGGCGCGGCTGGTGACCTTCGGGTGCGTCTGCGCAACTCGATCACCAGCAGCCAGTTCGACGGCCGTCAGGCGTTCCTCGACCAGCTCATCAAGAAGATGAACGACGATACCGATCTGCCCACGGTCGACGAGATTGAGGGGCTTTGGTACGAGTTGCACCGGGAGATGACCGAGTCATCCGCGGTCGCCAAGTACCAGACTAAGGTCGGCACCAATCCGAATCGCGAGATCGTGCGTATTGGGCTGTTCAACCTGGTCTCCGATGGCGATTACCTGTCCTGGGATGAAGGCACCCAGAGCGTGTCCGTACTGCCGCGTCAGCCGCAGGGATACGGCGGCGGGGCCAACAATCTGCAGTCGGCGCAATCCGGCTACACCCCGGTGGGCATCGATCCGACGGGCGCCGCCGGTGGTGGTTACCTCAAGGCGCTGATCAATTCGCCGACGCCGATGGAGCGTTGGCACCAGGGCAAGCTGGTCGGCTACGTGATCACCGGCGTGGGCGTGTTCGGCCTGCTGATGGCGCTTTGGCGCTTCGCTGGGTTGTCCATGCTGTCGGCCCAGGTCGCCAAGCAACGCAAATCCGACGAGGCATCCGAGAACAACCCGCTGGGTCGTATCATCAAGGTGGGCCAGGAGCATGCCAACGACGATGTCGAAACCCTGGAGCTGAAACTGGGCGAGGCCATCATCAAGGAACGTCCGGCGATTCACCGCGGGCTGCCGATGATCAAGATCATCTCCATGGTGGCGCCGCTGATGGGCCTGCTCGGTACCGTGACCGGCATGATCATCGTGTTCCAGGCGATCACGATCTACGGCGCCGGCGACCCCAAGGCGATGGCCGGTGGTATTTCCAGCGCGCTGATCACCACGGTGCTGGGTCTGATCGTGGCCATTCCGATGATGCTGCTCCATGCCATGTTGTTCGCGCGCGCAAAGCGCATCCTGCATGTGCTGGAGGAGCAGAGCGCCGGAATCGTCGCCGAGCGCGCAGGGCGGTAAGCGACCATGTTGCTGCTACTTGATGCGCAGGAGGCGATTGCCAATTTCTTCGGATCTGGCGGACCGGTTCTTGTTCTGATCGCGGCGCTCACCTTTGTCATGTGGTTGCTGCTGTTCGAGCGTTTTGCCTACTGCCTGTTCTCGTTCAAGCAGGATCTGGGTGGGGCGCTGGACACCTGGCAGCAGCGTGCCGACAAGGCGTCGTGGTACGGCAATGCCGTACGGATGAAGCTGATCTCCGAGATGCGGGTCAAGATCGAGCAGAATCTGCGGCTGATCAAGATTCTGATCGCCCTATGCCCGATGTTCGGCTTGCTCGGCACCGTGACCGGAATGATCGAGGTGTTCACCGTGCTGTCGATCACCGGCGGCGGCGACGCTCGTTCGATGGCCGGCGGCGTGTCCCGGGCGACGATCCCGACGATGGCGGGCATGGTCGCCGCCTTGTCCGGCCTGTTTGCCAATATCTATCTGAGTCAGTTGATCAGCCGGCGGCGCTCGCACGTGGATGCGCAGCTAGAGCCGGTCCATTGATCGATATTTTTCGAGGTTAATGCGATGGCACGTTCTTTCTCGTCTCAGGACGAAGCCGAAGATGAAGGTAATGTCGACCTCACGCCGATGCTGGATGTCGTGTTCATCATGCTCATCTTCTTCATCGTCACGGCGACCTTCGTCAAGGAAACCGGTGTAGAAGTGAATCGTCCGCAGGCCAATACCGCGGAGCAGAAGAACAACCCGTCCGTGCTGATCGCCATTCGGGACGACAACAGCATCTGGATCGACCAGCGTCGCATCGACATCCGTTCGGTGCGCGCCAATATCGAGCGCCTGCATGCCGAAAACCCGGAAGGCGGCGTCGTGATCCAGGCCGACGAACTGGCTTCGGTCAAGACCTTCACCGAGGTGCTGGACCAGGCGCGTGAGGTGGTCCCGCCTGAGAAGGTGTCCTTGGCCACCGAAAACAGCTAGACCGGGAGGTCTGTCGCAATGCAGGGCGTTATCCGCACACTGCTGGTTGCTCCTCCGGCCGCGCTGATCACCGGTGGGCTCATTCTGCTGATGGTCTCGTTGATCGAGTTTGCCGACCGCGAGCTCGACAAGAGTCCGGTCATCAAGCTGCCCGACATCGTTATGCCGGACGAGGAAATCCGTTCACAACGCTCGGTCGAAAAGCCGCAAAAACCCGAGCTTGATGACACGCCCCCGCCGGAGGTGCCCGAGCAGGCTTTCGATCAGATCGATGGCAATGCCACGGTGGGCCAGCTGGGCGCGCCTAGCGAGGTCGCCACGGACCTGGACCTGAGCATCGGAGCCGGCCTGGCTGCCAGCGATGGCGAGTACCTGCCCATCGTCAAGGTCGCTCCGCGCTATCCGCGTGCGGCGCTGAGCCGAGGGCTGGAGGGCTACGTGATTCTCGAATACACGGTCACGAAGTCAGGTACGGTCCGCGACCCGGTGGTCATCGAATCGAGCAGTTCGATATTCGATAGCTCGGCCATCGATTCGGCCAAGCGCTACAAGTACAAGCCACGCGTCGTGGACGGCGAGGCCATCGAGGTGCCCGGTGTTCAGACCCGCATCGTGTTCCAGTTGCAGAAGTAACCGGCAATGATCATGTCACGCTTGAAATTTCAGATAGCCGCCGCGGTGCTCGCCACGGGTCTGGCCGCCATGGCGCAGGCGCAATCAGGTGCCATCGATGCCCGGACCTTCGACGCCCTGACCAGGGCGCAGGAACTTGCCGAGTCCAACCAGTTCGACGAGGCGATCGCGACGCTGGACAAGCTCAAGGGCAACGACAAGCTGGGCAGCTACGCCAAGTCGCAGCTGTGGAATTTCTACGCCTTCATCTACGCCAATCAGGAAAAGTACACGGACGCGATTGCGGCGTACCGCAAGGTGCTCAGAGAGCCGGAGGCCACCGAAGGCCTGAAGCAGCAGGCCAAGTACACCATCGCCCAGCTTTATTTCCAGACCGAACAGTACGACCAGTGCATCCGGTTCATGGAGTCCTGGCTGAGCGAGGTGAACCAGCCGACGCCCACCGCCCACATCATGCTGGCGCAGGCTTATTACCAGCAGGACAGCTACGATCGCTCGCTGACCAATATCGACAAGGCCATCGAGCTGGAGAAGGCGGCCGGCAAACCCATTCAGGAATCCTGGCTGCGCCTCAAGGCGGCGCTTTATTACGCCAAGAAGGATTACGCCAAGACCGCCGAGGTCTATGAAGAGTTGATCAGCATCGACCCGGCCGTGGGCTACATGAAACAGCTCGCCGGCATGTACAGCGAACTGGGCCGGGATGCCGACCGGCTCGCGGTCTACGACGCCGTCTACCAGCACGGCTCGCTGAAGTCCGAAAATGAAGTGTTGAACCTGGCCTATATGTGGCTGGGGCAGGATGTGCCCTACCAAGCCGGCACCATTATCGAAGACGCGATCAAGGCCGGCCGTGTCGAGGAAACCAACAAGAACCTGGAGACCCTTGCCAATGCCTGGGCCCAGGCCAACGAGCGCGACAAGGCCGTGCCTGCGCTCACGCGGGCGGCCGAGGTCAGCGGCGATGGCATCTTCATGGCACGCCTGGCCGGCGTGCACTTCAACGCCGGTGAATACAAGCAAGCTGCCGCCGCTGCCGCGAAAGCGGACCAGATGGGCGGCCTCAAGAATGCCGCAGGCAATCGCCTGCTCATGGGCATGGCCTACTTCAACGCCAAGGACTATGAGGACGCGTTGCAGGCCTTTCGCCGCGCCAAGCAGGACCGCTCGACCTTCAAGGCGGCGGCCAAGTGGGAAGAACACACCCTGGCCGAGGTCCGACGCCTGCGCGCCATCGAAGAAGCGCTAAAGGCGCTGGAACAGCGCACCCGCGAAGCCCTGGAAGCTGACGAGAACAACGTCGACGCGATTGATCTGGGAACCTGACCCCCGCACTGGAAACAGCAGCGCCTGACCGGCCTCGACTGAGATCGGCACGGTCTGTGCTGATTCTCCCAAGATTCAAGTCACTGTCCGCTCTGGCGTCACCGCCGGGCGTGGGGAATCTGGGAGAGCAGCAGCATGTGGGAGCGGGCAGGGACGCTGGCGGGCGTCGGTGTGGCCATTGGCATCGGTCTGGTCGTTCTGACACAGATGGATGGGGTCGGCCGACCGCCATTGCCGGATTCGGGAAAAACCATCGGGTCTAGCGTTGAGCGCTTGCAGGCGCGGGCGGACCTTCTGACGGCTCGCGGCGATGTGCCGGCTGGAGCCCTCCGTCGGGCCATTGCGGCAAAGTCCGAGCTGCAGGGCAATCAGAAGGCCGTTGCCAACGCCGATGGTCACTGGGAGCCCTATGGCATCGGTGAATTGATCGATGGCGACATGCGCCAGGCCGGTCGCGTCGATAATTTCTCCTACGACCCGGAGAACCACCGCCTCTTTGCTGCAGTGGGCACCGGCGGCATCTGGATGAGCGAGGCGGTGGACGGCGATGTCACGACACTGGCCGATCATTGGGTGTCTGTCGGTGACCTGCTCCCGAGTCAGATCAACGGAGCGGTCATCTGGACACCCGCCCAGGGTGGGACATTGATTGCGGCCGGTGGCGAGTCTGCAATGGGTAACACCGGTTATATGGGTCTCGGTACGTATTGGACCGATGACCTGGGTGAAAGCTGGCACCTGGCCGAAGGCTTTCCGGACGGTGCTCAGGTGTACAACGCAGACCTTGATCCATCGAATCCAAACATTGTCTATGTCGCGTCGACCAAGGGCCTGTTCCGGTCTGAGGACGCTGGACGCAGTTTCAGCAACCTGCGCTTGCCAACCGCGCCTGATTGCGCCGGCGTGGAAGACGTGGGCAGCGCCTGCCAGTTCGCGAACTTTGTCACCGATGTGGTGGTTCAGCATCCGGCGGGCGCGACAGGGATTAGCTGTAGTGATCTCGGGTGCCCCGTGCTGGCGGCCGTTGGTTGGCGTAGCGGCCAGAAACCATTCCTGGACGGCAGCGTGCAGGGGGTGGGCAACGGACTGTATCGCTCGGCGGACGGCACCGTGGATAGCTTCGAGCGGCTGCATGTCTCCGCAGATCGGATCGAGAATCCGCTGGGGTTCCATCCAGAGGACCGGCTTGGTCGCATCGAGCTGGGTATCGCCACCGGCCCGGATCAGGACCACAGCTATGTCTATGCGCTGGTGCAGGATTCGGTGAACTTCAACGAAGGTCTCGCCTTGCTCGGCGAGCCTTTGGATGATGTCACTCGGCTGCCGCTGAGTACGGCCGTGGGCGGGCTCTACGTATCACCCGACTTTGGTGATACCTGGACCCGAATGGCCGATCCGATCGAGATCGGCGGCTTGTCCGGCAGCTTCAGCTTTCTGGCGGGCGTCCAGGCTTGGTACAACGAATGGGTCGAGGTAGACCCGACGCGTCATCTCGGGGGTGTTCCGACCCGCATGACCTTTGGTCTGGAAGAGGTTTTCCAGAATCGAACCGAAAGCGCGCCCATTCCGCTGAATGGCACGCTGCAACTCGGGCCCGCAGATTTCGAGGTCATCGGACAGTATTCGGCGATCACGGCCCCCACGACCACTCACCCGGACCAGCACGCTGGCCTCTACGTCCCCACGGGTGACGGCGGCGTTTGCTTGTTTGTCGGCAACGATGGGGGCGTCTTCAAGCAGTGCGCGGCTGCGGGTGAGCGTATGGACAATCGAGGATGGGGCACCGGGTCCAGCACCGGCATGTACACCTTACTGCCCTATGGTCTGGCCGTCGCCAAGGATGGAACCGTGTGGTGGGGTTTGCAGGACAACGGCAGCGGCCACATCGAACCGGATACGCGTGAGCAGATCATGGATTTCGGGGCTGACGGTTTCTACGCCGAGGTGGATCCGGACAACTCGGACATTAGTTATACCGAGTCGCAGAACGGCGGGCTGCGCCGCACGACCAACCGAGGGCAGAGTTCATCAGGCATCGCACCGCCTTATACCGAAGTGAATTTCGCCAACTGGTTCGTGATGGACCCGCTGGATGCTCAGCACATGGTGACCGCGGCGCAGGAAATCTTCGAAACGTTGGAAGCGGAAACCGTGACCAGCGGCGGCTGGATCGAAGTCTTCAATCTAGGCATGAATCGCGTGACCGGCGCGCCGAACACGACGACCTCGCTACGCACAATCGGCGAGTACACCTACGCCGGGTTCTGCGGCAGCTGCGGCCACACTAGCGACACCCTGCCATTCCAGAACGGAATCGCGACCAACGTTGCCGGTGATCAGCCCGCCCTGGCAGGGACTGGCGACGGATGGCACTTTGCGGCGGCGTCCGGTCTGGACAATCGTCAGATCACCGGTATCGATTTCGATCCGGAGCATCCCGAAACCGTCTACGTGACGCTTGCCGGCTATGTCGCCAACATCGTCCCGCCGGGGCACTACCAGGATGCCAATTCGAATCTCGGTACTGGCAACGTGTTCAGGTCAAGCGATGCGGGAGAGACCTTCGTCGACATCTCCGGCGATCTGCCACGCGTCGAGGCCGATACGATCGTTATCCGCAATGGGCAGCTCATCGTCGGCACCGATATCGGTGCCTTTATCTCCAGTGATTTGTCCGGCAGCGATTGGGCGCCTTTGGGGAACGGGCTGCCCAGCGTTCCGGTGAACTACCTGCGGCTGCGGCCCGGTGCGGAATACGAACTGTTCGCGGCCACCTTTGGCCGCGGTATCTGGCGTTACACCTTTCCCGATGGTGAGGTCGTGGAGCCACCCGATATGCCCGGCCGAGGAGGGACCGGAGGCGCGTTCGGCCTCCTGCTGTCGATACCGTGGCTGCTCGCCGGCCTGCTTCGTCGCCGCACGCGGGTGGTGGCCCGGTCCCGTCCTTGTCCGACAGCGGGGCGAACGGCTGCGCCTTCTACCAAACGCCAGAGCGCTTGCTGGCAAGCCGGGCGTTACTCCATGGGGTCAAGGGTGGTTGGCTGAAAAGTCTGGCCAAGGGGCCTTAGCTTTTGCTGCTCGGCACCGTGATATTCAGCTCCAGTATCTCCGTGTCGCCGTCGCGTTCGACTTCGATGTTCACCGCGTCTTCGCCGACGGCGACGTACTTGCGGATCACGTCCAGCAGTTCTTTCTGCAGCTTGGGCAGATAATCCGGCGCATGCAGATGGCCGGCGCGCTGGTGGGCGACGATCACCTGCAGGCGCTCCTTGGCGAGCTGCGCCGTCGAGGGTTTGTTGGCCCGAAAGATGTCCATCCACGCCATGGTTATCCTCCGAACAGCCGGTTGAGGAAGCCCTTGGAGCTCGGATCCAGAAAGCGGTGCGTGCGCTCCTCGCCGAGGAAGCGGGCGACCAGGTCCTTATAGGCTTCGGCGGCCTGCACCTCTGGCATCGAGATGACCGGCGCGCCCTGGTTGGAGGCGTTCAGCACATCCCGGGATTCTGGAATGACGCCGAGCAGCGGGATGGCGAGGATGTCCTTGACGTCCTCCACCGAC
>OOGU01000270.1_pt1 | contig 11926 bp, 14 predicted proteins | sample 1670261 | NCBI WGS metagenome assembly OOGU01 (sample SAMEA98137168, study PRJEB22522) | marine metagenome | biome: marine biome; feature: marine water body; material: sea ice | place: Arctic Ocean | collected 04-Sep-2015 | depth 1.3 m
AGGGGGGGCGGGCGAGCGGCGAGGGAGGGGGTCGCGGTGCGGGAGCGGGACGGACGCGGCAGCGGTGTCTGCGCGAGGAGGGCGTCAACGCGGGGCGCGACGTGGAGTGGGCGGAGCGAGGGCGCGCGGCGGCGGACACCGACGTCCGCTCCGCTCGAGCCTTTCTACGCGTTGCGGGCGCCGGCGGCGCGACCCCGAACGGCCGCGCCGTCGTGCGCGCACCGATCGCCGGCGAAGTCGTGCGTCGTCCCGCCGTACTCGGCACGCTCGCCTCCCCCGACCAAGCGCTCGCGATGATCGTCGACACCTCGCGCATGTGGGCGCTCTGCGACGTGCGCGCATCGGACGCATCCGCGCTGACGGTCGGTGCCCACGCGCGCGTCGAAGTCGGCGGGCACACCCTCGACGGCGACGTCACGTGGGTGGCCCCCGAGCTCGACGAGCGCACGCGCACCGTCACCGCCCGCATCGAACTCGCGAACCCAGACAGGCGCTTGCGGGCGGCGCAGTACGGTCGGGCACGGATCCACGCGGATGCGTCCTCCGAGGGTGGGCGCGTGCCGCGGGCCGCGGTGCAGCGTGTCGGCGGTCACGAGGTCGTTGAATTTCTCGTTGAACTGCTGCGGGCGCACGTCGTATTCGACGAGATGCGAGGTCCACCAGAGCCAGTGCGTGCCGGTGTTGCGTGGCTGCGCTTCCACGCCAGGTGTGCCGAAAAACCACGGCTGGTCGACCTGCACGCCCTCGTGACCGGCATCCACGGACTCCGGCCCGTAGACGCAGCCGGCCGAACCCAATGCGGCGAGTGCCGCGACCCCCACCCATCCACGGCGCCAAAACGACGTTGTTCGCATCTAAATTATCCCCGGAAGCAACGCGACGATTATGGCGGATGACCGCGCGAACGCCGAATTCCACCGGCGTTCTTGTGTGCTAGGGAGCCAGGGCGGGTGGTTGGTCAGCTGCGGCGGAGGGCGTCAGGGATGTAGTCAGTCGCTGGCTGCCGCTCACAGACTGCAGCATCACTGGGTCCATCGTTTCGACAACGGTCGGCACTTGTGCGACGGAGTAATACCACTCGCCCTGAACGCGCTCGGCGGTAAAGTCCATCAGCATGTAGCCGAGGTTGGTTTCGTTGGCATGCTTCATATGTGGATTGAATCCGGATGCCATCAGCGCAGTCCACACCGGCACGGGCACTTGAGCGACCCCACCGCAGCAAAGCTCGACCCCCAAACTGCCGTCGCCTGTCGCTGGGTTGTAGCTGGCAAGGTCATTCGGATCACGGGGTAGATCGCAGGCGATCACCGCATGGATATCCCCGAACACGAATACGCAGTTTTCGATGTTGTTGGCTTCGATGAGGTCGTAGACCGCTTCGCGATCGAATCGGTAGCCGTCCCAAGCATCCGAATTCACGTAGCAGGGGTCCGTGGTCGGTGTGGCGGTAGTGCAGGTCGTCAGCGGGTTTACGGGGCCGGCGTTGAGCGGGGCGAAGGTTGTGCCATTGCCGATCAATTTCCACTGCGCCGTGCTGTTCGCCAGCTCTTGCAGGAACCATGCGCGCTGCTCGGCGCCAAGAATGGTTTGCTCCTCGCTGAGCACAAAGTCGGCGTTCTCTGCTACGCGTCCCGACAGCCGTGTATCCAGCATGAAAATATCGATTAGCTCGCCGTAAGGAATCCTGCGGTAAATCTGGCCCAGCCCGTTGGGGTCGTAGCCGGTTTGCCCTGGCTGCAAGCTCGGTTCGCTTTCAGCAGGCGCATCGAAGCCGGTGCCATTCTCGCGGATGGGCATCCACTCAAAGTAGGCGCGAATTGCCCAACCCATACGCTCGGCCCAGAAGCCTTCACCACCCTCGGCAGGGTCGCCCTCCGTGTGGTTGGCTGCCCCGGTTGCGTAGCTGTTGTTCGTAGTCTCGTGGTCGTCCCAGGTCGTAATCCAGGGATGCTGGCGATGGGCTTCCTGTAGGTCCAGGTCAGTCTTGTATTGGGCATGGCGCTGGCGGTAATCGTCCAGGCTGGTGATTTCGGCGTTGGGTTCGTGAGCACGCACCTGCGAGCCGCCGCCCTCGTAGATGTAATCGCCGAGGTGAATGAACAGATCCAGATCTGCACGCTCGGCAATCCGGCCAAAGGCGTTGAAGTAACCAAACGTGTAGCTGTTGCAAGCCGCCGAGGCAATGCGGAGCTGGCTGACATCGTCGGTGCGTGACGGGGCGGTCTTGGTCCGCCCGATGCGTGAGGTGATCACAGTGCCGTCCTGCTGGGTCACTGAAAAACGGTAGTAGTAGGTCGTGAAGCTGGTCAGCCCAGTCGGGTCTACCTTGACGGTGAAATCACGATCGGCGCCGGTGATGAAGCGCCCTGATCGAATGGTGTCTGTCATCTCAGGCGAGGTGCTCAGTACCCAGTCCACTGCAATATCGCCGATGGATTCGTCGCCGGGTGTGGCTCGTGTCCACAGGATGACGCGGTCGGTCCGGGGGTCGCCGCTGGCAACGCCGTGGTTGAACTGAATGCTACCCGGCAGTACTGGATGGTCGGCGCCCCGATCGCGGCCGGGGGCGCGGCTTTGTCCGCAGCCACTCGTGGCGCCTATCGCGACCGCTCCGAGGGACGCGCCGCCGAAGCGCTTGAGAAAGGTTCTTCGGTTGATGGGCAGGCGCGGGATGCCGCGAAAGCGGCGGCGATGGAAGTCGCTCATGAGGATGCAGTGGGTCTGAGGCCAGGATGAGGGAATCCTATCCCTTGCCTGTTGCTGGCTGATGACGTTTCCGGTCAGCCTTGCGGGTGTCAGGTCGATCCATTGCTATAGATCGACGATTCCAAGATAATGGAAATATGGATAACTCAACGGCCACCCTCAAGCTCGCCTCGCTAGCCCAGGAAACCCGCCTTGCCATCTTTCGCGCGCTGGTCCAGGCCGGGCCGGATGGCCTGAATCCGGGTGTCCTGGCCGAGCGGCTGGACATCGCTCAAGCAACCTTGTCCTTTCATCTCAAGGAGCTGCGTCACGCCGAGATGATCCAGTCCCGGCAGGAAGGGCGCTTCATTTTCTACTCGGCCAATTTCAGTGCGATGAATGCCTTGCTGGGGTTTCTGACCGAAAACTGCTGCAGCGAGAGCGGTGCCGGTTGCACGCCGGACCTGCACTGCGAACAGGAGGACGCATGAGCACAGAAAACCTCACGCCAACCGAGGTGGCGGGCGAGGACAGCCCGGCCATGTCGATCTTTGAGCGTTATCTGACTGTTTGGGTGGGGGCCTGCATCGTCGTGGGTATCGGCCTGGGCCATTTCGTACCGGGGCTGTTCCAGGCCCTGGGCAGCATGGAAGTGGCGCGGGTGAATCTGCCGGTGGCGGCGCTGATCTGGCTGATGATCATCCCCATGCTCATCAAGATCGATTTCGCCGCGCTGCACCAGGTGCGGCGCCATTGGCGGGGCATCGGCGTCACGCTGTTTGTGAACTGGGCGGTCAAGCCGTTTTCGATGGCGTTTCTGGGCTGGTTGTTCATCGCCACGCTGTTCCGTGACTGGCTGCCCGCCGATCAGATCGACGCCTATCTGGCCGGGCTGATCCTGCTGGCGGCCGCGCCCTGCACGGCAATGGTCTTCGTGTGGAGCAACCTCTCGGACGGCGAGCCACATTTCACCTTGAGCCAGGTTGCGCTGAACGATGTGATCATGGTCTTTGCCTTCGCGCCCCTGGTCGGCCTGTTGTTGGGGCTGGCCTCGATCACCGTGCCCTGGGACACGCTAATGCTGTCCGTGGGCCTCTACATCGTCGTGCCGGTGATCCTCGCCCAATTGCTGCGGCGGCGACTGCTGGCGTCAGGCGGCGAGGCACGGCTGGAGTCGGTGCTGGGTGTGTTGCAGCCGGTGTCCATCGTCGCGTTGCTGGCCACGCTGGTGTTGCTGTTCGCGTTCCAGGGCGAGCAAATCGTGCGTCAGCCGCTGATCATTCTGTTGCTGGCCGTACCCATCCTGATTCAGGTGTACTTCAACTCCGGCCTGGCCTATCTGCTGAACCGCTGGAGCGGTGAGGCTCATTGTGTGGCGGCCCCGTCGGCGCTGATTGGTGCCAGCAACTTTTTCGAGCTGGCGGTGGCCGCGGCCATTGCCCTGTTCGGGTTCGAGTCTGGTGCGGCACTGGCCACCGTGGTCGGGGTACTGATCGAGGTGCCAGTCATGCTCTCTGTCGTTCGCATCGTCAACGCCACCAAACCCTGGTACGAGCGAGGTCTCGCCAAGTCATGAAGATTCTCTACATCTGCACGCACAACCGCTGCCGCAGCATTCTTTCCGAGGCCGTGACGAATCGGCGGGCGGGCGGCGCCATTGAGGCGCGCAGCGCCGGCAGCCAGCCGGCCGGCGAGGTGCATCCGCTGTCGCTGACCTACCTGGCAGAGGCGGGTTATCCCACCGAGGGCTTGCGCAGCCAGTCCTGGGACGATTTCGAGGACTTTCAGCCGGACGTGGTGATCACCCTTTGTGACTCGGCAGCGGGGGAAGCCTGCCCGGTCTGGTTCGGCCAGGCGATCAAGCTGCATTGGGGGCTGGAGGACCCGTCCAAGCTGGGTGGCCCGGAGACCGTCGTGGCACAGGCGTTTCGAGCCACGATTGTGCAGATCGAGGCACGGGTGGACGCGCTGGCCGAGCTCGCCACCTCGCCGCGTGACAGCTGGCCGGCTCGCCTCAAGGAGCTGACCGCCGCATGAGCACTCTGGACGACAAGCTCCCAGCGCTGGATGAAGAGCAGTTTTCGGTCCCCGCGGCGGATGCCTTCAGCCGGATGCATGCTCAGCACAAGCCGCGGTTCCTGCTGCTCTATGGCTCGCTGCGCCAGCGTTCCTACAGTCGGTTAGTTATTGAGGAATGCAGCCGCCTGCTGGAGCGAATGGGCGGCGAGGTGAGGATCTTCGACCCCACGGGGCTGCCGCTGCCGGACAGCTGCGAGGCCGACCACCCCAAGGTGAAGGAACTGCGTGACCTGGTGACCTGGTCCGAGGGGCAGGTTTGGTGCTCGCCGGAGCGCCATGGATCGATGACCGGAATCATGAAAGCTCAGATCGACTGGGTGCCGTTGTCACTGGGCGCCGTGCGCCCCACCCAGGGCAAGACCCTGGCCGTAATGCAGGTCTGCGGCGGCTCGCAGTCCTTCAACGCCGTCAACCAACTCCGCGTGCTCGGGCGATGGATGCGCATGATCACCATCCCCAACCAGTCCTCCGTACCCAAGGCCTTCCTGGAATTCGACGAGGCCGGCCGCATGAAGCCCTCGGGCTACTACAACCGCATTGTCGACGTGCTGGAAGAGCTGGTGAAGTTCACGCTGCTGACACGCGACAATAGCGATTACCTGACCGACCGCTACTCCGAGCGGGTCGAGAGCGCCGAGGCGCTGATGCAGCGGGTGAACCAGCGTTCGATCTAGGGAAAACCGACTCCGTCTTGGTGGTGTGAATAGATCAGTGTTTCCCTAGCCCTGGGCGTTCGTGAATGGCTGCCTCAGTGCAGCAGGCGCCAGGTTCCACCGTCCGCGCTGACCCGGCCATCTTCGACCAGCTTGTCCAGATGCGCGATCAGGCTGCGTGCAGCCAGCGGGTGGATGGCCTTGGGGACGTCGGCGTATACCACCGGGAGCAATGCTTCCAGCGTCACCGGGGCGTTAAAGCGGATCAGGCCATCGACGACTAGCGCCTCGCGCTTCATACGGTGTGCAATCACCGCGTCGATCACGGTGCCGGGCGGTGTCAGCGGGTTGCCGTGGGCCGGGAGGATGCGCCTTATCGGCTCCAACTTGAGCCGCTCCAGCGAGCCGACGTAGTCCTTCATGTTGCCGTCGGGCGGCGCGATGACGACCGTGCCTCCGTCCATGAACTGGTCACCGGCAATCAGGTCACCGCTGGCTTCATTGAGATAGCAGAGATGGTTTTTTGCATGGCCTGGCGTGTAGAGCACGCGCAGCTGGAAGTCGCCGCAGTCCAGCTGATCCCCTTCATCCAGCAACTGATCGATCTCGAAATCCGCATCGCGCGGACCCCGTAGAACCTCGTGGTGCGAGTAGATATGGGCGCCAGTGGCGGCGGCCAGCTCCCGGGCACCGGGGGAATGGTCGGGGTGGGTGTGGGTTAGCAGAATCCAGCCGAGACGACCATCGCAGGCCGCCAGAATGGCATCCAGATGGCGGGCATCGCGCACGCCGGGGTCGACCACAGCAACCTGGGCGTCACCAAGCAGATAGGTATTGGTGCCGGTGCCGGTGAGCGGGCCGGGATTCGGCGCGGTGATCCGCCGCACGCCCTGGCCCAGCGGCACGGGGGTGTATGGCGGAAATGAGGCCCGGATGTCGTCTTGGTCGGGCGATGCGGTCATCGTGTCTGCTCTGCTCTGCTCTGCTCTGCTCTGCTTGCTGGGAATCACGGACGAGCCCCGGCTGGCGAAATCAGCGCGGTAACTTTGCTGCCTGCACGCGGTGTTCGGTGCGGCAGACACGATCACCGTAGTAGTTGTCATTAAAGTTGCAACGTACCGGGATCGGGACCAGTTCCGGTTCCGGATGTCCGAGCAGCGCGCGCAGGAATTTCTGGATCAAAGGCATGGTGTCACCCGACAGGCTAGATGTGATCCAACGTTACGCGCCCTTGATCCATTAGTGAAATTGAATCTGCGCCCATTGATGATAGCTAAAAGCGATCAATACACTGCCATCTTGCGGCGGATGTCTATCGCGTGGCGTGACCGGGAGCATCATAGAGCTTGGCGGTTGGGCTTTGGCCCATGCAGTCCGGCAACTGGCGGATCTCGCGCAGCACCTGCTGCTGAAGGTCGCTGGCAGCGCGATCAAGAGACTGGTTGATCTCCTCTGCCTCGCCAGCCCAGTTCACCGACGTATCCGAGCCCCGGGCAACCAGCACGGTGTCCCTTTCTGAGGATTCGATCCGAAGCCGGATGGCGATCGTGATTGTGCGACTGGTGGTTTTCGAATGTCCCTGCACGCCAAGCCGGAGTAACTCCCCCTGCGTCGGACGTCCGGTCTTGTCAGAGACGGTCGGTATAGCCAGCAAGGTTTCGCGTACCCAGCCCAGCGGACTGTCCAGCACGTAGCGCCTACTGCCATGCACGCCAATGTCGCTCCGATTGCGCCGCGCATCAGTGAGCGCAACTAGCTGAAACTTGCACGCCGCCAGCTCGGCGGGGGCGCTATCGCTCCAATTCTCGGAAAATATCGCGTGATTCTGGGTGGGGGTCACTTGCACGTCGGTGAGCGTTTTCGGCGAGGCACAAGCTGCGAGGCCGAACACAACAGCAGCGCCGAGCAGGCCGCGGCCTGGGCGAATTCTGAAAATAGGCACGGCGACTTAATCGGTTTGTTCGGCCGCCTGTTGCGCCAGCGCGTGTGCGGGGATGAACGTCGAAAGGTGACCGTTTGACCAACGGACGCGTGTGGCATCGCCGATCTCCCTCAGTTCACGTGCGATGAACGTGGGCGGTATCTCGCGCGTCGGATCCGAGAACTGCAGCTTTGCTTTTCGATTGATGTCTTTTTTGGGGTTTTGCAGGTCGGCCAGCAATACGGTTGTGACTTCTTCGATACCGGCGATCAGCGCCGTTTTCAGCAACGCTCCATCGTCGGCCACCCAGGCGGCCTTCCGAGCCTCGAAGCCAATGTCATCAAAATACGCCGAGTGCCGGATTGTATTGCCGTAAAGCGCATTGCTTTGCTGGGCGTAGGGTGGGCCTGCCAACTGCTTTCCCGAAACCGTCTGAAACGCAGGCGACTGCGGCAGCAGCATCGCTTGCAGCTCGACAGTCACCGAACTCAACTGATCGTTGATGAGGTAGCGCACGTTAGTGAACAGGTGCGTATCCGACGTCCCGGCCTTGAGCCGAGCGTCGAGATCATCCGAGGCTTGAGTCGTCGTCACGAGCGCCGGGCGAGTGGCATTGATCCAGCCGCTGCCTGCCAGCGATCTGTCGAGGGCCGCCTCCATCATTGCGTCGAACTCGAAGCCCAACAGGGCGTTGCGCACTTCGGTAACCCGGCTCTCGGCGCGAGCCGCAGATTTCTTGTCCCCGGCCGCGTCAAGCGATGCGCCGATCACCGCGCCGATGAGGCCGAACTGCATCATCGCGGCTGAACTGTTTGCACTCCGGAATGTGGCGATGATCTCTTCCTGTTCGATAATCAGCGTCACGTCCGTGCTGTCGATGGACGCCCTGGTCTCGGGTTGCAGAACAGGTCTGTGCAAGGAGCAGCCGGTTGAAAGCAGCGCGAGGCAAGACGCGAACAGCGCCCAGCGAGATGTCTTGATTGTCAGCACAATAGAATCCTGTCCGGTTGATCACCGTTTCGCCGCAACGCTTGGGCAAATACCGAACTGCTTTGGGTGAATGAAGGGTCATACTCACGCGCATGCCCACAGGCACCCGCATCGGGAAAGTGTATCAATCTTGCGCAGCGGCGAATATCGAGTCGAAATCTCGATCATGTGATCCATTCCATCAGATTTCATGCACGAACCGGGTGCGGTCGAAGCGTATCTGTTCGTGATATATCCCTTTTTCGTGCCGGCGGCCGGCAGCGATGACCATGACGGTGAATTCATGCCGGCCGTAGCCGCAGATTCGCCGGACCCGGTCTTCGTCGAAGCCTTCCATCGGGCAGCTGTCGAAGTCATAGGCGCGCAGCGCCAGCATCAGGTTTTCGCAGGCCAGGGCGACTGACTTGGCCGCCCAGAGCTGCATGTCGGTACCGGTGTTGGGGGTGCGCATCATCGGCCGGACCAGGCCTATGGCGTCGCGCACGGTCTTCTTTGCGCGGGCGCCGAGTCCCAGCATGTCCAGCGGGACCGTGCCGTACATGAACTGCGCCAGTCCTCCGTAATACTGCTGCACGACCTTGGGCGGGTTGCCTCCCGGCCACTGCACGAGAATCTCCTTGGCGTGTCGCCGCCAGTTGCGTGTGTGCCCGGTGCAGACGATCAGCTCTGCCGCGGTTTTTGCGGCCTTTTGGCTCATGCAGGCTTTGACGAGCTGTGCTCGCTTGTCGGGTGTGGTGACCCGATAAAAATTCCACATCTGCAGGTTGGAACTGTTCGGCGCGAGCAAGGCCATGTCGAGACAGTCTTGCAGGACATCGTCGGGAATGGGTTCTCCGGTGAACTGGCGGATCGAGCGACGTGTGGTGACGGCGCTGCGCAGCGCCTCCACTTGCGGGCTGCACTGAATGGCGGGCATTAGGTTTCTTCCTGACCGGTGACTTGAAACTTAAAGGCGCCGCTTTCGCTGGCATCCGAGCCGGAGCGGTCACCGTTGAGGACCTGGCGGCGAGCCTCGTCCAGTGCCTTGTCGATGTCTTCGATGGTCCGGCCTTCCAGGGTGATGGCGACTCTGAGCATGTGCGGGTGATTTAGGAGCAGGGGGATCGTGAGATGGTCCCACATTCGGCTTTGGCGCCGGTACTTCGAGGCGTTGTTGGGGGGTGGTCTGGGTGGGTCACTGCTTTCGTCGCCCGGCGCTCCGCAGGATTCTCCTGAACTTTGGGCATTCCATGTGGCTGGGGGCGGGGCAGGCGGCGGCGTGACGCAGGCCGTCGCGCATGGCACCCAGCCGCCGGATGGTCCGGTCCAGTTCGTCGGCCTTGGCGGCCAGCACCGCCCGGTCGGGGCGCGGCCGCCCGTCGGCACTGAGCATGCCGGCGGTCTCGTCGGGGGAAAAGCCGGCGGCGCGGCCGAGCGCGATCATCGCCAGCCGTTCCAGCACGTCGTCGTCGAACACCCGCCTGAGGCCGCTGCGGCCCACCGAGGCGATCAGCCCCTCCTCCTCGTAGTAGCGCAGTGTCGAGGCCGGAACTCCGGACCGCCGTGCCGCCTCCGCAATGTCCATCGTCGCGCCCCTGTCCCTTATGCCCCTGTCTTGTACGCCCTTGACCTCAAGTCGGCTTGAATTGGCCGCGTGCGCTCTCAGCCCGGTTCGGGCACGCCGCTCCGCCTCTCGCGTCCGCCCGCGCAGGCGACTCGCGACTTACAGGGGCGGCGCCGGCCAGGCCAGGCGCTGCGCCGGCGCCGATGGCCTGCCCCAAGGCGTGGACAGCTCACGTCTCTCGACCACGTCCACACCATCAATCTCATTGAGACCGGTGCCGCCGATGATGCCTACGGTCCTCATGCCTCGGCCACCGCGTAAATCGCCGGCAACTGACGGTAGTAGCCATAGAGGTCCATGCCACAGCCGAATACGTAGCGATCCGGCACGCTCACGCCGATCCAGTCGACCTCGACATCCGGACAACGACGATCATGCAGCTTTTCTGCCAGCACGGCGGTGCGCACCCGTGCGGCCCCGCTATCCCTGAGCGCGTCCTGGATCGCCGCCAGCGTGTAGCCCTCGTCGAGAATGTCGTCGATGATCACCACCTCACGCCCGCAAAGCCCAGCGGTGGGCCGGACACGCCACTCGATCCCGCCGCCCTGGGTCGTATTGCGATATCGCGTCGCGTGCAGGTAGTCGACCGTGAACGCTGTTGTCAGGTGCATCAGAATTTGCGCCGCAGGCACGAAGCCGCCGTTCATGACCACCAGCATCACCGGGTCGGCCTCGCCCACGGCTGCCTCGATCTTTGCCGCCAGCTGTCGATAGGCCTGATCGATCGCAACGGCGCCCACCACGCAATCGGCCGTCTTACGGGCGGCGATCGCTTGGTCGCGATCATTGCTCATGCGGTCGATCTCGGGCCGGCAGGCTCGTTGGCCGGCGGGAGCTGCTCCGCAGGCATGCCGGGCTCGGATGCCCAATGCAGGGTCTGCGTCGGAAATGCGATCTCGGCGCCGTGCCGGGCGATGATGGACTCAATGTGCAGCAAGATTTCATGCTTGATGGCGTGGTACTCCGCCCAATCGGTGGTTCGTGTCAGACAATAGATGAAGAAGTCCAGCGAACTGGCGCCAAAGGCATTGAAGTTGACCAGAACAATCTGCTCCTGGTCGATCGCCGGATGTGTATTCAGGTAATCGCGCACGGTGTCAGTGATTGTTCCGATCATCCGCGCATCGTCATAGCGCAGCCCAATGGTTTCGTAGATCCGCCGGTTCGTCATCCGCGAGGGGTTCTCGACAACAACCGTCGAGAACACATTGTTGGGCACGTAGAGCGGGCGCTTGTCGAAACGACGGACCACCGTCGAGCGCCAGCCGATCCGCTCGACGACACCTTCGATGTTGCGGTCGGGCGAACGAATCCAGTCACCGACGGAGAACGGACGATCCAGGTAAATCGTCAGCCCTCCGAACAGGTTGGCCAGCAAGTCACGCGCGGCAAAGCCGACCGCGATGCCCCCCACTCCGCCGAAGGCCAGTACTCCGGAGATGGAGATACCGACCGTTTGCAGAATGACCAGACCCGCTGTGACCATGACAACAATGCGAACCAGCTTGGCGATGGCGTCGGCTGTGGTGTGGTCGACCGAGGGCTGCAATTCATCCAGCCCGTCTTCTACCGCCCGCACCAAGCGCAGCAGGAACCAGGTGAGTAGGGCCACGATGAGCACCTTGCGCATCACCGGCAGCCATTCAATCAGGCCCGGCGCGCCCTCGACCGGCACCAGTTCCACAGCCATGCCAATGCCCACCACCCAGACCATCCACCGCAGTGGGCGACCGATGGCGTCCAACACGGCGTTATCCCAAACCGTTCGAGATTTGGATGCAGCTGCGCGGGCGCGAGCCAACACCAGACGCGTGAGCAGATTCACCAGCACGACAATGGTGACGATGCCGGCCACCTGGCCGATCCATCCACGATCGCGGTAGAGACTTATGAAGTCTGTGAAGACTTGGGTCAGTTCCATATTAAGGCAACACTGATCTATTCTACACATCTGACGCTGCCGACGATCTTACGCCTTCGCCTCTCCGTCGTCTC
>OOGU01000271.1_pt1 | contig 11926 bp, 8 predicted proteins | sample 1670261 | NCBI WGS metagenome assembly OOGU01 (sample SAMEA98137168, study PRJEB22522) | marine metagenome | biome: marine biome; feature: marine water body; material: sea ice | place: Arctic Ocean | collected 04-Sep-2015 | depth 1.3 m
TCTGCCTGTCTCGTGGGCTCGGAGATGTGTATAAGGGACCGCCTTGCGGATGCCGGCACCGACGCCATTACCGAACGGACCGCCGGTGAAGCCCGGGCCGACGATCTTCAGGCCCTTGCCCTCGTCCTTCTCCAGCAGCGGCTTCCAGTACGACATGGCGGCCAGGGCGGCGTCCCCGCGGCCGGCCTGCAGGTCCAGCTCCAGGTTCTCCTGGGTGTCGTAGGTCTTAACCGTCACGTCGCCGGCGATGAACTCGTTCAGGAAGTTCTCGTGGGTGGTGGCGATCTGCACGCCGATGGTCTTGCCGGCGAAAGCCTCCTTCACGGTGGCGATGGCGGCCTTCTCGGCGTCATCCAGCTCGGACATCGTCACCGCGTCCACGTCGGTCTTAAGGTCGGCGAACGGACCGTCGGACTTGACGACGAAAACACCCGGGGTGGCGGCGTAGGAGCGCGAGAAGGTGATGACCTCCATGCGCTTCACGGTGATCGACATGCCGGCCATGATCGCGTCGTACTTGCCGGCCTGCAGCGCCGGGATGATGCCTTCAACTCGGGTGAGCGTGTGAAAGCCCTGCATCGCCTCGGCATCGGTTGCGGAAACGTATTCGGCACGCCCCGTGTCCTTGAGCCAGGCGTGCTCGGGGCCGACGCCGGGGTAGTCCAGACCGGCCGAGATGCTGTGGGTCGGCAGAATCTGGCCGTTGTCGTCCTGCATCAGATAGGTGCGGTTGCCATGCAGCACACCGGATCGACCTGCCGTGAGCGGTGCCGAATGACGCCCTGTCTCCAGCCCGTCGCCCGCCGCCTCGACACCGATCAGCCTGACCGGATCATCAATGAAGGGATGAAAGATGCCGATGGCATTGGAACCGCCGCCCACACAGGCGACGACGGCATCCGGCAAGGCACCGGTCTGCTCCAGAATCTGTGCACGGGCCTCGCGACCAATCACCGACTGAAAGTCCCGCACCATGGTCGGGTACGGATGCGGCCCGGCCACCGTGCCGATGATGTAGAAGGTGTCGTCGACGTTGGCGACCCAGTCACGCAGTGCCTCGTTCATCGCGTCCTTGAGCGTGCGTGAACCAGAGGTGACCGGCACGACCTCGGCGCCGAGCAAGCGCATCCGAAATACATTGGGGGACTGGCGGGCGATGTCTTCCTCGCCCATGTAGACCACGCATTTCAGGCCCAGCCGAGCCGCGACCGTGGCGGTCGCCACGCCATGCTGGCCGGCTCCAGTCTCGGCGATAATGCGCGTCTTGCCCATACGGTTGGCGAGCATCGCCTGCCCCACCGTGTTGTTCACCTTGTGGGCGCCGGTGTGGTTCAGGTCCTCACGCTTGAGGAAGATGCGTGCGCCGCCGTACTCGCGAGTCAGCCGCTCGGCAAAATACAACGGCGTGGGGCGACCGACGTAGTTGGCCAGATCCGCATCCAGCTCGGCGCGGAACGCAGGGTCAACCTTCAGCTTGTCGTAGGACTCGATCAGCGCATTCAGCGGCTCGATCAGTGTTTCGGAGACGAAGGAGCCGCCGTAGGGGCCAAAATGGCCAGGCGCGGGCGGTCTCGACGGTTCAGGGATCGGATTGGTCGGCACGTTGTACTGCTCTCATGAAAGCTTGCATGCGTTCGGCTGACTTCAGCCCCGGGCCATCTTCGACCCCGGTGCTGACATCCACCGCCCACGGACGAACGGCACGGATCGCCTGCTCGACATTGTCGGGTTGGAGCCCACCAGCCAGCATCAACGGCCGCTGGCGAGCCCAGCCCGCCACACGATTCCAGTCAAAGGTCTGGCCGGTACCCCCGGCGGCACCAGGCGCATGGCTATCTGCCAGCACCAGCGCGTCCGGGTGCCCCGCAGGATCGACCGGAGTGGAGCCGCCAAGCCCCAGCGCCTTGATGTAGGGAAGCCCGAATTGACGGCATTCTTCAGCCGTTTCCGCACCATGAAACTGTAGCATGTCGGGCCGGACCACCTGAACGATCTGCTTGACCTGTTCAGCAGGCTGATCCATCACCAGGACCACGCAGGAACAGAGTCCGGGAATGCGCTCACGCAGCGTCGCGGCCTGCTGCAAATTCACCTGTCGGGGGCTTGCTGCAGCGAAAACCAGGCCGACGGCATCCGCGCCGAATTGAACGGCCTGATCAACGTCCTCGGCCCGCGTGAGCCCGCAGATTTTTATTCGAGTGCGTCGCATGGTGGTCCGAATAGCGCGGTATCACTGTCCGTCGAGGGGAAGTCGTAAGGTGGCGGATACAGGGCGGCGACGAAGTAAAGCCCGCCGGCCGGCCCGGTGACACCTGCCGCTTTGCGATCACGGGCAGCGAGAATGTCGCCCATCGCCGCAGCATCACGCTTGCCCTGCCCGATCTCCAGCAGTGTACCTGCGATGTTGCGCACCATATGGTGAACAAAGGCGTTGGCCTGGATATCGATGAGCACGAAAGCGCCGAGCCGACGGACCTGCAAAGCGTCCACACGTCGCCATGGCGTACTGGATTGGCACTCCGAAGCACGAAACGAGCTGAAGTCATGCTCCCCGACCAGTACCTGTCCGGCGGCGTGCATGCGGTCTGCGTCCAGGGCATAGCTCCACCACGCAGCCCGGTCAGCCCAGATCGCCGAACGCGATCGGGAATTATGAATCACATAACGATAGCGGCGGCCGACGGCCGTGTAACGGGCGTGAAAGGCGTCGTCCACCGGACGCACCCAGCGAATGCTGATATCCGCCGGCAGGCTGGTGTTGGCACCGAGCATCCAGCTATGCGTGGGGCGTGCGACAGGCGAATCGAAGTGCACGACCTGACCCAGGCCATGCACGCCAGCGTCGGTGCGGCCCGCGCAGATCACTCCAATCCGAGTATTCGCCACCGCGGACAGCGCGGCCTCAACATCGGCCTGCACCCCAGGCGAATGCTTCTGAGCCTGCCAGCCGGCATAGCGGGTTCCGAGATACTCCACTCCGGCCGCGAACCGCATCACAGCGCAAGCCCGGCGATCACGCCGCCTGCGAGCGCCACCGGCATCAGCCATTCCTGTAGCTGGGGGGTCGGCAACTCAATGGCCTGCGACGCAGTGTTTGCAGACGGTGCCTGTTCGATACCACGAATCAGCTCTGCCGCCGTGTCGACCCAGCCTTGCCTTGCGGCACCCCGCAACGCGTTGACCTGTTCCTGGAGCTCGCCCACCCGATGCAGCGTCATCGCCAGCCGGACCGCGAACCGCCGGGTGTGCAAACCCAGGCGTTCCAGCGGCGTGGTCAGCCAGACCATACCGCCCGCAAGCGCATCGGTTGGCACGGGCCGAACCAGCCAGTGCACCGCCATCAGCAGGGTTGCCAGGACCAGCGCCCTGTGACCACCTTCCAGGGCACCTTGCCAGGTCGGCCGCGCAGCCCAATCCAGCAGCGGTGTACCTGGCGTGAAGCCGAGATAGAGCACGGCCAATGCGAGAAACAACCATTTCAACTGCCAGAGTGCCCGCAGCCATTCCTTGATGGCGGTGCGTCCGCATTCCAGCAGAAACAGGAGAGCAACCACCCCGAAGAAGACGCCCAGCGCGGCGAGATCGACCAGCATCAGGCCAACCGCCAGGACCAGCAGCGTGATCAGCCGGACGGGGGCCGACGGCTTTCGCCAGCTTGCAGAAGGATATCGAGTCAAACCAACAAGGTCCGTCGCCGCGACGAGCCATCACGCCGCATCAGACTCCGAACTCCCCTAGCTGCCGCCACTCAAGCGATTCTTCAGCGTCGCCGCTTCCGCCTTCTGCTCGTCGCTTCCGCCAGCTAGCACGTCGTCAATCAGGCTGTTCGCCATTTCGGCATCGCCCATGTCGACATAGGCTCTGGCCAGATCCAGCTTGCCACCAAGATCGGCATCGGCGGCCGTGTCGGAGTCGACATCCTCCGCATCGTCGTCGTCGAACATCGCGTCGAGATCAAAGTCCGTCGCATCGGTTGAAACCGGAAGCGCCGGTTCCGCAGGACCGTCCGACTCGAAATCGAACTGATCGAGATCAATCTCGGAATCGTCGGCACTCAGCAGGTCACTTTCGCCGGACGACGCAGCATCCACTACAGCCTCATCCCCCAGGTCGAAATCGCCCAGGTCAAAATCGAACGCCGGCTCATCCCCTGCCGGTTTGTCGTCCGGTGTCGCATCGACGTCCGCTGACGATGTCAGCGGGGGTTCGGGCTGTGGTTCGGGCTGTGGTTCGGGTGATTGAAGGCTTGGTGACTCCTCGGCGTCCACAACGAAATCATCCAGGTCGCCGAGAAAGGCTTCCGCCTCATCCGCGTCGATGGTTTCGCTTGACTCGTCCGAAGCCTCTTCGGACTCGATGTCGACGGAATCATCGATTCCAACAGCGGCGACTGGCGCCTCGCTCAGGGCCGGTTCATCAGGAAACTCCGGCACGATGTCCTGCGGTGGCGGTGCTGCTGCGACCTCATCGCCAACGCCGTCGTCAGCGCCATGGTCATCCGTCGACGGCTCAGCCTCGGCGCTGCCAACCTCAAAATCCTCCAGGCCTGCCAACACGTCTTCGGCATCGTCTTCGCCCGCCTGGGTGTCGGTATAGAGCGGCGCATCAGACGTCATCGTGTCGATGTCGAAGGCGAGTCGATCCTGAATGTCGGCTGCCACCGCGGATTCGGGGTCAACCTCGTCCGCTACGCTGGCCGGCTCCGGATCGGGCTCGGACGACGGCACGTCAACGTCGAAGTCTTCGAGCTCGAACTCCAGCGAATGTCCGTCGTCTTCGACGCCCGCGTCGGCCTTCGTGGATTCGTTACTGTCGACCGTCGGCGGCTCGATCTCGAACGTCAACGATGCCTCGTCCTCGGCGACTTCATCAGCATCGAAGTCATCGAGGTCGAAATCGGTAGCCCGCACTGTTGTGTCGGGTTCGGCGTCAAAGTCCAGATCAAGACCAGCGTCATCGAACCCGGCCACTTCGTCCTGCTGGAAGATGGCCTCATCGGGGGCGAGCTGCTGCCCCATGATGATGACGCGCTGCCACTCGGCGGATGACAGCTCATCCTGGATTTGTTCGGCGAGTTCGATGAACTCGGCACGCTGGCTGGCCGCGAAATAGACCTCCGCCAGCTTGGCCTTCACATCGGCGCGACCCGGTTCAGCCTGCATCGCCTGCTGCAATAACAGGGCGGCCTCGTCATATAGCCCGTATGCCAGATGGAAATCCGCCTCCGCCACCGGATCGTCGCCGCTGACGTCGATCATGATGGTTTCGGAGTGGAACTGCTGCGTCGACTCCGAAGCCGGCGTCGCTTCGCGCGAAGGCTCATCGCCCGGCGCGGTCAGATTGCCCGCATCGAAGATCGCGGTCGCATCCAGATCGCCAGCGGTTTCGCCAGTCTCCTGCGGCGCCGTTGGCTCAGCGTCGCCGGCATCGTAGACCGCCGTCGCCACCATGAGATCATCGGCAACCGGTGCTGCGGCGGCAGGCGCCGCTTTCTCCGGCTTACTCCGCTGTTCGGCGGCGTCGGTTTCCGTCTGCGAGACATCGACCGGCGCGGGCTGCGGCGCGGTTGGCCAGATGGAGGCCGGTTCTTCAGCCGCCTGACGGCGTTTCCAGAACCAGTAGCCAGCCCCGCCTGCCACCAGAACCAACAACAGCAGCAACCAAGGGAACCCACCCTCGTCGTCGACCGGTTGCGCCGGCGCCGATGCCTGCTGAACCGGGCGTGTGGCGGGCGGTTCGTCCGGTTCCGCAGCCAGATCTTTCGCGCCGGCATCACCTTCAGTCGCTGGCGGAGCGGCGGCCAGCTCGGTCTCGACATCCGTGTCGTCGCGCGTTGACGGCTGGGGCTCCTGCGAGCGCCCTGCCTGCTGCGCACGCAAGCGCTCCAGCGCGCTCATCGGTTGTTCAGCCGGCGGCGAAGACCCCGCACTCGGCTGGCGACTGGCCGGCGGCGTGCTTTGCTCTGATGACGTTTGCGGTGACTGCGCCGGCTCGGCACGCGCCACGTCGGAATCAGCGACCTGCTCGTCGGCTCCCCCCGCGGCGGCCGTCTGGCTATCGGCAACAACCGGTTCAGGCGTTTCGGGCTCGCGTTGCGTCGGCGTGGCGTCTTCCGTGATCGCGCTGCCGGTCTCGGGCACCGGCGGCTCAGCAACGGCAGGTTGTTGGATCGGTTGGTCTTGTGTGGGCGTCGGCTCGGGGCGGCGAGGCGCTGCCGGCCGTTCGGCGCGAGGTGACGCCGCCGGCGCCACTGGCGGCACGTACGCCCTGCGCTGGCGCGCGACCTCCTGCTTGGCCGTCTCAGGGTCGACGCTGGCAACGTCCGCCGCGGATGGCACGGCGAGCGTCGCACCGGCCTTGAGGGTGTTCAGATTGCCGTCGAACGCCTCCGGATTGGCGTAGAAGATCGCCAGCTGCATCTGATCCATCGACAGCGAGGGGTCTGGCCGCAGGCGATACGCGATGCTCCAAAGCGTTTCGGATTTCTTGACTGGCCCGTATCGCCCGGTGGTGGTGCCACGCGCGGCCCCGACCGTCGGCGCGGAGGCGGCGGCTGCGGGTCGCGCCCGGGGTTGAGGCTTGGGCTGGACCGACGTTTCGGGCGATGCCGCGTCGACCCAACCAACGCCTTCGTTGAACGCCGGATCGGTGATGGGTTGTGCGGTGTCCGCAGGTGCTGGCGCCACAGGCCGGGCTGGAGCCGCGCTCTGCGGCTCTCCCACGCTCGGCTCAACCGCGGCCGGCGCATCGGATTGCGACTGCTCTGCCTGCGCGACCTGCTGGAAAGCCACGGCCGGCGGGTCAAGCAGAATGGTGTAGTTGCGCAACAGCCGCCCACTACCCCAGCTGAATTCCAGAAGCAGGTCCAGAAACGGCTCGCGGGCGGCGGTCCGCCCGCGGACGCGCACGAACGGCGATGCGCCCGGCACCACTTCAAACTGCAAGCCGGCGACATAACCGGTTAGTTCAAGACCGGCTGTTTCAAACGCAGCTGCCGACGCCGGGCTGACTACAAGCGTGCTGAGCTCGGATGACGATGCGGCCACGAGCGGCACCTGGGCATCCAGGGGCTCGTTGAGCATGGAACGCACTTCGATTTCGCCCAGCGCAAGCGCGTCGGCACGAAAGACGAGACTGATACTCGCGACCGCGAGAAAAACGGCGAATAAACGCATGATGCTGTCGACTCTCCCCTGGCGCGATGCCACTGGTCGACCTACCCCCGGTCTGAATTAGGCGCGTTAACTTGCTGTTATACCTTACAAACCTCTGGCGACCAAGGTTTCTGCGATCTGGATGCTGTTGAGCGCCGCACCCTTGCGGACGTTGTCGGAGACGATCCACAAATTGAGGCCGTTCGGATGGGAGATATCCTCGCGGATGCGGCCCACATAAACCGCATCGTTGTTAACCCCTTCCGTTACAGCTGTCGGGTAGCCACCATCTTCATGGCTGTCGACCACGACCACGCCAGGCGCCCGTTCGAGCAGCTCCCGGGCATCCAGTGCCGACAGCGGCTCCCGCAGTTCCAGATGCACGGCTTCGGAATGGCCGAAAAACACGGGAATGCGCACCGCCGTCGGGTTCACACGAATGTCCGCGCGCCCCATGATCTTCTGGGTCTCCCACACCATCTTCATTTCTTCCTTGGTGTAGCCGTTGTCCAGGAAGACATCAATGTGCGGCAAGGCGTTGAACGCGATCTGCTTGGGATACGCCGTCGGCGTCTCGATCTCGAGACCGTTGAGCAGCCGGGCCGTCTGGCCGGTCAGTTCCTCGACGCCGGGCTTACCGGTACCAGAGACCGCCTGATACGTGGCGACATTGATCCGTTCGATATGCGCCGCGTCGTCAATCGGCTTGAGGGCCACCACCATCTGAATGGTGGAGCAATTCGGATTGGCAATGATGTTCCGTGCTTCAAAGCCGTCCAGTGCCTGCGGATTCACCTCCGGCACGACCAGTGGAATGTCGTCGTCGTAGCGAAACTGCGAGGTGTTGTCGATAACCACGCAACCGGCGGCCGCAGCCTTCGGGGCGTATTCGGCAGAAACCGAAGCACCGGCCGAGAACAGGCCGATCTGCACCTTGGCAAAGTCGAAATCGGCGAGGTTCTGCACTTTCAGCTGACGCGAGCCGAAGGCCACGCGTGCGCCTGCGGAGCGTTCGCTCGCCAGCGCGTACACCTCGCCAACGGGGAACTTGCGCTCGGCGAGTATGGACAGCATCGCCTCGCCCACCGCACCGGTCGCACCGACGACAGCCACATCGTATGTCTTGCTCATGATCGTCTTTCCAATTCGTTAAGTGTTCAGTCCGCGCGGCTTTCCAGCGCCCGGATCACGGCGTCACCCATGGCGACGGTTCCGACGCTGGGGCCGCCGCCGGTTTGCAGATCGGCGGTACGTAGCCCGCCCGCCAGCACCTCTGCCACCGCGGTCTCGACCGCGTCGGCCATCGCTATTTCGTTGAGGCTATAGCGCAGCAACATGGCCAGCGACAGCATCGTCGCCAGCGGGTTCGCCTTGTCCTGCCCGGCGATATCCGGCGCCGAGCCATGCACCGGCTCGTACAGACCGCGGCTCTGCTCGTTGAGCGATGCCGATGGCAACATGCCGATGGAACCGGTCAGCATCGCAGCAATGTCCGACAGGATGTCGCCAAAGAGGTTACCGGTCACGATGACATCGAACTGCTTCGGCGCCCGCACGAGCTGCATGGCCGCATTGTCGACATACATGTGTGACAGCTCGACATCCGGATAGTCCTGAGCAACCGCCGTCACCGTGTCACGCCAGAATTCGGAGACTTCCAGGACGTTGGCCTTGTCCACCGAGCACAGCCGCCCATCACGCAGTCGAGCGATCTCGAACGCGCGCCGGGCAATGCGCTCGATCTCGTCCCGGCGGTAGACCATGGTATTGAACGCACGATGCTCGGCGCGCTCCCGCGGCTGGCCGAAGTAAATGCCTCCGGTCAGCTCGCGCACGATCATGATATCCAGCCCGGCCACCAATTCCGGGCGCAGGCTGGAGGCGGATGCCAACTCCGGCACCAGACTGGCCGGCCGCAGATTGGCGAACAGGTCCAGCGCCGCACGAATGCGCAGCAGCCCACGCTCCGGACGCAGGTCGCGTTCGATGCCGTCCCACTTCGGACCGCCGACGGCACCGAACAGGATGGCATCGCTCGCCTTTGCAAGAGCCTGGGTGCTGGGTGGCAGTGGATCACCGTCCGCCTCATAGGCGGCGCCGCCGATCAGCGCCGATTCGGTTTCCACGTTCAGGCCATGGGTGCGGACCAGGGTCTGCAACACCCGCTCGGTCTGCCAGACGATCTCCGGACCAATGCCATCGCCAGGAAGTAACAGCAGCTTGTGCGTCATACCTCGGTGACTCCCTGCAACCACGGCGAGGCCGCTCGCTGTTTGGCCTCGAATGCGCGAATGGCCTCTTCGTATTGCAGCGTCTTGCCGATCTCATCCAGCCCCTGCATCAAGGCTTCGCGGCGGAAGCCATCGATGTCGAAGCTCCACACGCGCCCGTCTGGGTGCCGCACTTCGCAGGCCTGCAAATCCACCGTCAGATCCAATGGCGCGGCCAGCGCATCCTGCATCAGGGCTTCGATTGCATCGGCCGGCAGCACGACGGGCAGCACGCCATTCTTGAAGCAGTTGCTGAAAAAGATGTCTGCATAGCTCTCGGCGATGACCACGCGAAAGCCGTAGTCCGCCAGGGCCCAGACCGCGTGCTCACGGGAGGAGCCACAACCGAAGTTGCGCCGCGCCAGCGCGATACTGCTGCCCCGGAACGCCGGCTGGTTCAGCACGAATTCAGCATTCTCCGTGCGGTCTTCCGGACTCGAATCCAGTGTGCCCGGATCCTTGAAGCGCCATTCGTCGAACAGGAAGGCGCCGAAACCCGTGCGTTTGATCGATTTCAGGTATTGCTTGGGAATGATGGCATCGGTGTCGACATTCGACCGATCCATCGGCATCACCCGGCCAGTGTGCGTAATCAGTGCTTCCATGATCTAGGCTCCCAGTTCCAGCGTGCGCACGTCGACAAAATGACCATGGACGGCTGCAGCCGCCGCCATCGCCGGGCTGCACAAATGCGTACGCCCGCCCTGTCCCTGACGTCCTTCGAAATTGCGATTGGATGTCGAGGCGCACCGTTCGCCAGGGTCCAGTCGGTCTGCGTTCATACCCAGACACATGGAACAACCCGGCTCGCGCCACTCGAATCCGGCATCGACAAAAACCTTGTCCAAACCTTCGGCCTCTGCCTGCGCCTTGACCAGACCCGATCCCGGCACGACCAGCGCCTGGCGGATGTTGGGGGCCACGCGACGGCCTCTGGCCACAGCCGCGGCCGCGCGCAAATCCTCAATCCGTGAATTCGTGCAGGAACCAATGAACACGCGGTCCATGGCGATCTCGGTCAGGGCTTGCCCGGCGCGGATGTCCATGTATTCCAGGGCCCGCGTCCATCCGGATCGCTTGTCAGCCGGCGCGGCGGCCGGATCCGGCACGCGGGCGGTGACGGGCGCCACCATCTCCGGGGAGGTGCCCCAGCTCACCTGCGGCGTGATGTCGGCTCCCTGCAGCTCGACTTCAACGTCGAACACGGCGCCGGCATCGGACACCAGATCCCTCCACGCAGCCTCGGCCTGGTTCCACAGTGCACCACTCGGCGCATAGGGGCGGCCGCGCACGTAATCGATCGTCTTGTCATCGACGGCGACCATGCCGGCTCGGGCGCCCGCCTCGATCGCCATGTTGCACAAGGTCATACGCCCTTCCATCGACAGGTCGCGGATCGCCTGACCGGCAAATTCGATCACACAGCCAGTGCCGCCCGCGGTTCCGATCTCGCCAATGATGGCCAGCACGATGTCCTTTGCAGTGACTCCCGCACCCACCGCCCCATCCACGGTGACGCGCATGCTGCGTGATTTCGACAGCACCAGGCATTGCGTGGCCAGCACATGCTCGACCTCGGAGGTTCCGATGCCGAATGCCAGCGCCCCGAACGCGCCGTGGGTGGCCGTGTGCGAATCGCCACAGACTACCGTCATGCCCGGTAAGGTCGCGCCCTGCTCCGGACCCATGACGTGGACGATGCCCTGCCGTGGGTCGCCCAGGTCGAAGAACGTCATTCCCACGGTACGCACGTTGCTCCGCAGCGCCTCGACCTGCGTACGGGAAATCGGATCGGCAATTTCCACACTCTGATCCGTGGTCGGCACGTTGTGATCCGGCACGGCGAGGTTCGCATCCAGACGCCAGATATCCCGCCCGGCCAGCCGCAGCCCCTCAAACGCCTGTGGCGAGGTCACTTCGTGAACGAGATGGCGATCGATATAGACCAGGGCTGTCCCGTCACCGTTGTCGCGCACCATGTGGGCATCCCACAACTTGTCGTAAAGCGTCTGTCCAGCCACGGCCCAACCTCTCTGGCATCCATCAGGGGTGGCGACTGTGCCCGCCTGGCACTCATTCTACAAATGAATTATTTTTCCTATACACATTCCATAATGGAATTACCCGACACAAATGGACACTGCCCAACTGCAAGCGTTTGTCAGCACCATTGAGTCCGGCTCGGTATCGGCCGCGGCCGCGCGCCTGCATTTGACCCAGTCAGCCGTCACCAAACGCCTGCAGGCGCTGGAATCGCAACTCGGCGAGACGCTGCTTGACCGCATTGGCCGCGGCGTCCAGCTCACCGACGCCGGCCAGCGCCTGGTACCGATTGCGCGCCGAATTCTGGCCGACATGACACTGGCGCAGCAGGCGGTTCGCAGCGCGCCTGGCACCGTCACCGGCGAACTGAATCTGGCGACCAGCCACCATCTTGGCCTGCACCGCTTGCCGTCAGTACTCAGCCGATTCTCCCGCGCCTACCCCGCCGTGGATTTGAAC
>OOGU01000273.1_pt1 | contig 11848 bp, 12 predicted proteins | sample 1670261 | NCBI WGS metagenome assembly OOGU01 (sample SAMEA98137168, study PRJEB22522) | marine metagenome | biome: marine biome; feature: marine water body; material: sea ice | place: Arctic Ocean | collected 04-Sep-2015 | depth 1.3 m
GCGTGGCACCGCGCGTGGTGCTGGACAACAGTCCGCTGGCGGCGCGCATCCGTATTCTTGATGTCCGCCCGGCCCTGGAGCCCTACGAGGTGGGTTTGTTCGCGCTGGAAAAACGCCTCGATGATCCACTCATCGAGGCGTTCTGGTCACAACTGCACTGATTGCGCTGAGGTGCGGGTCAGCCGAACTGGTTTGGCAGGAAGAGGATGAACTCTGGCACCGTCATCAAGAACAACAGCACCAGCAAATCCATCACCAGGAACCAGAAGATGCCTTTGAAAATCGCGGTGGTGCTGGCCAGATCGCCGACCACCCCCTTGATCACGAACACGTTCATCCCGATCGGTGGCGTGATCATACCGATCTCCAGAAGCTTGGTGAGAATGACACCAAACCAGAGCAGGCTGAGATCGGCGGCACCGATAATCGGCAATACGATCGGCAGCGTCAGCAACAGTGCTGCGAGCGCGCCTCTCATGCGCGCCGTCCTCGGGCCCCCTCGCCGCATCCTCGGAAAACTCCCTTCAAAAACTCAAAGCCGCGGGTCGTCGCGCAGAATGGCGTACACGACGTGATCCCGCCAGGCGCCGTTGATCCGGAGATAGCCCCGGGCAATTCCCTCTTCCGTGAAGCCGCATTTGCGCAGCACGGCCCGGGATCGCTCGTTCTCCGGCAGACAGGCGGCCTGCAGCCTGTGCAACCTCAACTCCTCGAACACGTAAGGGACAAGCGCCCGGACGGCCGCCGTCACATAACCGCGTCCCGCATGGCACTCGCCCGCCCAATAGCCGAGCGTACAGCTCTGCTGCACCCCCCGCTGCACGCCCGACAGCGTACAGCCACCGAGCAGAGCATCATCTTCCTCACGAAAGATGAAGAAGGGGTAGGCCTGATCCTCCCGGATTTCGCGCTGGTAGCGCCGCAGGCGGCGGCGGAAAGCGGTCCTCGTCAGGTCGTCGGACGGCCAGGTCGGTTCCCAGGGTGTCAGGAAACTCCGGCTGGCGCCGCGGAGGTCGGACCAGGGCCCGTAGTCGCCGGGCTGCGGATTGCGAAGATAGACGCCCCGCCCGAGAATCATGGGCGTCACGTCCGGCTTCGACATCGAGCGGAGAAATGCCATTACGAAACCGCCCTCGCCTGCAGCGGGCGGCCCTGCCGGCGCGCCCCCTCCCCCGGGATCGCGTTCCTCGCGCCCCTAATGGGCGAATCTTGCCGCGATACGGTCGTAGGATTCAAGTCCGCCGCCCTGGCCGCCAAGCGGCCCGATGGCGGAAAGCGCAAGTCCGGGCCCCCTGGCGAGGCGCTCGGCATAGCGGCGGACGGCGCCCGCATCGACCTCGTCGACCTTCGCGATGAGTTCCTCCACCGGCAGCACCCGTCCATGAATCATGTACTGGCGGGCGATCTGTTCCGCGCGCGATGACGAGGATTCGAGCCCCATCAGCAATCCCGCCTTGATCTGGGCCCGGGAGCGGGCGACCTCGTCCTCGCTTGCATCCTCGCCTATACGGCCAAGTTCGCCGGACAGCACAGGCATCAGCTCGGCAACGTGCTCCGGCGCCGTGCCGGCATAGATGCCGAAGACACCGGTATCCGCGAAGGACCACGAAAAGGCGAAGACGGAATAGCAGAGGCCGCGCTTTTCGCGCACTTCCTGGAACAGGCGGGACGACATGCCGCCGCCGAGTATGCCGGAGAAGACCTGTGCGGTGTAATAATCCGGGTCTGCATAGGTCGGGCCCTCGAAGGCAAGCGCCAGATGAACCTGTTCGAGGTCACGCTCGACGCGATGTTCTCCGCCGCGAAAAGCGGCGGGATTCGCGCCTGGTGTCCTCTGGCTGTGAAGCCCGCCAAAGCGATCCCGCGCCAGCCGGACAAGGGCTTCATGGTCGAGGCCGCCGGCGGCAGCAAGCACCATGCCGGGGGCCTGATAGCGCTCGCCCATATACCCCCGCAACTCATCGCGGCCGAAGCCCGACACCGTATCCACAGTGCCAAGAATGGAACGCCCAAGCGGCTGGCCCGGATAGGCCGCTTCCAGCAGATTGTCGAAGACCATATCGTCGGGCGTGTCGTGCGCCTCGCCGATTTCGGAAATGATGACGCCGCGCTCGCGCTCCAGTTCCTCCCGGTCGAAAACGGAGTTCTGCAGGATGTCGGCGAGAATATCGACGGCGAGCGGCAGGTCCTGCTTCAGCACGCGCGCGTAATAGGCCGTCGCTTCATGCGTCGTATGCGCGTTCAGGTGCCCGCCCACCGTTTCGATTTCCTCGGCGATGGCGAGCGCCGAGCGGCGCTCCGTGCCCTTGAAGGCCATGTGCTCCAGCATGTGCGAGACGCCATGCTGGCGCGCGCGTTCGTGACGCGCGCCCGTGTTCACCCACACGCCGACCGATGTCGTCTGAAGATGCGGCATGCTGTCGGTTACGACCGTGAGGCCGTTATCGAGGCGGGTCACTTCAACGGACATGGGGCACACACTCCTTGGTCGGCAACATCAAACTCGGAACTCAGGCGGCGACGGAACGGGCGCGTTCGCGAATGAAGGCCTGCAGCACGCCAAGATCGTTCGGCAAGGGCTCGAGCCGCTCTTCCCTTTCGAAGAGGCCTGACATCGAAGGCGGAAGCTCGGGGTGGATACCCGTCGCGGCCTTCACCGCATCGGGGAACTTTGCTGGGTGCGCCGTCGCCAGCGTCACCATCGGCACGGCGGCATCGCCGCGCAGCCGCGCCGCCGCGGCAAGGCCCACCGCCGAATGCGGATCGACCAGTTCACCCGTTTCTTCCCGCATGCGCTTGATGGTCGCCGCGGTTTCCCTTTCGTCGACGCGGGCCGCGCCGAATTGCGCGCGGATCGCGTCGAGCCTGACAGGTTCGATCTCGAAGGCGCCGGACTGGCCGAGGCTCTGCATCAGCCGCGTCACGGCCGCCCCGTCACGGCCATAGGCGTCGAAAAGCAGCCGCTCGAAATTGGACGAGACCTGGATGTCCATGCTCGGGCTGATCGTCGGCACCACCTTGTCGACCTCGTAGCGGCCGCTGTCGATGGTGCGCGCCAGAATGTCGTTCACATTGGTCGCAACGATGAGCTTCGCAATCGGCAAGCCCATCCGCGCCGCCGCATAGCCCGCGAAGATGTCGCCGAAATTGCCCGTCGGCACCGAGAAGGCGACCGGGCGCGAAGGCGCGCCGAGCGCCACGGCGCTGGTGAAGAAATAGACGATCTGGGCCATCACGCGGCCCCAGTTGATCGAGTTCACGCCCGCGAGGCTCACCTCGTCGCGGAAAGCGTGGTCGTTGAACATTGCCTTCACCAGCGCCTGGCAATCGTCGAACGAGCCTTCGATGGCGATGTTGTGGACGTTCTTGTCCAGTACCGTCGTCATCTGGCGGCGCTGCACCTCCGAGACGCGGCCCTTGGGGTGCAGGATGAAGATGTCGGTCGTGTCGCGGCCCTTGAAGGCCTCGATGGCGGCCGATCCCGTGTCGCCGGAAGTCGCGCCGACCACCGTGATCCGCCTGCCCTTCGCCGCCAGCACGTGGTCGAAGAGCCGGGCGAGAATCTGCATCGCCACGTCCTTGAAGGCGAGCGTCGGCCCGTGAAAGAGTTCCAGCAGCCAGTCGTTCGCGCCGGTCTGGGTCAGCGGCACCACCGCCTTGTGGCGGAAGGTGGCATAGGCGGCGGCGATCATCTCCTGGAGGTCGGCATCGGCGATGCTCTCGCCGATATAGGGGCGCATGACGCGGAAAGCTGCCTCTTCGTAAGGTACGCCTGCCAGCGCCCTGATCTTGCGCTCGCTCATCTGCGGCCATTCCGCCGGCACGTAGAGACCGCCGTCCCGGGCGAGACCCGTGAGCAAAGCGTCCTCGAATTCAAGCTCCGGGGCGAGGCCCCGCGTGCTGACGTATTTCACCATAATCTCCAGGATAGCCGGCCGCCGGAAGGAACCGGGACCGGACGGGCGTAACCTATCCCCGCCCGGGCGCGGTGGCAAACGGACTTAGCGCCGCACCGGAAAGCCGTTTTATTCCAGTTACTTACCGAGATATCGGGCCTCGATATGGGCCTTGAAGGCGGCGGTGCCGAGGGGCTTGCCGGTCGCCCCTTCGATGATGCCGTCGGGCGTGAGGCGGGAGCCCTGCCCATGTACTTTTTCGCGCACGAAGCCGGTCAGCGGCCTGAAATCGCCCTGCCCCAACGCGTCTTCGAGGTCGGGCACGACCGCTTTGGCGGCGGCGAAGATCTGCGCGGCGGCGAGTGCGCCGAGCGTATAGGTCGGGAAGTAGCCGAAGGAGCCCGCCGGCCAGTGGATATCCTGCAGGCAGCCCCGGTCGTCGTCCGGCGGCACGATGCCGAGGTTCTGTTCCATGCCCTCGTTCCAGGCGGCAGGCAGGTCCGCCGCCTTGAGGTCGCCCGCAATCATCGCCCGCTCCAGCCGGTAGCGGAGCATGACGTGGAGCGGATAGGTCACCTCGTCCGCCTGCACGCGGATGAAGCCGGGCGCGACCCGCCGGTAGTGCCGGAGGATGTTGTCCGGTTGCCAGGCCGGGCCCTCGCCGCCGAATGCCTGCTTCAGGCGCGGCGCGAGGAAGGCGATGAAGGGTTCCGTCCGCCCCGCCTGCATCTCGAAGAGGAGCGACTGGCTCTCATGGATCGTCATGCCCCGCGCCCGTCCGACCGGCTGCGTCCGCCATTCCTTCGGCAGCCCGCGCTCGTAGAGCGAGTGACCGGTCTCGTGGATCGTGGCCATCAGGCTTTCGGTGAAGTCGCGCTCGTCGTAGCGCGTGGTGATGCGGCTGTCGTCGGGCACGCCCCCGGTGAAGGGATGATGGCTGACATCGAGCCGCCCATGCGCGAAGTCGAAGCCCATGAGCCCCATCACCTCGCGGCCGATCCGCTCCTGCAGCGCGATCGGGAAAGGGCCTTCGATGGGCAGTGCCTGTTCTCCCCGCCGCTGATGCTCCATCACCTCGCCGAGCAGCGCGGGCAGGAAACTTTCGAGGTCGGCAAAAAGCACATCGACATCCGCCGCGCGGCGGCCGGGATCGTAGCTGTCGAGCAGCGCGTCGTAAGGGTCGAGCCCCAGCGCATCCGCCTTTGCCGCCGCCTGTTCGCGGGTGAGCGCAATGAGCTTGTCGAGGGCGGGCGCGAGGCTCGCGAAGTCGTTTGCCGCGCGCGCCTTCCGCCAGATCATCTCGGTTTCGGATTTCTGCCGCGAGAGCCGCGTCACGAGATCGGCAGGCGTTGCCGTCGCATGGGCGTGAACGCGGGCCATCTCGCCGAGATTGGCGCGGTCCCAGTCGCTCAAACCGTCCGCCGCCTCGCCCGCGCTCGCGAGCAGGTCCGCCGTCTCCGGCGCGGTGAGCGTCTCATGCGCGATCAGCGAGAGGATCGCCTGCTGCTCGGCGCGCGCGGTAGCGCCGCCTTCCGGCATCATGGTCGCTCGGTCCCAGTGCAGCACGGCCTGTGCGCCGCCGAGCGCCGACAGGCGCTGGAAGCGGTCCTTCAGCGCCTCGTAGGCGGCCGTGGAATTGCGTGCGCTCATGACTTTTCCCGGCCGATCCGCCCATTGGAGCGATGATAGAGAAAATAGATCGCGACGAGGACGGCCGCGAGCCCGAACCAGGTCAGCGCATAGTCGAGATGGTTGTTCGGAATGTCGATGCGCGCCGCGCCCGCCTTCGGCCATTCGCCCGCGAAGGCGTTCTCCTCCGCCTCGACGATGAAGGGCGCCACCGTCATGCCTTCGAGGGTCGCGCCCATGACCGCGGGGTCGCGCACCATCCAGACGTTCTTTTGCGGATCGTCCACACCGGCGAACACGCCCCGCTCATGCGGTGCGCGCAGGATGCCCGTGAAGGACACCTCGCCTTGCGGCACGCCGCCATGCTCGTTCGTTGCCTTCAGCGCCGCCGGCACGAAGCCGCGGTCGACGAGCACGACAGCGCCCGTCGCCACTTCGAGCGGCGAGATCACGGCATAGCCCGCCTGGCCGTTCGTGCTTTGCGTGAAATAGTGGAACTCGCGGTCGAGGAAACGGCCGGTGAGCGTCACGCGGGCATATTCATGGGCCGCGACGTCGAGCGCGCTCCATTCGCCCGGTTCGGGCAGCGCGGCCGGCGCGGCGGCAAGCCGCGTCTCGATCCGCGTGAGCAACGCCTCTTTCCATTCGAGCCGCTCGAGCTGCCAGACCCCGAGCCCGATCAGCACCGGGAGCGCCGCGAGCGTCATGAGCGTCGGCCAGAGCAGCGGGCGGAAGAAGCGGTTGCGAGAAAGACTCATTTGTCGAGACGGCCTTCCTCGGCGCGGTGGCGGAACTGCTGCGCCACGAGCCAGCCCTTCAGCGGCCTGAGCAGCCCGATGGTCAGCGCCAGCGTCAGCGGAATCCAGAGCACCGCATGCACCCAGTAGGGCGGCGACCAGGTGAACTCCACCCAGAGCACGAGCCCGACGATGATGAAGCCCGCGATCATCATGATGAAGACGGCGGGGCCGTCGCCTGCATCCGCGAAGGAATAGTCGAGCCCGCAGGCGTCGCATTCCGGCGCGAGCGTCAGAAAGCCGGCATAGAGCCTGCCCTTGCCGCAGCGCGGGCAGCAGCCCTTCAGGCCGACTTCGATGGAGGATGGTGTGCCGTCGCTCATGGGCGCTCTCCCGAAAGGCATGAGGGCGGGCCGCTTCTCGCGCACCCGCCCCCACCGAACTTGTTATGGACCGGCCCGGCCTCAGTGATAGGTGGCGCCCGCCGATCCCCAGATGTAGATCGCGAAGAACAGGAACAGCCAGACCACGTCGACGAAGTGCCAGTACCAGGCCGCCGCCTCGAAGCCGAAATGCTGCTTCGGCGTGAAGTCGCCCTTCATCGCGCGCAGCAGGCAGACGATCAGGAAGATCGTGCCCACGATCACGTGGAAACCGTGGAAGCCGGTCGCCATGAAGAAGGTCGCGCCGTAGATGCTGCCGCCGAAGGAGAAGGCGGCATGGGCATATTCATAGGCCTGCACGCCGGTGAAGAAGAGGCCGAGGATGACGGTGAGCGTCAGGCCGCGGACCAGCCCCTTGCGGTCGCCATGCTGCAGCGCGTGATGCGCCCAGGTCACGGTCGTGCCCGAGGTCAGCAGGATGATCGTGTTGAAGAGCGGCAGGTGCCAGGGATCGAACACCTCGACGCCCTGGGGCGGCCAGTGGCCGCCGGTGAACTCGAAGCGCGCCGCCTGGATTTCCTCGCCCGCGAACAGGCTCGCATCGAAGAAGGCCCAGAACCAGGCCACGAAGAACATCACTTCGGATGCGATGAAGAGGATCATGCCGTAGCGCAGGTGAAGCTGCACGACAGGCGTGTGGTCGCCCTTGTGCGCCTCGCGGATCACGTCGCGCCACCAGCCGAACATCGTGTAGAACACGAGCGCGAAACCGAGCAGCATGACCCACGGCGCCGAGCCGTGCATCCAGTTGACCGCGCCGACCGCGAGCACGAAGGCGCCGATGGCGCCGACGATCGGCCAGGGGCTCGGGTCTACGAGATGATAGTCGTGATGTTTGGCGTGGGCGTCTGCCATGTCCCCTCTTCTCCGCTTCAGCGCGCCCCCCTTCGGGCAGCGCGATCAATCAAATCCAGTTCCGGCTTCCGCCGGCAAGAATAACCCGTTTCGAAGCGACGGGGCGCCCGGTATCAGATCGGCCGGTTCGCCACATTGCCTCCCAGCTTCACAATCGTCACCACGAAGAACAGCGCGATCAGTCCGGCGAGCGTCCAGGCGATGGCGAGGTTGCGCTGCCGCCGCTTCTTCAGCTGTTCTTCGGTCCAGTGCGGCGTCTCGATCTCGTGCCGCCTGCCTTCGTCGTTCTCCTCCGTCATCTCCGCCTCACAGACCGGGCACGAGCGCGAGCGCGCCGATGCCCTCGAGGCCCAGCATCTTCTCGGCGAGCAGCAGCGAGAAGACGAGGAAGAGATAGAGAATGGAATAGGCGAAGAGACCCTTCGCGGCCTTGTCCTGCGCCGGTCCCGCTTCCGTCCGCCAGACGCGGAAGGCGAAGGCGAGGAAGCCCGCGCCCAGGGCCGCGGTCGCGCCGGTGTAAAGCGCGCCCGCGAAACCCATGATGCCCGGCAGCAGCGTCACCGGCACGAGGGCCAGGGAATAGAGCATGATCTGGCGGCGCGTTTCCTTCTCGCCCGCGACCACCGGCAGCATCGGCACGCCGACCTTGCGGTAGTCCTCGTTGCGGAAGAGCGCGAGCGCCCAGAAATGCGGCGGCGTCCACATGAAGATGATGAGGAAGAGCACGGCGCTTTCGAGCGAGACGCCCCCCGTCACCGCGGCCCAGCCGATCATCGGCGGAAAGGCCCCCGCCGCGCCGCCGATCACGATGTTCTGCGGCGTGCGGCGCTTCAGCCACATCGTGTAGACGACGAGATAGAAGAAGATCGTGAAGGCGAGAAGAGCCGCGGCAACCCAGTTCACCAGCACGCCCATCGTCATCACGGAGAAGACGGAGAGGATCGCGCCGAAGCCCGCCGCTTCGGAAGGCGTCACGCGGCCCGCCGGGATCGGCCGGTTCGCGGTCCGCGCCATCCGCGCGTCGATATCGGCGTCGTACCACATGTTGAGCGCGCCGGATGCGCCCGCGCCGACCGCGATGCAGAGCAGCGCCGTGAAGGCGATCACCGGGTGGATGCCGCCCGGCGCGGCGGCGATGCCGACCAGCGCCGTGAAGATCACCAGCGACATCACGCGCGGCTTCAGCAGCTGGAAGAAATCGCGCGCGTTGCCCATCCCGCCTTCCGGCAGGGACTTCGCATGCTCGCTGCTATACGCCGTGTCCGACATGAAACCGCTTTGTCTCTACTCGAGCCGAAAAAGGGGCTCCGGCCGGGAATGGACCCGGCCGGAACGGTTCTTACTTGATCCGCGGCAGTTCCGAGAACTGGTGGAACGGCGGCGGCGAGGACAGCGTCCATTCGAGCGTCGTCGCGCCTTCGCCCCAGGGGCTGTCGGCTGCCTTCTGCTTCCTGATGAAGGCCAGCGCCACGCCGAAGAGGAAGATCAGCACGCCGAAGGCCGAGATGTAGGAGCCGATCGACGAGATCTCGTTCCAGTAGGCAAAGGCGTCCGGATAGTCCGAATAGCGGCGCGGCATGCCCTGCAACCCGAGGAAGTGCTGCGGGAAGAACACGAGGTTCACGCCGATGAACGTGACGTAGAAGTGCAGCTTGCCGATGAATTCGGAATACATGTAGCCGAACATCTTCGGGAACCAGTAGTACCAGCCCGCGAAGATCGCGAAGACGGCGCCGAGCGAGAGCACGTAGTGGAAATGCGCCACCACGTAATAGGTGTCGTGCAGCGCGCGGTCGACGCCGGCATTCGCCAGCACCACGCCCGTCACGCCGCCGATCGTGAACAGGAAGATGAAGCCGATCGCCCAGAGCATCGGCGTCTTGAACTCGATCGAGCCACCCCACATCGTCGCGATCCAGGAGAAGATCTTCACGCCCGTCGGCACCGCGATGACCATGGTGGCCGCCACGAAGTAAGCCTGCGTGTTGACCGACATGCCGACCGTGTACATGTGGTGCGCCCACACGATGAAGCCGACGACGCCGATCGCGACCATGGCGTAGGCCATGCCGAGATAGCCGAAGACGGGCTTGCGCGAGAAGGTCGAGATGATCTGCGAGATCATGCCGAAGCCCGGCAGGATCAGGATGTAGACTTCCGGATGCCCGAAGAACCAGAACAGATGCTGGAACAGGATCGGGTCGCCGCCGCCTTCGGGCGAGAAGAAGGTCGTGCCGAAGTTGCGGTCCGTCAGCAGCATGGTGATCGCGCCCGCGAGAACCGGCAGCGAGAGCAGCAGCAGGAACACGGTGACGAGGATCGACCAGACGAAGAGCGGCATCTTGTGCAGCGTCATGCCCGGCGCGCGCATGTTGAAGATGGTCGTGATGAAGTTGATCGCGCCGAGGATCGAGGACGCGCCCGCGATGTGGAGCGCGAGGATCGCGAAGTCCATCGCCGGTCCGGGCGTTCCCGTGGTCGAGAGCGGCGCGTAGATCGTCCAGCCGCCGGAGGCGCCCGTTCCGCCCGGCACGCCCGGCACGAACATCGAGATCACGAGGAGCCCGAACGCCGGCGGCAGCAGCCAGAACGAGATGTTGTTCATGCGCGGGAAGGCCATGTCCGGCGCGCCGATCATCAGCGGCACGAACCAGTTGCCGAAGCCGCCGATCATGGCGGGCATCACCATGAAGAAGATCATGATGAGGCCGTGCGCCGTCACCAGCATGTTGAAGAGATTGTGGTCGCCGCCAAGGATGCCGTCGCCGGGGAAATGCAATTCCATGCGCATGAGCACGGAGAAGGTACCGCCGATGACCCCCGCGATGATCGCGAAGATCAGGTACATCGTGCCGATGTCCTTGTGGTTCGTCGAATAGACGTACCGCTTCCACCCGGTGGGGTGATCGGCGTGATCGGCGTGCGCCCCTGCAGCTTGGCCTGCCATCTCTCTAAATCCTTCGTTCTTTCGAATTCTGTTTCAGCCAGCGGATGGAAGCGCGCTCAGCGCGTTTCCGCACCCGCAACCTCAGCCACCTTGATATTGCCGCCGGAGCCCGCATCAGCCTGCTGCTGCTCCGTCCACTGCTCGAATTCTTCCTGTGTGACGACACGCACGTTGATCGGCATGAAGGCGTGACGCGTGCCGCAGAGTTCGGAGCACTGGCCGTAATACATGCCGGTCTTCTCGGCGCGGAACCAGGTCTCGTTCAGACGGCCCGGAATGGCGTCGACCTTGACGCCGAACTGCGGCACCGCGAAGGCGTGGATCACGTCGGCCGCCGTCACGATCACGCGCACCGTCGTGTCGACCGGCACCACCATCGCCTCGTCGGCGGCGAAGAGGCGCGGCTGGCCGGGCTCGAGATCGGCGTCCTCGACCATGTTCGAAATGAGCGAGATGTCGCCATTGTCGGGATATTCGTAGCCCCAGTACCACTGGTAGCCGACGGCCTTCACGGTGAGGTCCGCTTCCGGCACCACGATCTCCTTGTAGAGAAGGCGGAAGGAGGGGATCGCGATCACCACGAGGATCATCACCGGAAGCACCGTCCAGGCGACTTCGAGCAGCGTGTTGTGCGTCGTCTTGGAGGGCGTCGGGTTCGCGCGGCGGTTGAAGCGCACCACGATGATGATGAGCAGCGCCAGGACAAAGAGCGTGATCGCCGTGATGATCCAGAGCAGCAGGTTGTGGAAGGCGATGATGTCCCGCATCACCGGCGTTACCGCTTCCTGCAGGCCGAGGCCGCCATCGACCGGCATCGCATGCACCACCGGAACCGCGGCGCCGAAAATACCGGCCGCGAGGGCGAGTGCGAAAAGGCCAAATCCGTTCAGAAACCGCATGCTTGTCCCCAGCTAGTCAATTCAACGTCCGGAACCGTCCGGCCCGCGCCCGAAGCCCCCCATGAGCGGCAGGTGGCGGCACCGGCAGATGGGCGTCAGAAACCATAAAGCGCAGCCGCCCGCAAGTTCCGCCGCTTGTTGCTTCGTCAGTTTTCCTGAAGCGGCGGCATCCCCATGCGCCGCCCGGACAATCCTCCCGCACGCACCGCCCCTGCGGCGCGCGCCGCCGGGCCACCAAGGTCGGGAAACACAGCAGGGGCTTCATCGCCAAGGTCGTGGCGGGTGCCATTTACACCAAGGACAAAGCGGTCAAGTTCGGCACCGTTGACAACAACGAGTGCCCTAAGCGCCCAGGAGTTGCCGACACCTCGGAACACAGGGGCATGGACTGCCAAAGCAGCAACAAACACGCTCAGTATCACCTCTACAAACCCCACAAGCA